>Ga0214201_1000125_pt1 | contig 33259 bp, 30 predicted proteins | sample TroBogEpilimnion_32_FD_153039 | JGI IMG/M metagenome (GOLD analysis project Ga0214201, IMG submission 153039) | Freshwater microbial communities from Trout Bog Lake, WI - 29MAY2009 epilimnion | ecosystem: Environmental > Aquatic > Freshwater > Lake > Epilimnion/Euphotic zone | place: Trout Bog...
ATTCGAAACGGAAGATAGCGATGAGCGCAAAGAATTAATTGCTGCCCACACCAAGGATTTGATGAAGCATGTAGAAGCTCTCTCCAAGCGCAAATATGCAGAGCGCGGCGCCTCCCCGGATTTTGTGGTGCTCTATGCACCAGTTGAATCGATCTTCACCGAGGCGCTTAAATCCGACCCTGGAATTCTTGAGCGTGCCTTCGCTATGAATGTCACGATCGCAACCCCTACATCGATGATGGCTCTGCTTCGCACCGTGGGATACCTTTTTAGTCGCAATCGGGTGGCCACAAACGCGGCTGAGATCCAAGAGCTCGCAGCAAAATTCCTCAAAGATGTCTCATCGCTACATGACAAGATCGTCACAGTTGGCGAGCGCTTAAAGAGCACTCTTAAGGCCTACAACGAATTGATTCCAACCGCAGAGACCACAGTGCTCTCTGCCGCCAAGAAGATGAAGGCGCTAGATGTTGCAGGCAAGGCCCCCAAAGCAATCCCAGAACTCTCTGAGAATGTTCGACAGCTACACTCGAAATTAAGCCCCGCTGACGATTACATCGATGGTGAAGAGATTGAACTCGCACTAGAATTGGATGACGATGAGTAATACAGCCACCCCTACACGTGCCCTCCCAAACCCTATTAAAGGCCCAGGGCTTACTAATGCTGGAGTCATCCTTATTCAATTTTTGCTTATTTTGCTGATTGAGACCTTCGAATACTCAATCTCAAAGGTAGGAATAATTACTGGTCTTGCAATCATTATCTCTGTTGCTGGTGGCATCTACCTCGGTCGCGAAGGCACTTCCTTCGCCGCGGTAGTTAACCCACCGATCGCATTCTTCGTATCTACCCTGATCTTGATCGCCACCGTTGGTGGAGCAGGGTTACACCTTGCCCGCTTTGGATTAGATCTTGTTACTTCTCTCGGAGCCGGTGCACCATATTTGGTATTAGCAACGCTCTGCGGTTGGGGCTACTACTTCTGGAATAAGCGCTCACTTTCCAGCGGCGCGTAAATCCTTCCGAAGCTCTGGCGGGATTGCGAAGAGTAGATGCTCTTCCGAAGCAGTGATAGTTTCAACATCACTGAAGCCACGCTCTGCAAGCCATAACAACAAATCTTTAACCAAAATCTCTGGTACTGATGCTCCACTTGAGACGCCTACGGTCTCAACACCTTCAAGCCACTCATCTTGTGCTTCTGCGGCATAGTCGATGAGATAGGCGTTCTTTGCGCCATACTCTTTTGAAACTTCCACAAGACGAACCGAGTTAGAAGAGTTCACAGATCCCACAACCAGTACTAAATCTGTGCGAGGAGCAATCTCTTTAATTGCAGTCTGACGATTTTGCGTCGCGTAGCAAATGTCATCGCTCGGAGGATCGATAAGGTGCGGGAACCTCTCCTTCAGTGAACGAACTGTCGCGATTGTTTCATCTACGCTCAACGTTGTTTGTGAGAGCCAGATCAACTTCTTCTCATCGCGGATATGAATTCCTTCAACATCAGCCATTGTGTCAATCACGTGGACATTCGCCGGGGCTTCACCCGCAGTTCCTTCAACTTCTTCATGTCCCTTGTGGCCAACGAGAAGAATGTCATAATCCTCACTCGCAAATCGCTTCACCTCGTGGTGCACTTTTGTCACCAACGGGCAGGTCGCATCGATCGCCTTAAGATTTCGAGCAGCGGCATCAGCGTGAACTGCTGGGGATACTCCGTGGGCCGAAAAGATAACTGTTGCACCTTCTGGAACTTCATCGGTCTCGGAGACAAAGATTGCTCCGCGAGCTTCCAAAGTCGAGACAACATGCTTGTTGTGCACGATCTGTTTGCGAACGTAAACGGGGGCGCCATAAAGATCCAGGGCTTTTTCAACCGTAATCACAGCACGATCCACACCTGCGCAATATCCACGAGGGGCAGCCAAGAGAACCTTTTTAGACATACATGAAGCCTACCTAAAGTTAGGATAAGGATCATGCTGGAAAATTCATCCGATAAGCCCTTACCCGTCCGGGTCATCTCTGAGGCAATCGGAGATTACATATCCCGCCTTGGTCCTGTCTGGATCGAAGGCGAGCTCTCTGAGGTAAAGGTTCGACCTGGTAGCTCGATGGTCTACATGCGCTTGCGTGATACCAGCGCAGATATGAGTCTTTCCATCATGTGCCACAAGAGCACTTTTGCCGCTGCTGGTGAACTTTCAGAAAATGCACGCGTCATCATTAATGCCAAAGCCTCTTGGTACTCCAAAAATGGTTCGCTCTCCATGAGTTTCAAGGAGATTCGCCAAGTTGGGCTCGGAGAATTGCTAGCCAGACTTGAAGCACTTAAGAACACCCTAGCTTCCGAAGGCCTTTTCGCCGCATCCCGTAAGCGCGAACTGCCATTTCTTCCTAAAGTCGTTGGGCTTATCTGTGGTCGCAATAGCGATGCCGAGAAAGATGTCATCGAAAATGCGAAGCGACGTTGGCCATCGGTTCAATTCGCGATTCGTGAAGTAGCAGTCCAAGGATCCGCTGCAGTGGTTGAAGTGTCGGCCGCCTTGCGCGAATTAGATAACAATCCCGATGTTGATGTCATCATCATTACTCGTGGCGGCGGCTCATTCGAAGATCTCTTGCCATTTAGCGATGAGAGCTTGATTCGATTAGTTGCAGAATCGACGACGCCAATCGTCAGTGCAATTGGGCATGAGAAAGATTCTCCACTTCTCGATCTTGTTGCAGATTGGCGCGCATCCACGCCGACCGATGCTGGCAAGCGAGTAGTACCCGACGTCGATGAAGAGTTTCGCAAAATTGCCCAACTCCAAGACCGAGCGCTTCGAACATTGACCCATCGCATTGAACGCGAGCGCTCGTGGCTCACAGCAATCCTCTCCCGTCCGACCATGGCAGACCCAATGTCGATGGTGAGTGATCGACAAGAAGAGCTCGACTCATTGCTCGCACATCTCACCGCCCTCTCCCCCCAAGGCACTCTGGATCGAGGCTATGCGGTCGTCCTTAAGAGCGATGGCACGTTGGTGATGGATGCCTCCGCAGTTGCGAGCGATGAAAAAATCGCGATCCGAGTGGCGCACGGCACAATCGCTGCAACCGTTAATGGGGCTTTACAAGGCGAGTAGATTTATCTTCATGGCCGCTGAAAAACTCACATATGAACAAGCCCGCGAGGCTTTAGCAGAAGTAATTAGCGAATTAGAAAGTGGCCAAGCCACTTTGGGTGAATCCATGAAATTGTGGGAGCGCGGCGAGGAGCTGGCTCAGATCTGCCAAGAATGGCTTGATGGCGCAACGGCGTCTCTCTCTGAGTTCGCAAAGAAAAAAGCTGAAAAAAATGAGAAGGGTGAGGCAGATGCCTGAGTTCACATATAGCGATCTACTTCCTGTCGGCGAAGATACGACCGAATATCGCTTAGTAACGACCGAAGGCGTAAGCACGTTCGACGCCAACGGCATTGAATTTCTCACAGTTGCCCCAGAAGCTTTGACTCGACTCACCGAAGAAGCAATCCATGATATCTCGCACTATCTTCGTCCAGCACACTTGCAACAACTGGCTAATATTTTGAGCGATCCAGAAAGTTCTCCCAACGATCGATTCGTTGCGTTAGATCTCCTCAAGAACGCCAACATTGCAGCTGGCGGGGTTCTGCCAATGTGTCAAGACACAGGCACTGCACTAGTGATGGGCAAGAAGGGTCAGCACACATTGACCTCGCAAAAAGATGAGGTCAGCATTTCGCAAGGTGTTTACAACGCCTACACAAAACTTAATCTTCGTTATTCACAAATGGCACCAGTCACTACCTGGGATGAGAAGAACACTGGCAACAACTTGCCAGCCCAGATCGAGATCTACTCCGATAGCGATCACGCCAATGAATACAACTTCTTATTCATTGCAAAAGGTGGCGGCTCTGCAAACAAATCATTTTTGTATCAAGAGACCAAAGCGGTCCTTAACCCAGCATCATTTATGAAGTGGCTGGATGAAAAATTGCGTTCGATCGGAACGGCCGCCTGTCCGCCCTATCACTTGGCAATTGTCATTGGTGGCACCAGTGCCGAGCACACCGTGAAGACTGCAAAACTAGCCAGCACCAAATACCTTGATGCACTCCCTACTTCCGGCGATGCCAAAACTGGCCATGCATTTAGAGATATAGAGCTTGAAGAAGAAGTCCTCAAACTCACTCGCACGCTTGGAATCGGTGCCCAATTTGGAGGCAAGTACTTCTGTCACGATGTCCGGGTAGTTCGCCTGCCTCGCCACGGCGCTTCACTTCCTATTGCGATCGCAGTCTCTTGCTCGGCTGACCGCCAGGCCAAGGGCAAGATCACCAAAGAGGGCGTCTTCCTTGAAAAGCTCGAGCGCGAGCCTGCGCATTTCTTGCCTGAGACCACCGATGAGCACCTCCAAGGCGAGGCAGTTCAGATTGATCTCAATGCGCCAATGGCTGAGGTCCTAGCGACTCTCTCTAAGTACCCGATCAAGACACGAGTCGAACTCAATGGCACTTTGATCGTCGCCCGCGATCTGGCTCATGCCAAATTAAAAGAGCTCGTGGATGCTGGCCAATCATTGCCTCAATATTTTAAGGACCATGCCGTCTACTACGCAGGCCCTGCAAAAACTCCAGAGGGCTATGCCTCAGGTTCCTTCGGTCCGACAACTGCTGGTCGCATGGATTCTTACGTCGAGCAGTTCCAATCCCTCGGCGGTTCAATGATCATGTTGGCCAAGGGCAATCGCTCCAAGCAGGTGACTGACTCCTGTAAGGCTCATGGCGGCTTCTACCTTGGTTCGATTGGCGGCCCGGCTGCTCGCCTGGCTCAGGATTGCATTAAGAAGGTCGAAGTACTGGATTACCCAGAGTTGGGAATGGAAGCGGTCTGGAAGATTGAGGTCGAGAACTTTCCTGCCTTCATCGTGGTCGACGACAAGGGAAATGATTTCTTTGCTGAGACGAGTAAGCCAATCATGATCGGCTCTAAACCTAACTAAACCTAACTAGAAGTTAGTAGTTACCGGCCCAGTGCTCTCGAGCTAGCGCCTTGCATGGGGTTCCATAACGGATGTAGATGTAACGGATTCCCCATTTAATCTGAGTGACCGGATTGGTGCGCCAATCGGTGGCGACGACATCCATCTTGTCAGCTGGCATGGCTTGGGCAATACCTGTCGCGCCGCTGTAATAGTTATGAGCCTGATAGTTCCAGTGACTCTCTCCGCCCCACAAAGCGTTAAGGCATGAGACCTGCGCACTAGACCAGTGGTAAGTCGTTCCGATGAGTTGGTCAGCAACCTGTTGGGCGCCACTTGGAGTCTTGGCCAATTGAACTTGGCGAGCCTCCAGTGAGACCAAGGCCATTTCGCTGGCATCAGCAGCAGCGCCATCGCCCAAACTGACCGCGCCAGACTCGATGGTCAGGGCAGCGGATGGAGTGAGTGGGGCTGAAACCGAAACTACATGGGTGTTATTTGGGATTGCGACCTCTTGACCAAAGCTTGTCTGGGCATAGGTGGTATTGATTGATGCAAAAATGGTGAAGGCGAAAGCTGCGCCCAGGGAAAGTACTCGTCGATTGAACGCTCTTGAATGACGCTTCATCTGGCCGAACCCTCCCTTCCTTCTAGATCCTTCTAAATATCAGCAGACCCAACTGCAGGTCTTGCTCTCGTTTTACTCTCGCCAACCACCTTCGGGTGATTGATCAGGGTTAGAGAGTTACAGAGAGATGAACAAGGGGCAAATTAGGACCCGCGTAAGTCGGAAAAAAAATTTAATTCACAGAAAAGTGCAAAATTAAAAGTGCAGGTCAATACGCATAGAATCCGAAATGTCCGAAATGTCCGCACGAGGCCAAAAGCAGTATAAAATAATGCTTTAACGCAATTTCCTAATAGGTATTAAAAATTGCTAGTGAGCCCCTAGGCAGTGAAATTGAGTGGCTCTTCCAACATTTCCGTAACCAGTGCCGCGATTGGCGAGCGCTCGGAGCGAGTCAAGGTGACGTGCGCGAAAAGTGGGTGCCCCTTGAGGGATTCCACAACAGCGACGACTCCGTCATGACGTCCCACCCGCAAGTTATCGCGCTGAGCAATGTCGTGAGTGAGAACAACGCGCGAACCTTGGCCGATTCGAGAAAGAACTGTGAGGAGAACACCCCGCTCTAGCGACTGTGCCTCATCAACGATGACAAAAGAGTCGTGGAGGGAGCGACCTCGGATGTGAGTAAGTGGCAGTACCTCGATCAATCCGCGATCAATAATCTCATCGATGACGGTCTGGCTCACCAGTGCGCCTAAAGTATCGAACACTGCTTGGGCCCAAGGCGACATCTTCTCGTTCTCACTGCCAGGGAGGTAGCCGAGCTCTTGACCGCCGACAGCATAGAGCGGACGGAAGATCACAACTTTCTTATGGTGGCGGCGTTCCAAGACTGCTTCGAGTCCAGCACATAGTGCGATAGCTGATTTACCTGTTCCGGCACGACCGCCAAGTGAGACGATGCCAATCTCGTTGTCGAGCAAAATATCTAGCGCGACTCTTTGTTCTGCGCTGCGACCGTGAAGCCCAAAGGCTGTGCGATCTCCACGGACCAGAGTGATCTTCTTGTCAGGAGTCACTCGAGCGAGTGCGCTTCCTTTTTCGGAGTGGAGCACAATTCCGGTGTGGCACGGATTCTCTTTGCCGAGAGCGTGCTCGACTCGATCACCTTCATACAAAGAATCGATGACCGAACCCGGTACATCAGCCTCAATCATTCCTGTCCAGCCGGAGGTTGCTGCCAACTCGTGGCGATACTCCTCGGCAGTTACACCCAAGGAAGATGCTTTTACTCTCAGCGGTAGATCCTTGGTCACAAGCACAACGTCGCGAGATTCGCGCATCAAGTTGTGCGCGATAGCCAGGATACGAGTGTCATTAGATGAGTCGCGAAGAAAGCCGCTTGGAAGCTTCGAGGTATCTGAGTGGTTGAGCTCTACCCGGACTGTTCCGCCAGCCTCATTAATGACGATGGCTTCATCCAGGCGGCCATTGCGAATACGCAAATCATCGAGGCTGCGTAACGCTTGGCGAGCGAAGAAACCCAGCTCTGGGTGGTCGCGTTTAGTCTCGAGTTCGGAGATCACCGTTATCGGGATGATCACCTCGTGCTCATCAAAGCGAGCTAACGCGGTTGGATCTGCAAGAAGGACGCTGGTATCGAGGACGTAAATCTTGGGTGCCATATCGCAAACCTAAGACTCGCCCGACCCCGTTGTTCGGCGACACGCGGGGCGCCAAAGTTACATTCAGGTGACTTTCTCAATGGTTTCTAGCGCTTACTAGGGCTTGCTAGTGCTTACTAGCGGCCGAATCGGCGGTGGCGCTGGGCATACGCGCGAAGCGCTCTCAGAAAATCCACCCGCCTAAAGTCTGGCCAATACGCTTCACAGAAATAGAACTCGGAGTGCGCAGATTGCCATAGAAGAAATCCCGACAACCGCTGCTCCCCCGAGGTTCTGATGACGAGTTCAGGATCTGGGATTCCAGCTGTATAAAGATGCTTACTAATGTCATCAACACTCAAACCTTCGGCAATCTGGTCAGCAGATTCTCCGTGAGCGATTCCATCTTTAATGTAGTTGCGCACAGCATCGACGATTTCGCGGCGTCCGCCATAACCGATCGCAACATTGACCACACTCGCAGCTCGGCCTTTGCTACGACTTTCGATCCCTTGCAACTTATCCTGCAGCCACATCGGCAGGAGCTCTAAGGCACCTAAAGGTTTAATCTCCCAGCGACCCAACTCATCTAGGCGATCAACTGCAGATGCGATGATCCGTAAGAGCGCATCGAGTTCGGATGGATCGCGGTTGAGATTATCCGTGGATAGCAACCATAGGGTGATGATGGTGACGTCAGCTTGCGCACACCAATCCAAAAGCTCCACAATTTTTTCGGCACCGGCACGATGTCCAGCTTCAGCACTTATGCCGTAGTTTGATTTTGCCCATCGGCGATTGCCATCCAAAATAACGCCGACGTGATGCGGCGTCTGGGTGAAGTCGAGTTGAGAGAGTAGTCGTCGCTCGTAGAGCGGATAGAGCAGTGCCTTAATTGCCGACTTGATTCCAGATTTGATTGACCTCACGAGGCCACCTTGGGTTTTCACCGCTTGAGGAAATCAGCCGTTGCCTTCTTCTCGGCTACAAAAGATGCGATTGGCAATGTGCCAGCTGCGATGTAAATCAGAGTAGTGAAGAGGTTTTTGCGAGCCTTAAGGCTGTACTCAAAGGCGCTGAGAACATAGAGCGGATAGGTAAATCCATGAATAATTGCAATAGCGACAAAAGGCCATGCTTTATTGTGGAAGAAGATATTGGCCGGTACTGCTACAAACCACAGAAGTAGGGACCAGCAACCTGACCAGAGAGCCATAAATTTGTAGCGTTGGAGTGCACCCTCAAGCCCTTTTTTCATTTCTTTATCCTACCTACCTCTGTCAATATGGTTAATCTCATCGGCGCGTGCATATTGGGCCGCGAGTGCTTCTTTCTCCGCGCTCTCACGATTACTTCGCTTGGCGATGATTGGCGCGCAGAGCGTCAGGATCGCCATGAACCACCAGATGACAACGTACGAAATATGTTGCCAATAGAAACCCGAAATCGATTGAACAAGTACTGGGTCAGGAATTCGATCGCCAGGAAGCAATTGGCCAGAAGCAGTTGTCTCACTTGATGCCACCACATATCCATCAAATAAGTTGTATCCGCCAACTCCGGCAACTAAGCCCGGATCAAGTCGGCCCAGCGAGGTATCGCTATTGAGGCCATGGTCTTCTTGCTGGCGCGGATACATGCGTCCCTCAATAGTGAGAGTCTGTTTTGTTGGCTTAATAGACCCGTCATTGAGCCCGCGAACAACGAGCAGTGCGCGGTTATCACTGATCTCGAAGAGTCCAACACTTAAATCTTTATATCCATCGTTCTGAACTTGCTGGGATGGTGCATCGTAATTTTCGACGTAGTGACCAGTGAACGTGACAACGCGATTAAGAGCTTCATTAGAGAGATTGTGTCCGGCTTGATCAACGCTGGTGAGCGCTATCGGGGTAGATGGCGGAACATATTTACCTTGACGCGACGTCGCTTGGGCTCGGTGCCACTGCCAAATGCCCAGCTCCACAAAGACTCCAGATACAAGAATCATGAGCAACCCAGCTGCGATCGCTTTTACAAACTTCTTTGAGCTATTCATGGGAGGCGCTATCCCCCTCTAGCCTTGTGTTGAGTCGTTATTAGTGTTCTTTGATGCTCGCTTGTAACGACGATAAAAACTGATCAGCAAGATGGTGATACCAATACAAAGAAAGGTCATCACCAGAGAGCCTGCAAGGCCGGTGCTAATATCAGTTGAGTCGCTCATTCCTTTATTATCCTATGCTTAGGTAATGGACCGCCACTCAACACCTTACCTGCGAGCGCGCTATGGGATTGCTGAGCGCACCTTTGCTCGTAGAGTAAAAAGTTGGGTCATCGCAGCGGTCGCCCTTGTGCTTATTGGCGGAGCATGGTTGGTCTGGTCGGCTGACCATTTCGCAAAGCCAGAGATTTCAAGCACCCTCATCACTTTTCACGCCGAAAACGACAAGCAGATTTCGATTCGTTATTACGTCAATGTCCGAACAGCCTCTAAATCCCATCAATGCATTCTGATTGCCAGTGACTACCAGGCCAACACGGTGGGCGAGGTAACCGACCTCATTCCTGCAGGTGTGAACAGCTATACCCGAAATATCACTATTCCCACCCGTGCCCCGGCAGTCGCGGCGAGCATCGATCACTGTTCGTAAGTTAAACTTGGATTCTTATGACTAACCAGACCTGGCTTACTGAAGAGGCTGCAGCGCGCCTACGCGCGGAGCTTGCAGAGCTCGAAGGTCCACGCTTTACAGATATCGTCAAAAAGATTGAAGCTGCTCGTGCCGAGGGTGACCTCAAGGAGAATGGTGGCTACCACGCTGCCCGCGAGGAGCAGGGCAAGATTGTTGGTCGCATTCGCCAACTCAAGCACATGCTCGATAACGCACATATTGGAACTCCACCAGCAAGTGAATCTGGAGTAGTAGGGCTAGGCATGGTCGTCACCATCGACATGGCGGGCGATGAAATGACCTTCCTTCTTGGTTCTCGGGAAATTTCGAACGGCGATATGGATGTGTATTCAGAGAAATCCCCTCTTGGGGCTGCGATTGCCGGCGCCAAAGTTGGCGAGACCGTGAGTTACATCGCGCCAAACAAGAAGGAATTTCCTGTCACGATTATTGACGCTAGACCTTACTAAGCACGTTCCTCGGTTGTAGTTGGTTGTCGTTAGCGACTGTTCGCACTCTTATATCGTCGAACACTCAGCGGCATAAATATTGCCATCAAGACAACCATATAAAAGAGTGATGTAACGATCGGATGCTCGCTTGGATATGAATGAGCTGTGACTCCAAAAGTATTGTGAAAACCAAAGAGCTGGCGAGTAGCTGCGACCATCGTTGAGACCGGATTCCACTCAGCAAAATATTGAAGCGGTTTTGGCATCGTCGTTGTGGATGCGAATGCGTTGGAGAGAAATGTCAGCGGGAATGTAAAGAGGAACGAGACGTTAGCTACGACTCGAGCATCTTTAGAGATCAGCCCAGCAAAGACTCCACACCATGAAAGCGCATATCCGAAGAAGAGCAACAAGATGAAGCCCGCTGCAATATGGAGAAGACTTGAAGTTGGGCGCCACCCGACTATGTAACCCGCAACTCCCATCACAACAAGCACGACAATATTGAGCAAGCCATCGCCAAGAGTTCGGCCCATGACTACCGCTGAACGAGAGATCGGCAGCGAGCGGAATCGATCAATCAGACCTTTTTCCATATCTTGAGCAAGCCCTTGGGCAGTTGCGGCGAGGGTGAATGTGACTGTTTGTACAAAGATTCCAGGCATAAGAAGTTGGACGTAGCCACCAGGAATCCCCGCACCTAGACCACCGAATACATAGCGGAAAAGAAGAACAAACATCACAGGTTGAATCGTGTTAAAAATCAGGACTTCTGGGACTCGCACCAACTGCTGAAGTTGGCGTTTTGTAATGACAAGGGCATCACTCACGGAGTGCGTCACAGAACTCATTTGCGGCCGCCTTTCTTCTTCTTGCTGGGATGATCGGCGTTACTATCAACCGCTTCTTCAGCAGCGTGTCCTGTGATTGACATAAATACATCATCAAGCGATGGGCGCTTAAGGGCTAGATCGAGCGGATGTATCTTGAGCGCATCAAGTTCGCGCACAACTTCGATCAGTGAATCAGTGCCCGCCCGTACGGGTGCCGAAATCTTGCGCAACCCTTGATCTACGGTGCTTGATCCACCTGCGATTCGCTCGATGACTGCGCGCGCTGCATCGATATCGGATTCTTCAACAACAATCTCAAGTCGCTCGCCACCGACCTCAGCTTTAAGCTGATCGGAGGAGCCGCGTGCAATAACTTGGCCGCGATCAATCACAACAATGTCATCCGCTAATTGGTCAGCTTCTTCTAGATACTGCGTGGTGAGTAGCAGGGTCACACCATCTTTCACGAGACTTTGGATGACTTCCCACATTTCCATTCGACCTCGAGGATCAAGCCCCGTTGTTGGTTCGTCCAAGAAGAGGACCTTCGGCCTGACAATGAGTGAAGCCGCTAGATCTAGTCGGCGACGCATTCCACCAGAAAAGGTTTTGATCGGACGATGGGCTGAGTCGGTCAGTGAAAATTGTTCTAGGAGCTCTTTCGCACGAACCCGAGCTTGTTCACCACTCAAGTGATAAAGGCGTCCGAACATCACCAAGTTGTCCCAACCAGTGAGAGTCTCATCGAGAGCTGCATACTGACCAGACAGGCCAATAATTTCGCGAACCGCCTTTGGGTCCTTGACCACATCGATTCCCCCGACAGTAGCGTGACCAGAATCAGGCTTAAGGAGGGTGGAGAGAACTCGAACGGTGGTCGTTTTACCTGCGCCATTGGGGCCAAGGACTCCCAGAACAGTGCCTTCTTCCACATCCAGGCTCAGGTTATCCAGTGCTTTGACCTGGCCATTTCGGTAGGTCTTTACGAGATTTTCGGCTATGACGCTCTTCATGGCACCATCATAAACGAGCAGGGCTAGCACTCACGCGGTACCATTTAGGTTGAAAGTTAAATAAATTTGGTGAACAAGTGATTTTCACCTTTATCCAGCTACTCCATGAACGCTTCACATAGATAGGGACATGATGTCTGAAAAATCGTCTGCTGCTCACGGCGAGCACGCACAAATGAGTCACAAGCAAATCGTGACAGTCATGATCGGACTTATGACCGGCCTGCTCCTTGCAGCGCTAGACCAGTCGATCGTTTCAACTGCTCTTAAGACAATCACCGTAGATCTCGGTGGACTCAAGCACTACACATGGGTCGTCACTGCATACCTTCTTACCTCTACCGCATCAACACCTTTGTACGGCAAGATCTCAGACCTTTACGGTCGTCGACAGGTCTTCCAGTTCGCGATTGTCGTGTTCCTTCTAGGATCATTCGCTTCTGGTATCGCGCATAACATGAACGAGCTCATCGCATCTCGTGCCTTCCAAGGTTTGGGAGCAGGTGGCTTGATGTCACTCACCTTTGTGATCATCGGAGATGTCGTGTCTCCACGTGAACGCGGTCGCTACCAGGGCTACTTTGGTGCCGTCTGGGGTCTAGCAACTGTTGCTGGTCCACTCCTTGGTGGATTCTTCTCAGACCATCACCATGTTCTTGGCGTAACTGGATGGCGTTGGATTTTCTACATCAACCTTCCATTTGGAATCATCGCGCTTGTCGTTACATCAGCAGTTCTTCACATTCCTAAAGTTGTTCGCGAACATAAGATTGACTACATCGGCGCACTACTTCTCATTGTTGCTGTTTCAGTGCTTCTTCTCGGCATCTCTGTTTATGCGCCAGAGAACGGTTGGCTCAAGGCTAAAACAATGAGCTGGATCGGCGGCGGTCTTGTGCTTTTCGCTATCTTCCTCTGGAATCAGGCCAAGGCTTCAGAGCCAATTCTCCCTCTACGCTTGTTCAAGAACCACACCTTCTCGATCACATCTCTTCTAGCATTCCTCGTTGGTGCTGCGATGTTCGGTGCGATCGTTATGTTGCCTCTCTACTTCCAACTCGTAAAAGGCAACTCTGCAACCCTCTCTGGTCTCAAGCTCTTGCCTTTGATGTTTGGAATTGTTACAACATCGATCATCTCGGGTAAGTGGATCACCAAGCACGGCAAGTACAAGGCATTCCCAGTTGTCGGCATGGTCCTCATGACTGCAGCTCTACTTCTTATGGCAACATTGACCGAGACAACACCGTACTGGCGTCTATCGATTTTTGCGATCATGCTCGGTGCTGGACTTGGAATGTGCCTACAGAACCTTGTTATTGCGCTTCAGAACTCACTCGAGATTCGCGACATGGGTATCGGTACTTCGCTCAATACTTTCTGGCGTTCAATCGGCGGAACTCTTGGCGTAGCAATCTTCGGTTCGATCTATGCAAGTAAGTTAAGCCATTACATCACTGGCAATATCGCCAAGTTAGGTGCAACCAACCCAGCAGCACTTGCTGGTGCGACACCACAATCCCTTGGTCAATTGCAGAACAATCCTGCTATCGCGGCTGGCTTCACAAAGCCACTGCAGGCAACGATTGATCACTCTTACGTGCAGTCATTCCACATCGTCTTCTTCGCAGCGGCTCCTGTAACGCTGATCGGAATCCTTGTGGCAATTATGCTCAAGGCAACTCCACTCAAGACTGGTGCGCAACATGCACAAGCCATGAAGGAAGCTGCCGGCGAGGCACTTGGTTAAGCCAATTCTCTGAACGTAGTAATGAAAAAGCCCCGGCAAATTGCCGGGGCTTTTTTCTATTCTCTGTTATTCACACATCAAGCTGTGAGCAAAAATTTAATTCCTACAAGGAGCAATAACACTCCAAACCCTCTATTAATCCAGACGCTTCCCACATTTAATCCAACTGCTGCACCGACTCCGGCCATGACAAAAATAGCTACACCGATCGCTGTAGAAACCTTGAAATCAACTTCGCCAGCTTTTGCATAGCGAACCACAGCAAGAATGCCCACTGGTAGCAACATCGCTGCCAGCGAAGTCCCGACAGCTTTAGAGGTTGGAAATTTCAGGAGAAATGCCAACATCGGCACAATGACAATTCCGCCACCGATTCCAAATAAACCAGAGAGCAGACCCGCAATGGAGCCAATCCCTAGCCCTGCAAGTATTGACATCAGCGGCGACATAACTGGAATGCTAGCGGAATAGGTAAATCCAGAGCACAACCAGATTAAAAGTAGTGAGCAGAGCAATCAAACCACCGCTCAATACAGTCGTCTGGCGTTCTTCTGAAATCTTCTTACCGATTAAGGACAAGTCCTTTGTGGCTTTCAGAGAATCGCTCACCCATACTGCATCTCGAGTAGCAGAGAGCATGGATGTTGTCGCAAAAACCCCACCAGCAACGACAAGTCCCATAGTAAAGATACGAAGAGCCATGTCAGTTGAATTACTGAGGTGGCCAGTTGCTCCAAGAGCGAGAATCACTGCAAGGAGGAGTGTTGGTGCCAACTGCGCTCTTACGCGCACAGCACGGAGTTCATTCCATGTACGGATTAATTCTTTTTCGTTCATGTAACGAGGCTACCAGTCGATAACTTGCTGGTCCTCCCACAAAACACCCGTTGTATCGATTCCGGGAGTAAATGATCGCGTAGCAAGCCAGAGTGCTGTGGCCGCACCTTCCTCAACAGATCGTGGAGCATCCGGTCCACCCATATCTGTGCGTGTGTGGTTGGGGCAGAGAGCATCCACCAAAATGCCTCGAGCGCCTAAACCGGTTTCATGCGCCAAGTTGCGCACCAACGCATTAACTCCAGCTTTTGAAATTCGGTAAGGAGCCAATCCCCCTGCATTTCCAGGTCCGCTCATGCGACCGAGGCAGGCTGAATACACAATCACCCGACCACTTCGACGTTCAGCCATGGCTGGAACCACTGTATTAACAATGACAAAAGTCGAATCCAAATTAATAGCCATGACTCGACGCCATTCTTCAGTTGTCGAGCGTAGGGTTTTGGACATCTTCTCGCTCATGACTCCGTGCGCCAGCAGGAGCACGTCAGGTGCACCATAGCTCTGAACTATCTCCGAAAAAATCTGACGAGTTTTATCGAGATCTGAAAGATCAACTACGCGGTAATGAGCGCCAATCTCCTGGGCCACCCGAGTAAGCAACTCCTCGTTGCTGGCGACAAGAACAACGTCATAACCAAGCGCGCGTAAGTCCTTGGCATTCTGAAGACCAAGCCCGCGAGATCCACCTGTGACGACTGCCAACATCTGGCGCTACTTCCTGTTAAGAGCGCGCAAGGAGCGACGAATAGCTCGACGGTGTTTGCGGCTTGCTTTGCGTCTTTGTGAAGATGACATCCAAATAAGAATTGGGATGAATATCAGCATGGCAAAGAAACCACCGAAGCCTTGAAAAAATAGGCCGTTATTTACTCCACCTAGCATTCCCAAAGGGTAATCCCCTTACGGTGATCGTGCTCGCTGAAACCTTCCTCAGCCTCTCTTTTTCTGACATCGCGGGCAGAAATGAGAGGATCGATTGGCAAACGAGATTCGCTTGATGAGCGCGCCGCAACGGCCGCACGGTTCATTCTCGCGGCCATAGGCATTTAGCGAGATTGCAAAATAGCCACTCTCGCCATTGACGTTGATATACAAGTCATCAAAGGAAGTGCCGCCGACCTTAATTGCTTGAGACATTACTTCCTTGGCGCAATCAAGTGTCCGACCAATCGCTGCAGCGCTCATCTCGTGGGTAATGCTTTCAGGATGGACTCGCGCTAGCCAGAGCGCTTCGTCGGCGTATATGTTGCCAATTCCAGAGACAATGTTTTGATTAAGAATGGCTGTTTTGATCTTTACCTTGCGGCGTTTGATATTGGCAATCACTGCAGCTTGATCAAAGCTTGGTTCGAATATATCTGGTGCTATTTTGGCAACAGAGGTAGGTATCCCACCACTCTCCCGCTCAACTGAAACCCACCCAAAAGTTCGTTGATCATTAAAGTGGAGTGCAGTTTCTTTCCTACCTTTTTTGAGTGTGAAGATTGCTCGCGTGTGCTTGGTCTCGCAGGGATCAATGAGGAACTGTCCAGACATTCCCAAATGTGCGACTAATACTTCAGGGCGATCTAACTCAAACCAGAGAAATTTACCGCGACGTTTAATATCTAAGACAGTAGAACCTGCAAGATCTTCGATAGGCGCGATACTTCTAGGGTTCAGTGCTCGCTCGTGCAGCTGTGTGGCAGAAGTAATTTTGTGCCCAACAACATGCGCAAGGAGTCCGTTACGAACTGTTTCGACTTCTGGTAGCTCAGGCATGGGAGTCCCAATTTTACTGGCTATGTGAAGAAGCGACTATGTGAAATGTTGCGGTGAATAAGTGCCCCGGGTCGGACTCGAACCGACACTGAAAGGATTTTAAGTCCTCTTCCTCTACCATTGGGATACCGGGGCGCACTCGCTAATCTTGCTTGAAATAAGCGAGTACCCCCAGTCTACTAGGTGTAATTCTTACCGCTAACTATGTGGAATCGGCCTTTATTTCTAGGCTAGATCTACGAATCGAGCCTTCAAATTCGTGCCCAGACTTTTAATGGTGTCGCGATACCAATAGCCCGAGTCCTTGATTGTGCGCTTTTGAGTCACGTAGTCCACGTGCACAATTCCAAAGCGCTTGGCATAGCCAACTGCCCATTCAAAATTATCCATCATCGACCACTGCTGATAGCCGATCACATTGGCGCCGCGCTCAATCGCTGATAGAACTGCCAGTAGGTGATCGTTCAAATAAGCGATGCGGCGTTCGTCATGAATGCCACCATCAGCCCCGATGTCATCATCATAGGCAGCACCATTTTCGGTCACCATAATTGGCGGCAAATGTGGATGCTCGCGAGTCCAGCGCACCATTAAATCTTCTAATCCGTAGGGATTTATTGGCCAACCCATGTCGGTCACTGGGCCCATAGAAGTGCTGAGCATATTAAGACCAGCAAGTTGATCGATCACTCGAACTCTATTTGGGTGATCAGGTGAAACTTCATGTCCAATACGAGTATTGAAGTAATAATTGACCCCAAGGAAATCATTAGGAACGAGATCAAGATCTCCGGGTTTGATCAGTGATGTTAAATCATTGCCATAATACTTATAAGCCAATTCAGGATATTCACCTTTGAAAATACCATCCATCCAGAAGGTGTTTTGATTCATGTCAAAGATCGCAGCAGCCAATAGTTGCTTCGGGTCGGAAACATCATCCACGTTGGGATGGCTCTGCGCCAATACAGGTCCAACTTTTGCGTTAGGACGCACTGACTTGATAGCCAGATTGGCTAAGTTATGGCCAAGTACTGTGTGGTGTGATGCTGCGATTGCCTGCTTAAAATCTGAAATACCTGGTGCGTGATAGCCAAGTCCATAACCGAGCCAAGACATGACCCACGATTCATTGATCGGTGCGAACATTTCTACTCTGTCACCGTAAGCCTCTGCAGCTTCCTTTGCGTATTCAGCTAGGCGTAGCGGTATCTCCCGATTAGCCCAACCTCCAATATCCTGCAAACTTTGAGGCAAATCCCAGTGATACAAAGTAATGATGGGCTTGATGTTCTTAGCTAATAGCTCATCAATCAAGTTGTTATAGAAGTCAAAACCTTTCTGGTTTCTATTGGCCACATTCCCATCCGGAAACATCCGAGACCAGGCCATTGAAAAGCGATAGGAATTAACACCCAATTCGCTCATGATCGCCACATCTTCTTTCCAGCGATGGTAGTGATCATTTGCAGTCGCACCAGATTCACCGCGGGCAATCTTGCCGGGAGTTTCGCACATGGTGTCCCAAATCGTTTTGCCGCGACCATCTTCTTTGACAGCACCTTCGATTTGATAAGCAGCCGTAGCAACTCCGAAGAGAAAGTCTTCTTTGAATTTCATGACAATTATTCACTTTCTATTCTGTGGACTGGGGAAAATATGAGGGAATCGACTTCAAGAGAGGCATCCATCGGTTCAAGATTGTGGCTGTGTGACATTCTGATGATGTATTGACCTGGCTCGCAATGATGCGAGCCGATTCGAAGAGTCTGCCACTCCCCATTGGTACTGGGGAAGTGTGTTCCACGATTAATATATTGCTCATAACTCTGGTTTTGAACACCATCAAAAAATAGAAAATCTCCAAGTAGTAAACGTGCGGTGCGATCTGCTTTGCTGCGATAGCGCACAAAGAGTTCGTATGTCTGAGCAGTGCCAACATCAAAAATGGAGCGAAAACCGTATTCCTGTTTAGTGAAACCAGTGAGGTACCCAGCTCCGGTTGAACCTTCGCCTACAGCCACGGACGTTCCGTATAAGCGACCACCATTACGCTCACTAACTGCCGCATCCAAAACAATTTTCCAGTTGCGACCAATGACAGCCGTGCGATCGCTTGGGTGAGGAGTTGGAATGATTGGATTGATTGTTCCGTCAGCGTTGTAAGTGATCTCATCGCACATCAGGGAGCGCGCAGTCTCAGTTCCTGAGACCCAGCCCGAGTGATAAAAAACGTACCAGCGAGAGCGGAATTCCACGACCGATCCATGAATAGTCCCTGAATGGCCCGAATATTCCGGGATAAATATGCCTTGATCGACATAAGGCCCAAGGGGGTTATCTGCAATCGCGTGGCACATACGCTGTGGCCACTTTTTGCCATCGAGTGCTGGGTACGTTAAATAATATTTATTGGCATATTTATGGAGAAATGGACCTTCATAGCCCTTAACCTGTTCGCTGATATTGCGAATTGTCTCGGTTTTGATTGATTGCAGATCGGTATTGAGCTCGCCAATCAGAATTGATCCACGGCCGCCCCAAATCAAATATGGTGTGTGATCGTCATCGATAAAGAAGGCAGGATCCTGACCCCACTCAACGCCATCAATTGGACCTAAATCTGTAAATGGACCCTCGGGGCGATCTGACACTGCTAAGCCCGTACGAAATGTGCTGCTCTCTTTTTCGATTGCACAGAAAGTGAGGTAGTACTTTCCGTTGTAGTAGTTGGCATCGATCGCCCACATATGGCTCAGTGCCCAAGAGACTTGATCGAGGTGCAGGATTCGTCCATGATCAATCCAGTTGACCATATCGTCAGTGCTTAAACAGTGGTAGGTCACCATACTGTCATATGAATTTGTGTAGGGCTGATCGTAAGAAACATAAAGATAGAGGCGATCCCCAAATACGTGTGCTGAAGGATCAGCTGCGAAAATAAGATTATTGAGAAGGCTTGCCATGTGGTTTTTATTTACCGATCAAAAGCGTTGGCAGATGACGAATATAAAGCGGAAGCGAGTCAAAGCCATGGTGTTCAGTCACCCAACGGCCACCCTCTACCTCTTCGCCCGTGAAGTAATTACGCCACGTACCATCTGGCAAGTAGAACTCCACGGTGCCTTCGGCGTTAAATACCGGGGCCACCAAGAGATCTGGGCCAAACATGTACTGCTGATCAAGAAACCAGCTGGTGCGTTCGTGCGGAAATTCCATATACATTGGTCGCATCATCGGCGTTCCATCCGAATGTACCTGCTCTGCAACTTTCATAATGTAAGGCATGAGTTCGCGCTTGAGGTGAACAAATTTGCGCGTCACTTCTACTGCCTCTTCATCAAAGATCCATGGCACTCGAACCGATTCATTGCCGTGTAGTCGAGAATGCGAGCTGAGCATCCCGAAAGCCACCCAGCGCTTAAATACTGCTGGATCTGGCATTCCTTCGAAGCCACCAATGTCGTGGCTCCAATAGCCAAAACCACTACTCACCAGGCTCAATCCGCCTCGCAGACTTTCAGCCATCGATTCAAAGCTAGAAGTGTTGTCTCCGCCCCAGTGGACTGGCATTGATTGTCCGCCGGCAGTCGCGCTACGAGCAAAGACGATTGCTTGATCGCCTTTTACTTCTTGCATCACTTCCCAAACAGTCGCGTTATAGAGCTGGGTATATAGGTTATGCATTTTAAATGGATCAGAGCCATCATAATATTTAACATCGGTTGGAATTCGCTCACCGAAATCAGTCTTAAAGCAGTCCACGCCCATTTCAAGCAACGGGCGTAATTTTGATTTGAACCACTCTCTTGCCTGCGGATGCGTGAAATCTACAATCGCATTACCTGCTTGCCATAAATCCCATTGCCAGACAGAACCATCTTCGCGGCGTAATAAATATCCTTTGTCGCGTGCCTCGTTAAATATTGAGGATGCTTGGGCAATATATGGATTGATCCACAAGCTAATACGTAGTCCTTTGTCTTTAAGACGGGCAAGCATCTCACGAGGTTGAGGAAAAGTTCTGGGATCCCATTCAAAGTCACACCAGTGGAATTCACGCATCCAGAAGCAATCAAAGTGGAATACAGAGAGCGGAATGTCGCGCTCTGCCATCTCTTCAATAAATTGTGTGACTGTTGCTTCGTTGTAATCGGTCACAAACGAGGTGCTGAGCCATAAACCAAAGGACCATTCAGGCAATACTGGTGCGCGTCCTGTGAGCGCAGTGTATTTAGCAATGATCTCTTTTGGAGTTGGTCCATAGATAACAAGGTATTCCAAGTCTTGAGATTGGACACTAAATTGAACTCGTTCAACCGCTTCACTTGCTACTTCGAAAGAGACTCGACCCGTATCATTCACAAATACGCCATACCCACGATTTGTGAGATAAAAAGGCACATTTTTGTAGGCTTGTTCGCTACTGGTTCCACCGTCGGCATTCCAGATATCTACACTCTGGCCATTTTTCACAAATGAGGTGAAACGCTCACCTAAGCCGTAGACCAATTCACCAACACCAAGATTGAGCTGGTTGACGATATGAAAATCCAGAGCCTTAGATTCACGATTTTTAACCCCGGAATAAGCCAGACTTTTTGATCCAGAACTGGTGAGCAACTGTCCATTGCCATAAAAATCTAGAGCCCAGTTATCGCCTTTAGAAATATGAAGCGATAGATTGCCAGAGCTGTACTTCCATGATGCCTCGTCTTCGGAGAAATCAATGTTTACCGCTGATGTGGCGATATCAAATCCTGATGAACAGACCCCACCAGAATGATGGTTGATCTTGACTCGAATGACATCCGGAGAAGGGGAATCGACCTTGAGATTAAAGGTTGGAATATTGAGGGTTTGACCACGACTATGAATTATTTTTGGTGTGCCAGTTGCTAGAAGAGAGTCACCCACGCGCTCTAGGTCATAGACCATAGCCGCGTGGGTTAACTCAACACCTTCTCTGACGAGCCAGAAACCATCAGTGAATTTCATAGTCAGGCTTAGACGTTAGTTGCGTGCAACTACGCCGTTACGACGCCGAGCAAGCGCATCGATTGTCGCAGCAGCAAGAAGAACACCACCTTGAACCAGGAAGCTGATTCCATCAGGCATCTGGAGCAGTCCAAGGCCATTGTTGATCATGGTAATCACCATGGCACCAATAGCTGCATGGAATAAACGACCGCGACCACCAAAGAGGCTGACGCCACCTACAACAGCCGCTGCCACACCAGAGAGAACGATTGTGTGTCCCATGGTTGGATCGATAGAGCCCAATCGGCTTGCATAAAAGACGCCAGAAACAACAGAGAGGAATCCACAGATCATAAATGCTTTGATCTTTACCTGAACAACTTTGATACCAGCACGGCGTGCGGCCTCTGCATTGCCACCAACTGCATAGAGGTGGCGACCAAAACGGGTGCGATCCAAAACAAATGTACCGATTGCCAAAATGACAACAACTACCGGTACGACAATAGGTACGCCAGTGATTGGGATTTTGCCTTGGCTACGGTCGCCATTAAGGAAGTAGACCGCTATAGCTCCAAGCACAGTCAGAATAACCAAGCGACTCACGCTTAGAGAGAGTGGCTTGTTGACTAGACCAGTGCGTGTACGACGTGCGCGATCCCAGAAAGTAATGAGTGCAGAGATTACTGCGCAGATAATGAGGAATACCCAACCAAGCCATGATGGCATGGAGTTATTCAAAATCGCATTCAATGGTCCGATCGTTAAGCGATCCACTGCGCCATTGCCAAGAAGGATGAGCTGCAATCCTTGGAAGCCGAGGAAGAAGGCGAGCGAGACGACGAATGACGGGACGCCGATCTTTCCGACCATGAATCCGATTATCCAGCCGATCGCAAGACCCACGATAAATCCAACGACCAAGGCAAGAATCCATGGGAAGTGGAAGTTAAGAACCAAATCGATGAAGACACCCATTGCCACGCCACCAGTCACGCCGGCGGCTAAATCGATTTCGCCAATCAAGATAACAAAGACAAGGGCTGAGGAGAGCATGACCAATTCGGCAGATTGCTCAAGCAAGTTCGCAAAATTAAGTTTGGTAACGAAAAATGGGCTTGCTACTGCAAAGACGATTGACAAGATGATGACACCAGCAACTGCTGGGAGTGATCCCATCTGGCCACTTCTCACGCGAGAAAAGTAGTCATTAATCTGATCTTTTACTGTGCCTTCATTTCCACTTGCAAGTGAAGTTACTTTTTCAGACATGATTAATTAACCTTCCCGTCAGCCAGCTGCGACTTGGCACCTGTGATGTAAGCAATCACTTCTTCGTGATTTGTCTCTTTAGTCTTGAGATGAGCAACCATTGTGCCGAGGTAAAGAACAGAAATATTGTCGGCTACCTTAAATACATCGCTCACGTTGTGGCTAATCATGACCACGGCTACGCCACTATCTGCTAAGCGACGTACCAAATTAAGAACTTGCTCTGTTTGCGCGACACCGAGAGCCGCTGTTGGCTCATCAAGGATTACTACTTTTGAATCGCGAAGAACGGAACGCGCAATTGCCACGGTTTGACGCTGACCACCAGAGAGTGATGCGACTTTTTGGCGAACTTGCTGCACTGTCTTTACAGACAGACTCTTCAATACTTTTGTTGCCTGCAGTTCCATCTCAGGCTCATTAAGAGTTCCGGTCAGCATCTCTTCACGACCTAAGAACATGTTTTGAACAATGTCTAAGTTTTCACAGAGCGCAAGATCCTGATACACAACCTCAATACCAAGAGCGGTCGCATGGTTCGGTGTGTGCAGGTTTACTTTCTGGCCATCAAAAAGAACATCTCCGCCATCGTATGGCTGAACTCCTGCAAGACCCTTGATGAGAGTTGACTTACCTGCTCCGTTATCTCCAAGGAGTGCAGTCACCTCACCTGGGCTCACAATGAAATTGACACCTTTAAGAACCTCAACCGGCCCAAAACTCTTGATGACGCTTTTGAGTTCAATAATTGGCTTCTTATCGCTCACCGTAGCTCCGATTCATTTCACGTGTATGTATTACGTTTAGGAAATTTAACTAACGTCATGAAGTCTATTCTGCAAAAGTCTAAAATGCGAAAAGGATGTATCTCAGAATTATCTTCATCGATACATCCTTTTCGTTACAACTTACTGCTTACCGCTTGACAGTTCCTAGGAACTCTCAAGCGAGTTAATCAGGACTTACTTAACGCCGTACTTTGTGCAAGCGGCAGCGACTGGACCTACGCAAAGCGCAGCAGTAGTGATATCACCATTCTTAACAACCTGCTCGACGCCTGTTGGGCCGACCAAGATTGGTTGTGCGAAGATGAATGGAACACCATTGTTTGTCTTTGTGTATGCAGGCTTCTGTCCATTGAGAAGCGCGATTGCTGTTGAAGCAGCAAGCTTAGCTTCAGCGTGGAATGGCTTGTATACGGTAGCTGTCTGGTATCCAAGAAGAACGTTTGAAAGACCAACTTGACCGGAATCTTGTCCGCCAATTGCGACTTTCTGGTGGTTCTTGTTAAGGATTGTGATGATTGCGTTTGCGTTAGCATCGTTTGGAGCTACAACGCCATCAATCTTGCCCTTAAGAGCGGTGTAAGCCTGCTCGAACTCTGTTCCTTCTGTTGGGGCATCCCATGTTCCCTTAAGTGTGAATGCACACTTGACGCCAGCCTTTGCAAGTACTGTAGCTGAACCGCCCCAGAACATTGCAGCGTTTCCATCAGTTGGATCTCCCTTACCGCAAACAACGCTTGCAGTCTTAGGGTTCTTTCCAGCAGCCTTAAGGCCGTTGATTACTGTCTGAGCTTCTAGTTGTCCGACAAGGTTGTTGTCGAATGAGATGTAGTAGTCAGCGTTTGCAATTGGACGGTCGTAAGCAATAACAGGAATACCTTGTGCCTTAGCCTTGGTAGCAACTGTTGCGCCAGCGCCGTTAAGATCTGTAAGGATCATAACTCCGCAACCGGTAGCGAGCATTTGATCGCCAAGGGTTACATATTGAGTTGGATCGTTCTTAGCGTTCTGGAAGTTTGTTGTGAATCCAGCGCCTGTAAGAATGGCATCAAGGGCAGGGTGATCTCCTGGCTCCCAACGGCTACCAGCATTCTCATCTGGAAGAATTACGCACGCGGTCTTGCTTGCATCAGCATGTGCTGCTGTAACACCAACCACAGAAAGTGTGCTTGCTGTCGCTACTGCTAGCGCAAGTGCAAGAACCTTTGAAGTTCTTTTCATCATTGTTTTTAACCTTTCGACGAGGACGATGCGAAGACCAATCTTCGCTTGGTCCAAAGGGGTCGCACAATCCGTGTAGCAAAACCTAGGGGGGTTTAAAGAGATGCGATAGAGGTTTTCGTCAAAAATCAATAACGTTTTTATAACATTTCGGACATTTTCACCGCTCCGACCAACGTGGATTATGGGCCAATTCCCGATAAATCTCCGCTAATCAAGCGCTAAAAGATCCCAATCTGGCGGGAAGGATTGCTCGGTAGCTACAGCCAACGCCGCCCATCTCGCGCCTAATTCCAGTGGCGAGCGCTGGGCACCGCCAGGGTTTATGACCGGCGGCTGGCTCAAACCTCTCAGGTATCCGGAAAGGAATGCATCTCCAGCCCCCGTGGCATCGCGGACTGTCTCGACCGCAAATACCGCTTGATGCTTAACCGTCACTTCGCCGTTTTTCAGAGCAAATTCTCTCGCCCCAGCTTGGCCATAGGTAATGACAATCGATGGGAATTTCTGAAGGAGCTCATAGACCTCAGGAGTGTTTTCTTCGAAAGTAATCCCTTGAAGGTCTTGGTGCGAACCGATGACAAGATCAGCGCTCGAGATTAATGATGAATTCAGCGCTTCAATTCCGACAACAGTTTTGCGCACGCGTGATTGAACCGACTGGTAGATCGAAGCAAATTCATCGCGCCACTTAACAAACACAACGGTGTCATTAGTTGCAAATATTGTGGGATCAATCGTGATCTGGCCAAGGCGATCTGCGCTGAGTCCAATCATCGATCGCTCGCCATCAGGAGAAATCATGATGAGTACATGGTTTGATGCGCCTTCAAATTTATTTATAAATAGTTGCGCAATCTGCGAGCGTTCTAGATGAGATGTCAGCCGTTCGCCAAGTTCATCACTTCCGATGTAGCCAATAAAACCAACTTTAAGTCCGGTAGTTGCCAAGCCAATGGCCACATTGGCCCCAGTCCCACCAGCTCGTTCGATGGTTCGATTACTTTGGACAAATCCACCTGTGAGAATATTTTTATCAAGGTATGTCACCGTATCCCAAGCCAACGGACCAATAATCCACGTGGTGGGCTTGGAAAAGTTTTCTAAAATTGTGGCGCAGTGCTGCAAGGTTGAAATTTCATCCCAACCCACATCTCCTAACCAAGCTATCTCATGGAGTCCAGACCGATCACGCATAACGAGAGTAATAAGCGCTCCTGAGAGCGCAGCTACAGTGTCGGTATCGCCACCCAATTCACACGCCAAGGTATAAGCATCGGCGGTGTTTTTGGCTCGGTGCGCTACCGAAAGTACAGCATTGAATGTATCTCTAGGTTCAAGTGAAACTCCTTGCTCACTCACTTGCCATTTCACATCGGGAAGTGGAATTGCGGTGCGATCAGGAACCGCGTTTGCTTGAGAAAAAATCGCCGACAGTTTGAGCGCGGTATCAAGTGCGATTGAATCTGAATGTGTGCAGCGAACAAGCGCGGTGATCCATGCTTCACGCTTAGCGCTTTCTTCAGGGGTAAATGCCAGACCAAGCAGCGCTGTACGCATCATTCCGCCATTACTTTTTCCGATCAGATGCTGTTCTGATTCTTTAACATCGAGCCCTAGCGCATGACGGGTTGTTGGTCCCAGGCCGCGAAGTGTCGGTGCAGCCAAGTGGAGCTCTTTCAAAAATCGAGCTGCGGCTCGCTCGGGTGAGCTCTCTCGTAGTGCACGAATAGTAAGGAGAGTTAAAAATGTGTCATCGCTAATTCCGCCGTATGGCCAGCCATCTTTGGCCAACAATTCATTAGGGACTGGTTTTGGCGCGTGAGGATTAAATTCGTGAAAAACCCCAAATGCATCGCCAGCGGCATAAGCGGTAAGCACATCTGCTATGTAGCTCATGGCTTTGGCAATCTCATATTGTCTAGTATGTACGCATGACCCTTTCTAAATCAAGTGTTGAATTTAATAAGGAATCAAACCCTTTTGCCAAGCGCAGCACCCTTGCCTATGAACTTCCTCCATTTGCTGAAATTCGAGATGAGCATTACCTACCCGCTTTCTATGCCGGTATGCAAGTGCAACTGCAAGAAGTGGAAGCGATTCTCGCTTCTGGTGCTCCTACCTTTGAAAACACAATTGTGGCGCTGCTATACAAAAATCTTCTAAATCGCAGAAATTGCTCGGATGTAGCGTTCTCGAACTTCTGGCGCACGTTGAGTCATTTTTACAACGCTAAGTTCGCTGTTGTTCCATTGTGGTGGAGTTGTGGTGCCAAAAAGTACCCATGCGGCTTGTCGAGCAGCACCATCAGCAACATATTCGCCGATTGCAGGTACATAAATATCGCTTTCAAAAATTTCTGTCAGTACTTGCTGTACCGCCGGATTGCGCGAGCCACCACCAATTGCAATGACTCGATTAAATCCAACGCCAAGTTTTTTAAGTGCTTCGGTTGCGTACGCCATGCTGCCAACAACACCCTCAACCGCAGCTCGGGCGAGATTGGCAGGAGTGAAGTTCTCGTTATTAGCTCCGGAAATTGAACCACGAGCATGTGGTCGGTCAGGGGTGCGTTCGCCATCAAAATGAGGCAAGAAGGTGAGCCCTGCTGCGCCAGGTGCTGCACTTAAAGCTAATTCGCTAAATTGATCGAAGGAGATATTGAGAAGTTTGGCGGTTGTATCGAAAATCTTGGCGGCATTGAGCGTGCAAGCAAGCGGCAAATAATTACCCGTCGCATCAGCAAAGCCCGCTACTTCACCACTCGTGTCGGCGGTAGGTGTATCTGACACCACAAATGCGGTGCCGCTTGTACCGAGTGAGATCACGAGATCACCAACTCTTGCGCCAACACCAAATGCACCGCCAGCATTATCGCCAGCACCAGGAGCAATTTTTATCTTTCCATTATCAAAGCCCGCTTCATTCGGTGCTAAAACTCTAGGGAGTACCACATTGCGGTGTCCGAGGGCAGCTTCAAAAATTTCCATGTCATAACAATTGGTTACTGAATTGAAATAACCAGTTCCTGATGCATCGGAGCGATCAGTAAATAAGGTAGATAAATCACTGCTTTGTGACAGCTTCCACGAGAGCCAATCGTGCGGCAGCGCCACCGCGCGAACTCGTGCTGCATTTTCTGGCTCGTTTTCTCGAAGCCATCGCAACTTTGAGGCCGTAAATGATGCTACGAGTTTTGATCCGACACGGATATGTATGTCAGAGAATTCAGTATTGAGCGCTGTGGCTGCCGCAGCAGAGCGAGTGTCATTCCAGAGCAGTGCTGGACGAATTACTTCACCCGCTTCATCGAGAACAACCATTCCATGCTGTTGTCCCGCAATAGAAATTGCAGCAACATTTTCTAAGCCAGCACTGTTGGTCGCATCTGCGATTGCTTCTTCAAGTGCTTGCCACCACGCCGCAGGATCCACTTCGGTGCCAGCGGGATGAGGCCTAGACGCCGACGCAATGAGTTCACCACTGTCTGCAGCGCGAACGACAACCTTGACTGATTGGGTTGAAGAATCAACCCCGATCACTCGTGCCGCAGTAGCCTCACTCATTACTTTGTTGAGACACCCATGAGATGTTCAAGCGCTAATTGATCAAGCACCTCGTAGTGGTATCCACGAGCACCAGCCGCTTCTACATCAAATTTATCCGCTGCCAAGTCACGCCATGTTTCACCAGCGCCTAAAGTTGAGACCTCTAGTTGTGGGATATTTGATGCAGCCATTGCTTCTTTGACTCGAGGATCATTGCGGAACGCCGCCGCGCGCTCCTTAAGAATCAAGTACATGCGCATGTTCGAAGTGGCAGATGCCCAAACTCCATCGTCACCATCAGTGCGAACTGGCTTGTAATCAAAGTGCAGCGGGCCGTCATAGTTGTAGCGCTCTAGCAGATCAACCAAGAAGAACGCGCTCTTCAGATCTCCATGACCAAAGACGAAGTCCTGATCATATTTAGGACCGCGCTGACCATTGAGATCAATGTGGAAGAGCTTCTTCTGCCATAGGGCTTGCGCAATGCCATGAACAAAGTTGAGATTGGCCATCTGCTCGTGGCCGACTTCCGGGTTGAGGCCAACAAGTTCTGGGTGATCAAGCATTGAAATAAACCCAAGCGCGTGACCAATAGTTGGAAGGAAGATATCGCCGCGCGGTTCATTTGGCTTAGGTTCGATTGCGAATTTAATGTCATAACCTTTATCGATGACATATTGGCCAAGAATATTGAAGCCTTCTTTGTAACGCTCAAGTGCAACGTAGGCATCCTTAGAACTCTCTGATTCTGCACCTTCGCGTCCGCCCCAACAGACATAGGTCTTTGCACCGAGTTCAATGGCGAGGTCAATATTGCGCATCACCTTGCGAATTGCATAGCGTCGAATGTCGCGATCATTGCTAGTCAGTGCGCCATCTTTAAAAACTGGGTGGCTAAATAAATTAGTAGTCGCCATTGGCACTTTCATGCCAGTTTCGGCAAGTGCTTTTTTGAAACGTTCGATATGTCCCGCTCTAACCACGTCATCTGAACCAAAAGGAATCAGATCATCATCATGGAAAGTCACTCCATATGCACCACGTTGCGCAAGTTCGTGCACTGTGCGAACTGGATCGAGTGCACCGCGAGTTGGATCACCGAATGGATCACGCGCCTGCCATCCCACAGTCCAAAGTCCAAAAGTGAAACGATCAGATGGTTGCGGTGTATATGACATGAGAGCTCTTTCCCTGTGAGTGTTGGAACGAGTATAATCATGTATGCCAACTAACTGGGCAACAAATATAACTTTTCACGATGCGCTTACTCTGCATCCACGCACTCTTGATGAGCTCTCCAAACTTGTTCAACGCAACCCATATGTTCGAGTGCGCGGTTCTGGGCACTCCTTCAACACAATCGCAGACTCCACTCAGACCGTGGTGATATTGGATCAACTCCAGACAGAAATATTGGTCTCACGCGATCGCAGCATAGCTACCGTGCCAGCTGGGATGAATTACGCGCAGATTTCGCAGGCACTTCATGCCGAGGGTCTGGCGCTCTCCAATCTTGCTTCCCTGCCCCACATCTGTATCGGCGGAGCTGTTTCTACTGGGACTCATGGGTCTGGAATAAACAATGGTGCGCTTCATACTTCCATTACTGCCATAAATCTTGTAGGCGCAGATGGCGCTCTTCGCAGACTTGAAGAAGGCAAGGATCCTGAGTTTTATGCCGCGGTGGTTGGACTTGGCTCTACTGGAATCGCCACCTCATTTGATGTACGCGTCATTCCAACTTTTGAGATTTACCAGAGCGTCTATGGCCCAGTGCCGCACCAACTCTTCCAGGAGAATCTCATTGACCTTCTCTCTGGTGCCTATAGCGTCAGCTTCTTCACCACCTGGGGCGAAACCAAGAGTGGAGAAATCTGGGTCAAATCAACTACGTGCAATCCAGAACGTTATTTTGATCTACCCGCTCTTACGCACAAAGTCCATCCGATTCCTGGCCAAGAGAGCAGTGCCTGCACTGATCAATTAGGAATCCCAGGACCATGGCATCTGCGTCTGCCTCATTTTCGAATAGATGCGACACCGAGTGCGGGAAATGAACAGCAATCGGAATTCTTTGTCGATGCTGCTGATGCTGGGGCCGCATTTGCACGAATTTCGGCTATTTCAGAGAAGTTTCGTGACCATTTGCTTGTGAGTGAAATAAGGGCGATTGCCTCTGACAACCACTGGATGAGCCCTGCTTATGGACGCACAACTATTGCGTTTCACTTCACATGGAAGAACATTCCTGAGATACCAACAGCCGTTGACTATATAGAACAAGCGCTTTTGCCCTATCTCTATCGACCACACTGTGGAAAGATTTTTACGGCTAATAGCGAATATCTCCAACGTGCTTTGCCTCGTTTTGATGAGTTCCGAGAGTATGTCTCTCGAACTGACCCAACTGGGAAGTTTCGAAACGACTTCATTAAAGGAATTCTTGGGCTCTAGCCCGATACCCTGCTGGGATGAACTCCAGTAATCCATTCTTTGAACGCAGTACTCTCGAATTTGAACTGCCACCATTTGCCTTGATTAAAGATGAACATTATCTGCCCGCTTTCTACGAGGGCATGAAAGTACAGCTTGCTGAAGTAGATGAGATCTTGGCTTCTGGTGAGCCAACCTTTGAAAACACTGTTGTGGCATTAGAACGTAGCGGACAGCTATTGAGTCGTGTAAGCCTTGTCTTTTTCAACAAATCGTCGAGTGATACTTCTCCAACGCTGGATGCTATCGAGGAAGAAATTGCTCCCAAACTATCCGCACACAGTGACGCAATCAGACTCAATCCAGTTCTATTCGAACGTATTTCACAATTGCATTCAAAGCGCGAGTCCTTGAAGCTAGGCCAAGAAGATTTATGGCTCCTAGACCGTTATTACCGAGACTTCCATTTCGCTGGTGCGCATTTATCGCAGGTGCAGCGCGAAGAGCTTAAAGTAATCAATGAGCGAATTTCGGTGCTCAATGCGGCATTTGAACGCCAAATTCTTGCCGATACAAATGATCTAGCTATCGTGATCGACAACGTTGATCAGTTAGATGGCATGAGCGCCAACGACATTGCAACAGCTAAATCAGCAGCAGAATCTCGAGGTCTGCACGATAAGTGGCTCATCACCATGGTGAACTTCACTGGCCATCCGCTCCTTGCATCTCTTAAAAATCGGGAGCTACGAAAAAGAATTATGAAGGCCTCGATCGTTAAAGGTGCTCGCAATAATTCCAATGACAATAAGGCAACCGTGTTAGAGCTCGTCCAACTGCGTGCACGTCGTGCCAAATTATTTGGTGCCGCTTCACATGTCGAATATGTATTGCGAGAGCGCAATGCAGGAACCCCTGCAAAGGTTCACGAGATGATGCGCAAGATTGCTGCGCCTGCGGTGGCTAATGCTCGCCGTGAAGGAGAAGAGCTACAGGCTGCAATTGCAGCGGATGGACAAGACTTCGAGTTAGCGAGCTGGGATTGGGACTATTACGCCGAGAAAGTGCGCCTAGCCAAGTACGACATCGATACAGCTGCCCTAGCGCCATATTTTGAGCTCGAGCGCGTGCTCAAAGATGGTGTTTTCTTTGCCGCTACGGCCTTATTTGGGATCACCTTTAATGAGCGTCCGGATCTCATTACCTACCACCCAGAAGCACGAGCATTTGAAGTTATCGATCATGATGGTGCTTCGATCGGATTGTTTATTGGGGATTTCTATACCCGCGATTCAAAGCGCGGTGGTGCCTGGATGAACAATCTCGTTGACCAGAATTTTCTACTCGGGCAATTACCGGTGGTATGTAACAACCTCAATATTCCAAAGCCACCAGCTGGAGAACCGACACTTATTAGTTTCGATTTCCTTACAACGCTCTTTCATGAATTTGGCCATGCACTGCATGGTCTGCTCTCGCAAGTGAAATATCCTCGAGTATCTGGCACCAGCGTCGAGCGTGACTTCGTCGAGTTCCCGTCACAAGTAAATGAGATGTGGATGCTCTGGCCTGAGGTAGTCGACAACTATGCCTACCACTACAAGACTGGTGAGAAACTTTCACTTGAAATTATCGAGCGCATCAATTTATCCTCAACATTTGATCAAGGATATGCAACCACTTCATACATGCAGGCTGCCGTCTTAGACCTCGCCTGGCATGAGATTGCCGACGGACAAGAAGTGAACGATGTTGAAGCCTTCGAAGCTGCAGCGATCGATGCGTATGGACTCACCTACCCTCCTGTCCCAACACGTTATCGCACTACCTACTTCTCGCATATTTTTGCTGGTGGTTATTCTGCAGGCTACTACGGATATATCTGGTCTGAAGTTTTTGATGCAGATACTGTCGAATGGTTTAAAGAAAATGGTGGCCTCAAAAGAGCTCTAGGAGATCGCTTCCGTGCAGAGTTGTTGAGTCGAGGCGGTTCTTTGGACTCTATGGAGATGTATCGAAATTTCCGTGGCCGAGATGCAGTAATTGAGCCACTACTCCGTCGCAGGGGGTTGCTCAGCTAAGATCGGGACATGACGAAAATAGATCGCAACCACCTAAAAAAGCTCACAGAAATTGAAGAAAAACGCTTCCTAGCGCTTCATCCAAAGTCTGGTTCACTCTTCCAAGAGGCTTCAAAGGTCATGCCAGGTGGCGTCCCTATGTCATGGATGGCCAAGTGGCCAGGGGCATATCCCGTCTTTGTTGATCGCGCACAAGGTGCACGTTTCACCGACGTTGATGGCAACGAATATATCGATCTCTGTTTAGGTGACACCGGTTCTATGACCGGGCACTCACCTGCTCCAACTGTCGAGGCAATCAATGCACAGCTCAAGCGTGGACTCACTGCGATGTTGCCGACGGAAGATGCCGTCACTGTATCGCGCGAATTAGCGCGCAGGTTTGGGCTTCCGCTCTGGCAGTAC
>Ga0214201_1000127_pt1:0-27500 | contig 32834 bp, 25 predicted proteins | sample TroBogEpilimnion_32_FD_153039 | JGI IMG/M metagenome (GOLD analysis project Ga0214201, IMG submission 153039) | Freshwater microbial communities from Trout Bog Lake, WI - 29MAY2009 epilimnion | ecosystem: Environmental > Aquatic > Freshwater > Lake > Epilimnion/Euphotic zone | place...
GAGAGTGACGTTGTCAGCAACGTCGTAACAATGGCTTTATAATCATGCCGTCATCAATCGGGCTGAAGCGAATTTACAGCAATTTTCGGACTTGACCCTTTGATGACGGGTTTGCCGCGACGGAAATGCGGGTCTTAGCCAGCAAGTTATGGTTAATGTATCGTTATTAAAGGGATTAAACTTTGAAATGACAAAAGGTCCGCTATATGGTATCTATCATTTGATAGCTATCAATGGAGACCAACCATGTCAGCAACCGCCAAACTCTTCATGCATGGCCGCAGTCAAGCCGTTCGCCTGCCCAAAGAATTCCGCTTTGAAGGAACCGAAGTGCAGGTACGCCGCGTCGGTAAACAGGTGATTTTGGAGCCGATGGCTGAGCCGTACAACGCGGCTGAATTTTGGGCCAAGATTGACGCTATTGGGGATGGAAATTTTTTAGAAGGGGTCGATTTGGAAGATCTGCCGCCGACTCCAGATCGCAGGGTGTTTTTTGACGAATGATATGTCTTGATACGAATGTTGTGATCACCGCATTAAATGGTCGGATCCCTATCATTAGAGAACGACTTTATGCCTATTTTCAAAAGCGGCTCCCCTTGGGATTACCCGTCATTGCGCATTACGAATTACTCTATGGGTGTGCCCGCAGCACAAAGCGCGCCCAATCGGAGGCGCAGTTACGGGCATTTTTGAACCAAGGTATCACCGTTCTTCCTTTCGAAATCGGAGATGCTCAACATGCGGGTGATATTAGAGCTGATCTAGAAAAAATGGGTCAACCGATAGGCCATTATGACTTTCTCATCGCCGCCCAAGCGCGAAGCCGTGGGGCAACACTTGTTACCGCCAATACGCGCGAGTTTTTCCGGGTGCCAGGATTGGTTGTTGAGGATTGGTCGCAAGAGCCGTGACGGCACATAACAGCTTCAGGCCGCCCGTGCGGCAGCCAGCGTGGCCAATGCGGCTTCTGGATCGCGCGCCAGCAAGATCAACAAGGATTTACCCGCAGGGTCAATGCCGTTGCGACCCTGCTCCCAATTGCGCAAGGTCGCAACGGGAAGACCTAAGGCTTCGGCAAATTGTTCTTGGGTCATGTTTAATCGACGACGAAGGTTTTTAGGAGCGATGATCTGATCCAGCGTCAATTCTGGGGCCGTATCAGCATCCTCGCCGATGGCCTTGGCAACGGCCTCGTCTGTCGCTTGCTGCAAGGACGGACGGCCACGCTTGGCCGCTCGAATATCGTCTAGTGATTGACGAATGTTTGCCATATCTCACGCTCCCTTTTACTGGCATGACGGGCCGAAATAATCCGCCTTACCTCGCCCCGATCGGTATAGACGACGACTAAAACCACACCGTCTACTTCGCCGATGGCTATAATGCGTTCTTCGCCGTAGTCCCTGCGGTCATCAATCGCCGTTTGAACAGGTCCATCAAAAATCAAGGCAGCACTTGCAAAATCAAGCTGCCGATCTCGTAAATTTCGATTGCTTTTAGCGTCATCCCACTCGAAAAGCATGGATCTAAAACTACGCTATTCGCGTATTTTTGTCTATGCTTTTTTCCGTGTCACCGAAACCCGTCGGTAACCTCAAGGATGGCGTCCAGCGTGCCAGGTTCGGTGCCGGCGTGGCCTGCGTCGGGGACGATGCGGAAATCGGCTCTGGGCCATGCTTTGTGCAGATCCCACGCGTTTTTAAGTGGGGTGCAGACATCATAGCGGCCATGGATGATCGCGCCGGGGATCGAGGCGATTTTATCAACATTGGCGAGGAGTTGATCATCGCGGTCAAAAAAGCCGCGATGGATAAAGTAATGGCATTCGATACGGGCGAAGGCCAGGGCATAGTCATCGCTGCCAAACAAGGCGACCCGGGCGGGATCCGCGAGCAAGGAGATGGTTTTGCCTTCCCACTGGCTCCATGCCCGCGCGGCTTGAAGCTGTGTCTCTCGGTCAGGCGAAGTAAGACGTTTATAATAGGCGGTGATCATATCGCCGCGTTCATCGTCGGGGATCGGCGCGAGAAAGCCTTCCCACGCATCGGGGAAAAGCCAATGCGCGCCCGATTGATAAAACCACAACAGCTCTTCACGGCGGAGCATGAAGATGCCGCGCAGCACCAGCTCGGTCACCCGATTGGGGCAAAGCTGCGCGTAGGATAAAGCGAGCGTTGAGCCCCACGAGCCGCCCAACACTTGCCAACGCTCAATCCCAAGATGCTCGCGCAACCGCTCAATATCGGCGACGAGATCCCATGTCGTGTTTTCCCGCAATTCGGCATGCGGTGTCGATTTTCCGCAGCCGCGCTGATCGAACAGAATGATGCGATAGGCTGCTGGATCGTGCAGCCGCCGCATGAAGGGGTTGGAACCACCGCCTGGCCCGCCATGCAGCAACACGACGGGTTTGCCGTTCGGGTTGCCGCTTTCTTCAAAATAAAGCTCATGGATGTCCGACACACGCAGACGTCCCGTTAAATAGGGCTCTATCTCCGGATAGGCTTGGCGTAATCCATCCATTTGCTTTTCCCTTACGCGCGCAAGCGTTCGTTTTTCGGGTCCCATGCGCAATCGGCCATGACATGCGCTTTGCAGAGATTGCCCATCATCATGATGTCGAACGACGTGCCGGGTTTGGCCAAAGTCGGATCAACATAGGCAAAGCTCAGCGATTTGCCGGTGGCGTGACCATAGGCACCGCCCGTTGTTAGACCAACGATTTTTCCATCGTGATAGATCGGCTCATTGCCATAACAATCATTATCGATCGCTTCGACTTCGAGATAGACGAGTTCGATGCGCGGGCCTTGTTGCTTTGAAGCAAGCGTGCCGGGTTTGCCGATAAAGTCCTTGTTGAAATCGACGAAGCGTTCCATCGCCCCTTCGATCATCGTGACTTCATTGGTCAGTTCCGAGCCCCAACCGCGATAGGCCTTTTCCATGCGCAGCGAGTTCATCGCATAGGTGCCGAAGAGTTGGATGCCCTGCGGTTTGCCGGACGCCATCAAGGCTGCAAAAACCTTTGGCATCTCCGCCATGGGGCAATGCAGCTCCCAACCGAGCTCACCGACATAATTGACGCGCAAGAGCCGGACACCAGCGACGCCTGCAACCTTAGCTTCTTTACCCGTTAGCCAGCGGAAGCTTGCATTGGTGAGATCGATATCGGTGAGCGGTGCGAGTGTCTCGCGCGCATGAGGGCCTGCAAGAACGAGCACGCCATAGTCATCCGTCACATCTTTAATGGTAACCTTTTCGCCCTTTTCAACCCGCCAATTGAGCTGATCAAAATCATGCAGTTGTGCCACGGCCGCCGAGAGCACATAGAAATGATCTTCCGCCAAACGGGTGACGGTGATTTCCGATTCAATAAAGCCATTGGCATTCAAAAGGTGGCCCAACATAACGCCGCCGACCTTGGCCGGAATCTTGTTGGCGCAGATGCGGGAGAGATAGGTATAGGCATCGGGGCCCGAGACTTCATATTTAGAGAAGGTCGATAGATCCATAAGACCGACGCGGTTGCGAACGGCTTCGCATTCGCTCTTCACCGCCTCCCACCAATTCGAGCGTTTAAAGGAGAAGACCTCGCCCTTGCCGCTTGTGTCGTACCAGCGCGGACGCTCCCAACCATAGATCTGGCTGAATTGCGCGCCTTCATTCTTAAGCGTCTCATAGAGCGACGATTTGCGAAGGCCGCGACCGACCGTGTGCTGCTCGCCGGGCTTATAGCAATAATACATGTGGTGATAATCGGCGATGGAGACTTCTTCCGTGTAGTCTTTATCCGCCCAATTGCCGAAACGGCGCGGATCAAACTCGCGCATATTGATCTCGGCCTGACCATGCACCATCCATTGCGCGAGATATTTGCCTGCGCCTCCGCCTTGGCAGATGCCGATCGATGCTCCGCAATGCATCCAATAGTTTTTCGGCCCCGGTGCAGGACCTGATAGATAGGTACCATCCGGCGTATGCGTGATTGCGCCCGAGATGACGCTCTTGACGCCCGCTTCAGCAAAGAGCGGGAAGCGTCCGATGCAGCGTTCGAGATAGGGCATCAAGCGATCAAGCTCAGGGGTTACCAACTCGCTTTCGAAATCCCATGCCGGTGGCTTGCCATCCCAGCAGACATGCGCGGTGCCGGTTTCATAAGGGCCGATCAATACGCCATTCGTCTCCTCGCGGAGATAGGCATGCGACCAGGGATCGCGCACGACGGGCAATTCACGCTCGAGCGCGATCAGCTCCTTGACCGGCTCCGTGATCAGATAATGATGCAGCATATTGGAGATCGGCACATTATGTCCGGTCCAAGAGCCTACGACATCGCAATAGGAACCTGCGGAATTGACGACGTGCTCGCAGATGATGTTGCCGTGATCGGTGATCACTTCCCACTCGCCCGAGGGCAGGAGCTTGATGTCGGTGACCAGCGTACGGCGGTAGATTTCAGCGCCGAGCTTGCGCGCGCCTGCGGCCATCGCATTGGTAATGTCGGCAGGGGCGACATGGCCATCGGTAATGGTGTGGAACGCGGCCTTCACGCCATCGGTATTGAGGAAAGGATGAACCTTTTTGATCTCTTCCGGTCCGATGATATGGGCTTCATAGCCCGCGAGCTTCGAGACACCATAGACTTGCTTGAGCCAATTGACCTCTTCATCCGTGCAGGCAAGCCGCAAGCCCCCGCAGCCATGCCAGCTCACCGCATGGCCGGTGAGTTCTTCAAGCTTGGGATAAAGCTCGGTGCCATACATATGCACCTTGGTCATATTAAGGGAGGAGTTGAAATGCGGGCACTGCCCCGCCGCATGCCATGTCGAGCCGGAGGTCAACTCGCCCTTCTCAATGAGGAAAACATCCGACCAGCCTTCAAGCGCCAGATGGTACAACAGGCCTACGCCCATCACGCCACCACCGACAACAACCACTCTGGCATGCGATTTCATTTGGTCCACCCTCTATCTTTAAAAGACGATTATAATTTAAAAGGTAGTCCGCCGCGCCCGCTGCCATGATGCCTCGGTGCGACGCCTACCATTCCGGACGCGCCTCCCTCAGCGTTGCGCCAGTCGAGCAACGAGGTCGGCGGTTTCCTTTTGACCCAAGGCACCAAGGCGCATAGCGACCGACCAGCGCTCACCGCCAGCGAGCTCAACCATATTGCCCTTTGCCTTCTCCGCCGTGAATCCTTCGGTCTCGGCGGTTGCCGGAAACGCCATGCCGATCGCATCTTGATCGGGCGTGCGACAAATCCAGCGGATACATTTTGCGGCTTGTGATGGCTGATAGCGGATGTAATCCGCCGTACCATCAGGGCGCTTTTGCAGCGCATGGGCAAAGCCATCACGGTCGGCCTGCATATCAATGGTGAAGACGATCTCCGGATCAAAGCCCATACCAGGCTCTAAAATGTGATGCAGCTTCGGCGCTTTGGCGAGCTCGGCGATGAACTCTTTATAGCCGGGCTTCGGCGTAATATGGCCGGGTATCGCTTGGCGAACGCGCACCGCTTCTGGCGTATAGGGCGCCGAATAAACCATCTCGCCGTGATCGACGGGCCGGAAATTCGCATGCGCGAGATACATCAGATCCATCGGCGTCTGCTTCAGATTATCAACATCGAGCTCGATATCGAGAAGCGTTGAATTGGCGGCCATCGTGATGCTCGCCGTTGCGAGATAATGGACAGTGAAGGCGACGGCATATTGATAGGTGCCTACAATTTTAAGGATCTGAGCCGCCTCGTCCCATTCAAGCCATGCCTTTTGAAAAGGGGCGTTCGGCAACTCGCCGTGGAGCGGGTGACGATCACCAGGCCCCGGCGCGCCCATTCCGCTGATGCCGCAATGAATGAAGAAGGCGCCATAGGTTTCCAAATAGGTTTGCGTGGCGACCGGCTCATTGAACATCGACTTCATCGTGAGGTCGCGACCATCGAACACCGCGCGCCAAATCTGCTGACCCTTGAACGGCAAAACATCGATGTGGCCGCGTTGATTCGCGATCCGAAGTCCCTCTATCCCCGTCGAATACCGAAAAGTTGAGACCTTGAATTCGCCCATCGACCCTAGCGATGTTTCGTGATCGGCAAACATTGATCGTGTCAATTCAATCCGCACCGGCATCTTCTTTTTCCTTACCCGAGAAATGAAATTTTTCTATGATTCCAAACTCTTTTGCCATGAAAGGCGCCGTTTGGTCCAGCACCCATCACATGGATTTGAGTGCGGCGAGAGGCCTCGCGAAGGAGCCAAGTGGAGCATCGATGATATCGCTCCTCGTCCAATCTCATCATACCCCTTTGCAAACCAATGAAATTACATCAGAACTACATCTTGCGAAGTGATTGCGATTCTGCGCAAATGCGTTAGAAGTGCGTCGTTCGCGTGCTGTGAACGGATCGGCTCTAACGATTGAAATGTAAGCATGCTTTTTGAGTACTGTGCTGAGTGCCGCAGATGTTGCAATGTCGAGGAGGGGCAGCCTGCCCTCGAGGTAACGTTGACGGACACCGAGCAAAAGAAATTTGGCAGCATCTGCATTGAAGACAATTGTACCCATCTCGGCAACGAGGGTTGCTCGCTGCGGAACGAAAAGCCATTTTCGTGCAGCCTGTACCCGCTCTCGTTTAACCCGCATTCGCGTGAGTTCTTCTTCGACAATGAGTGCCCGCTGATGCCGACCTACATCACGCAGCTGGCCGATAAGGGCAGCGAGGCATCGGCCCATCTGGGCGCGATTACAGAAAAAATATTGAAGCTTGAGAAGACAAACGGTGATTTTTTAGTAGAAAATCATGCTGTGGATATTGACTACTTCGAATTGATCAAGCTTCCTCATGCAGCTTTGCCGACGCGTTCGGCTAAAAAGGCGAGGCAGTAACGTGCTTAAAAAAACGAATTCAACAGGGACCGCTATGAGTATCAAGCGTGTTGGCTTCCAAAGCTGGACTGATGAAAACCTCTGCGTCGAGAGCAATCACAACGACATCATCTATTACACGACACGCTGGGACGCGCTCTGCCCCTATGTCGATGTCAGCGACGAGATGCTCAAAAACGTGCCGAAGCCGTTTATTGTTTACGCGCTCCCGCCTGAAGGCCCTTATGGCGTGCCAATCGGCGACCAATACGGACTGGTGGATACCCAGTCGGATGCGTTCTGGAATGATGAACGCCGCACGCGCAAATTTCGTGAATACGACAAGATGTGGCGGAACTTCGTCTACTCCGAGGAAGTGATCCCCGGAACCGAGCTGACCTTCGACCGGATGGTCGAGATGGGCGGCCAGCATTTTGAGAACTGCTATATTGATGACCGCGAGATCGAAGGCTTCGTCGATTACTGCCAGAAGCTGAAGGTCCTTGTGATCAAGGTCCACGATACGGATGGCACGCTTGTTTTAACCGATGTCTCGATCCTGTTGCCTGAGTACAACCAGCTTTATGGCAGCTTCTGCCAATGGAACCGCGCCTATAAGAACAAGTCGCCCGGCCTCTATGCCTGCCTGCTTGCGATCCGCTGGGCCAACAAGAACAATCTGCGCTATTACAATCTCGGCCCTGTGGGTGATTATGGCTACAAGGAATTGTTCGTCACCGATTACGAACCTATTTATTCCCTAGCCCTTACCGATCTCGACCATCCATTGGCGCTCGACGACACATCCCCGCTCCACACCGATTTCGATGTCAAACATTGGAACCAAGTGTATCGGGATGTCGAGCCGATCAAGAAATTCAATCGGGTCAGCTGAGGAATAATTGGCGCTTTAAGGCGCCAATTTTTTATTCTTTCTCCGAAAAGAAATGCTCTTCGCCGAAGCTGTGATCATAGTCCATCACCAGCTCTTCCCCAGTTTTGATCTTGGTCAGCGTCTCGTAATGGCCCGCTTTCTTGATGCGGACATTCGGCGTCTTTGAATGATTGAGAAAGATGGAGAAATCCATCGTATTCAGTCCGACGACCGGAATGAGCACTTCCTTATCGTCGTAATAGCAGAACATCTTGATCTGTTTACGGACGCCTTTGGGAAGGTGCTTGAGTTCCTCTTTTTTGAACGACAGCTCTTTTCTCGGCAGCGGGCTCCGCAACGGATCAATCCCTTTTGGGATATTGCGGATTGCGAATACGCCAACCCCGTGGGTAGGGGACGCGCCAAGGCGGCAATAGACTTCGTCGGCAAGGTGCTTCAACAGCTTCTTTTTTTGCTTCACGGCTTTGCTCATTTTCCTGCTTTTCTTCTATATTGAGCTTCAACTAGGCTTCTTTTCAAGCGAAATATAGTGGCAAAGCGACGTTTACAGCCGCTAACTTGGTCGCATAGCCGGTCAATGGCCAGCTATCTCGACGGCCAACCCATGCAACAAATCCTTCGAGCAATCGTTTCTCTCCGGCACGCCACGGGGGATAAGGCGGTCCTTTGCGATTTATGACTGAAACTTAACTTTTGCTTTCAGCCGCAAAGCTCTAGACCGGACAGGAAGGCCGACGACCAATGCCCTATCTGACCAGGTGCCCAGTGACTGCAAACTATCAACCGTCAAAACGCGGATTTGGTTCGCCCCGAATAGGCCGGGCAGCGGTTTTGCTGGGCCTCTTGCCTGCGCTTTCGGCGTGTATGCCGAGCCTCGATGCGGCCCATATCGGCGTTCCGGTACCCGCAGCCTTTGAGCAAAGCGCGCCTTCAGCCCCAATGGTCAACGCGCGATGGCCCAAGCTTTTCCGCTCCGCCGAGCTCGACCGTTTGATCGGAAGCGCGGTTGAGGACAATCTGGATCTCGCAAGCGCCGTGGCACGGATCACGGAGGCCGATGCGCAGGCCGCCGCCGCCCGATCGGCCCTCTTCCCGACCCTTGATGGCTCGGCAACCGCGCAGCGCTCCCAGACCCCCGGCACGCTTTCCAGCGACACCGGGCCATTTACAACATCCGTCTCCAACCAATTCGGGGCCGGGTTGACGGCGAGCTATACAATCGACACCTGGGGCCGTTACCGCTCCTTACAAGCCGCCGGACTTGCGACCGCCGATGCGGCCCGGTTTGACCGTGACGCGCTCGCCATCGGCATCGCCGCTTCTACCGCGAATACCTATTTCGGGATGATGGCGGCCAAAGACCGGATTGCGCTTCAGCAAGAAAACATTTCGCTGGCGAGCCATATCCTCGAGGCGATTAAAGCCCGCGTTTTGGTAGGGACCGCCTCGGCGCTCGATATTGCCGAGCAAGAAAGCATTGTCGCTAGCCAAAAGGCGGCTGTGCCAGCCTTGGAACAACAAGTCGCCCAAGGGCGCACCCAGCTTGCCATTTTGCTCGGTCGCCCCCCTGAAGGCTTCGCCATTAAGGGGGCGAGCCTGAAACCCTTGACGGTGCCGGATGTGGCCGCCGGAATGCCGTCCTCGCTCTTGCTGCGCCGCCCCGATATTGCGCGGGCCGAAGCTGATTTGCGCACCGCAGAGGCGAATGTGGAGGCCGCACGGGCCGCCTATCTACCGAGTTTCGATCTGACATTGAAGGGTGGCAATGAAAGCCGCACGCTCGAAAATATGCTCCGCCCCGACGCCGCTTTTGCCTCGGCGCTTGGCAGCATGACGGCTCCCATTTTTGACGGCGGCGCGCTCGACGCCAGTTTCAATCAGCAAAGCGGACGGCGAGCCGAATTGATTGCGGCCTATCGCAAAGCCATTATTTCGGCGTTCGGCGATGTCGAGAATGCATTGATCGCGGTGAAGCAAAGCCGCCGGCAAGAAGAATTGCAAAGCGCTGTCGTTGAGGCGTCCAAGCGTGCCTACACGATCAGCGAAGAAAGGCTGCGCGCTGGCACCATCGACATCGTCACGCTTTTAACGGTGCAGCAAAATTTATTTCAGGCCGAGGAAGCCCTTATTCAATCCCGTCTCACCCGTTTGCAAGCCACAATCTCGATGGTTCAAGCGGTGGGTGGTGGTTTTGAAGTTGCAGCCGATGCGGCCATTCGACAAAGGGCGATTGCCCCAACACAAGCGGTAGCAACGCCATGACCTTTCGTTTGTCTTCCCTTATCAGCCTTATCGTTTTGATCGCCGTTATTGCGGGGATCGGTTGGTTTGTGATGATACCGCCGACACAGCCACCTGCTACCTCAAGGCGAAGCGGGGCGGATGACGGGCCTGTTCCCGTGCTCGCCATCAAGGCTGAACGACGTGATATGCCCATTGATATTGACAGCATTGGCACCGTGCAGGCGTTTAACACCGTTACCGTGCGCAGCGAAGTGGATGGCCGTTTAATCGAATTGAGTTTTCGCGACGGGCAGGACGTGAAGGCCGGTGATATTTTGGCCAAGATTGATCCGACGATCTATCAAGCACAATATGATCAAACGCTTGCCAAGAAGGCGCAAGACGAAGCCATTCTTGCCAATGCCCAGCGCGATCTCGAACGCTATTTAAACCTCGCCAAAACCGAATATGCACCGCAACAACAGGCCGACACGCAGCGCTCGACCGTTGCGCAAATCAGCGCGCAGATTGCTGCTGATCAAGCAGCCATAGATAATGCCAAGGCCTATCTCGACCGCACCACGATCCGCGCACCGATTGATGGGCGCACCGGTATTCGTCTGGTCGACAAAGGCAATCTCGTGCATGCCTCCGATCAAACGGGGCTTGTGGCAATTGCGCAGGTCACGCCGATATCGGTGATCGTTACCCTGCCGCAGCAGCATTTGCCCGCGATCAACCGCGCTTTGACCCGCGGCAAACTATCGGTTGATGCACGCGATGGCGAAGTGGGCACGGTGATTGATCATGGCGCCGTGGAGGTTGTCGACAATTTAGTCGATCAAACCACCGGCACGATAAAGCTAAAAGCCGCTTTTCCCAATGCCAACTTAGCGCTTTGGCCAGGGCAGTTTGTTAATATCACTTTGCATGTCGGCGTCTTGAAAGATGCGATGATGGTTCCCACCACCGCTGTGCAACGCGGCCCATCCGGCGCGTTTGTGTATGTGGTTGACGAGCAATCGAAGGTCTCGGTTCGTCCTGTGACAACGGCACGGCAAACCGAAACCGATACGGCAATTGCAAGCGGGCTTGAAGCAGGTGAGGCGGTTGTCACCAGCGGGTTTAACCGCCTCTCCGATGGCGTAACCGTGCGCGTGGATGCCGCGACGATTGTTCCTACTGCGCCGGCCAAGCAACAGGGCAAGGGCAAGAAGCCCGCAGCCGTTCCGACGCCATGAAGGGCGAGCGATGAGCGTCTCCTCTCCCTTTATTCAGCGACCGGTTGCGACATCCTTATTGGCGGTGGCTTTGGCGCTGTGCGGATGGCTCGGCTATCGCGCGCTACCGATTGCCGCGCTGCCGCAAATCGAATTTCCGACGATTGAAATCATTACGCAATATCCGGGCGCCAATCCCGATACGATGGCGGCTTTGATTACCGCGCCACTGGAACGGCAATTTGGACAAACGCCGTCGCTGGCGGGCATGTCCTCGCAAAGCTCGTTCGGCATGAGCCGGATTACGCTGCAATTTGATTTAGGACGCGACATTGATGCTGCTGCCCAAGACGTGCAATCAGCGATCAATGCGGCGGCAGGGAGCCTGCCCAAAAGCCTGCCCTACCCGCCTGTCTATTCGAAAATCAATCCGGCGGATCAGCCGATCATTACCTTGGCTTTATCCTCATCGACCGTTTCTCTGCGCGGGCTATCGGATTTTGCCGATACGATTTTGGCGCCGAAGCTCAGCGAAATATCGGGTGTTGGCCGCGTGGCGGTTGAAGGTGGCATTCGGCCCGCCGTGCGCATCAAACTCGATCTCGATCGGTTGGCGTCGTATAAAATCGGCGTTGAAGATGTGCGCACGGCCATCGCAAACGCCAATATCGCGGCGCCCAAAGGCTCGCTCGATGGCGCGGAGCAGAGCTATACGATTGCGGCGAATGATCAAATCAGCACGGCGGAGGCTTACCAAAACATCGTCATCGCTTCGCGCAACAACGCCAATGTTGTATTGCGTGATGTTGCGACCGTTGCAGATGGCCTGGAAAATGACCGCGTTGCGGCAACGCATCAATCGGAAGCGGCTGTTATCCTCGACATTAGGCGGCAACCGGGCGCCAATGTGGTGGAAACGGCCGATCTGGTTAAAGCTGCTCTGCCGCGCTTGAAGCGCACGCTGCCCATGGGCGTTTCTTTCGATATTGTACAAGACCGCACGGAGACGATCCGCGCCTCGATCCGCGATGTTGCGGTGACGCTGTTGGTGAGCATTATCCTTGTCGTCGGCGTGGTGCTTCTTTTTTTACGCTCCCTTCGCGCGACCGTCATTGCGGGGATTACACTCCCTTTGTCGATCATCGCAAGCTTCGGCGTGATGTGGTTTGCGGGCTTCAGTTTGGATAATCTTTCGCTCATGGCGCTGACCATTGGCACCGGCTTTATCGTCGACGATGCGATTGTGATGATCGAGAACATCGCGCGCCATATTGAAGACGGAGATCGTCCGCTGGCAGCCGCGCTAAAAGGCGCAGGCGAGATTGGGTTTACCGTGATCTCGCTCACCGTCTCGCTGATTGCGGTGTTTATCCCGCTTTTGTTTATGACGGGCCTTGTGGGCCGCATGTTCCGTGAATTTGCCTTGACGCTGTCCATTGCGGTCATCGTATCAGCGATCATCTCGCTGACGCTCACACCGATGATGTGCGCCTATCTGCTGCGCCACGTGCCGGCGCAATCGGAAAACCGCTGGCGGCGGGCGGTTGAATGGCCGGTCAACGCCATGGCGCGGCTGTATGACAATACGCTGGGTTGGGCGCTTAACCGCCCCGTTTTGATGCTCTCGCTAACCGCCGCCACGATGGCGCTGACTTCGGCTTTATATATCGGGATGCCAAAGGGCTTTTTGCCCGATCAGGATACGGGGCTGATCAGCATTGTGTTGGAAGCATCACCCGACGCCTCCTTTACCGAGATGAAACGCTTGGAAGATGAAGTGAGCCACGCGCTCAAGGCCGATCCTGCGGTGACCCATGTCGTCGGCGTGTTGGGGGTCGGCGCGCAAAACGAAACCTTAAATGCCGCGCATATGATGGTGGCCCTGACCCCAAGCACCACACGGCGTGACAGTGCGGCGATGATCGCGCAACGTTTGGCGGCGATTGAGCAAAGCGTTAAAGGCGTACGGCTTTATGTGGAGCCGGTACAAGATGTCGAGATTGCAACACGGACAAGTAAAGCGCGCTATCAATATACGCTGACAGGGGCTGATGCCGATCTCGTCTCGCTCTGGGGCGATCGTTTGCTCGCCCAATTGGCGAAAGATCCGCGCATCACCAAGGTTGCGACTGAAACCCCAAGCGGCGGCTTGCGGGCTTATGTGAATATCGACCGCGAAAAAGCCGGGCGGCTCGGCGTATCGATGCAGCTTGTCAATGACACGCTGAATGACTCCTTCGGTCAACGGCAAATATCCACCATCTACGCGCAGTCGAACCAATACCGTGTGGTGATGGAAGCTGCAGCGCGTGACCAAACCGATCCAGCGATTTTGAGCAAGCTCTATGTTTCAACAAGCGCTGGCGCACAAGTTCCATTGTCGACATTTGCGACACTGACACGCGATACGGCACCGCTCGTTCTGGCACATGAAGAACAATTTCCGGCCTATACGCTCAGCTTTGATGTGGCGCGCAACACCTCGCTTGATCAGGCCGTTGCAGCCATGGCGGAGGCGCAATCAGCCATTGATTTGCCGGCGCTTCTGGTGGGAAGTTTCACCGCCGATGCCGCCGAATTTCAACGCGCGCTGGCGAGCGAAGTGTGGCTGATTTTGGCGGCCGTCATCGTGATCTATCTTGTGCTCGGTATGCTTTATGAGAGCTATATCCACCCGATCACGATCTTATCGACGCTGCCTTCCGCGGGCGTTGGTGCACTCTTGGCCCTGTCTTTGACCGGAAATGATTTGTCGGTCATCGCGCTGATCGGCATCGTGCTTTTGATGGGCATTGTGAAGAAGAATGCGATCATGATGATCGATTTTGCGATTACGGCCGAGCGTGAAGAAGGCCGCACCGCCTATGACGCGATTGTCGAAGCCTGCCGTTTACGCTTTCGCCCGATTATGATGACAACGCTCGCGGCCTTGTTCGGCGCTGTGCCGCTGGCCTTCGCGCATGGTGCTGGCTCCGAGCTTCGCATCCCGTTGGGTGTGACGATTATTGGTGGCCTGATGCTCAGCCAAATTCTGACGCTTTATACAACGCCCGTCATTTTCCTCGTGCTCGAAAAATGGCGTGGTGGTAATATCGCAGCATCATGAGCGGGTTTAGCAGCCTCTTTATCAAAAGACCGGTTGCCAGCTCTTTGCTGGGCATGGGAATTTTATTTGCCGGCGCGCTCGCTTTTTTCGTTTTACCCGTCGCGAACTTGCCCTCGGTTGATTTGCCAACCCTGCGGGTGACCGCAACGCAACCCGGTGCCGATCCTGAAACGATGGCCACCACCGTCGCAGCCCCGCTTGAGCGACAATTAGGCTCGATCGCGGGGGTTACTGAAATCACCTCGACGAGCTCGCTCGGCGCCACCGCGATTGCGGTGCAATTTGATATCAACCGCCCCGTCGATAAAGCGGCGCGTGATGTGCAAGCCGCGATCAATGCGGCGGCTTATGATTTACCCTCCGATCTGCCCGCTTTGCCTTTGGTGAGAAAACTCAATCCAGCGGCATTTCCGGTTTTGGTGTTGGCGCTTACGTCGAATACGATTCCGAACAGCGAGCTATACGACATCGCTGATACGGTGATTGCGCAGCGATTGAGCCAAGTGGCCGGTGTGGCGGAAGTCAGCGTGAACGGCGCCGAGCAACCCGCCATCCGGATCAGCCTTGATCCCAATCGATTGGCCGCCATTGGCGTTGGCATCGATACCGTTCGCACCGCCGTCGTGAATGCGAATGCGCTTGGACCGCTTGGCGCGTTTGAAGGATCTAGCCGAACCGAAATGCTCGCGTCCAACGCGCAATTGCAGGTGCCAGAGGATTATCAATCCATCATCGTTGCCAATCGCAATGGCGCTGCAATCCGCTTGGGTGATATCGCGGATATTAAACAAGGCGTGCGGAACAACCGCGCGGCCGGATGGTTTAACGGCAAGCCCGCCGTCATTTTGCAAATCACCAAGCAGCCTGATGCCAATGTGATTGAAACGGTTGATGCGGTTAAAGCGCTTTTACCCGAACTCGGACGCTGGATTCCGGCGGGTGTCAAAATCAGCACGCTCACCGATCGAACCGAATCCATCCGCTCGTCCATCCGCGATTTGATGAAGACGCTCTTTGTCGCCATCCTCTTGGTGATGGGCGTTGTCCTCGTCTTTTTGCGCAGCCGCGCGCAGACGATTGCGGTTGGTGTTTCGGTTCCGCTTTCGATTGCAGGCAGTTTTGCCGCAATGTGGGTGGCAGGCTTTACGCTCGACACGCTTTCCTTAATGGCGATTACGATTGCCGTGGGCTTTGTTGTCGATGATGCCATTGTCGTGGTTGAAAATGTCCATCGCCATATTGAAGCAGGCGACACGCCGCTCACCGCCGCATTAAAAGGCGCGCAGGAATTGGGCTTTACCGTGCTCTCGATCAGCCTATCGCTCGGCGCGGCCTTTATTCCGATGATCTTTATGGAAGGGATTATCGGGCGCTTGTTCCGCGAATTTGCCTTGACGCTCGTCTTTGCGATTGCGGTTTCAACCTTTGTCTCTCTCACCATCGCGCCCGTGATTTGCTCAAAACTGATGAAGCAACACGCGCCAGATGCGAAGCCTTTTTGGCTCGACCACTGGATTGAATCAGGGCTTACGGGTTTGGCCTCGCTTTATGCCCTATCGCTTAAACCGGTGCTGCGGCATCCTTGGATAACATTGATTGTCTTTTGCTTGGTGATTGGGGCAACGGTAAATCTCTTCCGCACGCTGCCCAAAGGTTTTTTTCCGCAAGATGATATTGGGTTGATTTTTGGTTCGACCGAAGCCGCGCCCGATATTTCGTTTGCGCGCATGAGCGCTCTGCAACAAAAGATCAGCGATATTGTCAGTGCGGATTCATCCGTCTCCGGTGTTGCATCCTTCATTGGCGCATCGGGCGGGCTTTCCACCGTTAATCAAGGGCGCCTTTTGGTGAGTTTAAAGCCCTTTGCTGAGCGGCAAGAATCGAGCGCTACGATTGTGGCGCGTCTTCGTAAGGCAACAGCGGGCATAGTGGGGATCCGGTTGTTTATGGCCTCCGCGCAAGATTTTCGTGCGGGTGCGCGCTCGGGCAAATCGCCAATGCAATTCACGCTGTGGGGGCAAGATTTAAAAGCCTTGCAGGAATGGGGGCCCAAGGCCGAAGCAGCATTGAAAGCAGCGCCCGAACTCGCTGATGTGTCGACCGATAAAACAAGCGGTGGCTTGCAGCTTGATTTAACCATTGACCGCGTTCGGGCCGCACGATTGGGCGTTAAATTTACCGATATTGATGCAGCATTGAATGATGCCTTTGGGCAGCGCCAGATCGCGACCTTTTACACGCCGCGCAACCAGTACAAAACAGTTTTGGCGGTGAACAAAGACAGTCAATCTGATCCGAGCGATTTATCGGGTATCTATGTGCCGGGCGCAAAGGGCGTGCAAATCCCCATCGAAACGATTGCCCATATGGGCCGCGGGTTACAACCACTCGCCATCAACCATCAGGGCCAATTCGCTTCCGTCACGATCACCTATGACATGGCTGAAAACGTAACACAGGATGCGGCAATGGCCGCGGTGAAACGCGCAATTCTCGATTTGCATTTGCCCGAGACGGTCAATTCCGATTTCGCGGGCGATGCGAAAGCCTTTGCAACATCGGCAGGCTCGCAGCCTTTGCTGCTCTTGGCGGCTGTTCTCGCGGTCTATCTGATTTTAGGCATTCTTTATGAAAGCCTTATCCATCCGATTACGATTCTCTCGACCCTCCCTTCGGCGGCGCTAGGGGCTTTGCTCGCGCTCAAGGCGGCGGGTTTGGAATTAAGCCTCATTGCGATTATCGGCATTATTCTTCTGATCGGCATTGTGAAGAAGAATGGCATTATTCTGGTGGATTTCGCGCAATCGCGCCGACGCGAGATCGACCTCTCGGCATTGTCCGCCATGACGGAAGCCTGCCGCGTTCGCTTTCGTCCTATTTTGATGACCACGATGGCATCCATGCTCGGCGCGCTACCGCTTTTATTGGCCACAGGTCCCGGCGCTGAATTAAGGCGACCGCTTGGTGTTACGATTATTGGCGGTTTGCTGCTCTCGCAAATTTTGACGCTTTACACGACGCCCGTAATTTATTTGCTGATGGATCGCCTAACCCGTCGGAAGCCTCGCGAAAATCCTTAAGCGTCCGGTGTCATCAAATAGTCGGCGACCGTTTCATCGGTGATCAACACCGTTGGCTTCACCACTTTTAAGCTGGCAGCCACGCCAAGCTTTTTCTGCGCGCCACCGGAAGCGAGAATTTTTTTCTTGGCTGCGCGAACCGAGGCCATATCGACCGCGACGACACGGTCATTGATCGGATGATCAATCGGTTGTCCGTCTTTATCGATAAAGCGGCAAAAGAAATCGCCCACCGCGCCCGCCTTTTGCAACGCGTCAAGCGTGTCCTGATCGAGCACTTCAAGGCCCGCGAGCGTTGAGCCCGGATTAAGATGGCCGACGCTGACAATCGCAAGGTCCAAATGTTCGGCGCGACGACAGACTTCGACAATGCCCGGATGGTTCATCAGCCCATCATGAATGGCCTTATCGGGGGCAAAAATCGGGGCCGCCATCAAATAGCAATTGGCACCCACTTTATCGGCAAAGCGCCAGGCGAATTCGGTTGGGTTATAGGCACCCACTTTCGATAATCCGCCGAGCAGCGAGACCACATTAACGCCTTTGAGCGCCAAAGCGTTGAGCGACGGCAAACAGGCATTCAGCGTTTCACCCCAGCCAAGACCGATCGTCATATTGTCGGCGAGCGCATCGGAAAGATACGCCCCGAGCATCGAGCCGATAAGCGCCGAAGTGCGTGTTTCATCCATCGGTTTTGGAATGACGATGGCGCGCTCAATGCCCCATTTTTTTTCAACCGCGCGCTCCAATGCAACGCAATGGCTGAGCTCCGACGTAACGCGAATTTGTACAAGCCCCGATTGGCGGGCGGCGGTGAGGATTTTAAGCACGCGAACGCGGGTAAGGCCGAGCGCCACCGCGATCTGATCCTGCGTCATATCCTCCATATAATAGAGCCATGCCGCGCGCGTTTTAATGTCGTCGGTTAAATCGGCTTTTGTCACTCAGCGTCCCGCCTTTCCTCACCCACCCTATCAAGAGGCGATGGGGATCGCCTTGATTATGCCGAGGTCAATCCGAGCGATGCAAGGGCAACTTCGCCGCATTCTGCATCTTCATGGCCCGCTGCGCCAGAAACGCCAATGCCGCCGATAACCGTGCCATTTTCGACAATCGGAACGCCGCCTTGCCACGCCATCAAACGGGGGCGGTTGGCCATGCCCATGGTTAGATCCGCCGAAGCCGTCATGCGGTCGGCCAAGGCCTTTGTTGTCCGACGCAATTGGGCGGCGGTGTAGGCCTTATCGAGCGCAATCTCGCCTGTTACCGCGTTAACGCCATCCATGCGTTTGACCACCACGGGAACGCCCGCGTGATCAGCAATCACAACGGCGACCTTCCAACCTTTAAGACGGGCATGGGCCATGGCTTGATCGGCCAGCTTTTCAGCGGCGGCAAGAGATATGGTTGATACGGTGACAGCGTGGCTCATCGGGTAAGGTTTCCTAGCTAACGTGATGCCACACGATGCCCGATTCCCGAGCGTGAGGCCATTCTCCGATTAAGAAAAGGGGCGGGATAGGACATCAAACCGCATCAAGCGACAGGCCATGCGGCGTCACACGGTCTTGTGAATCGGAGGCATACCGTCCTTTATGGCGCTCCCTTCCATTCACGGAGAACAGGACGATGACCATTGTAATTACGGGCGCTAATCGCGGTGTTGGTTTGGCCTTGGCCGAGTTGGCCGCGTCGAACGGTCAAGAGGTTATCGGGACCTATCGCGGCTCACAAAAGCCGAGCGTTTCCGGCATTGAATGGCATAGGCTTGATGTCGCCGACCCGCAATCGCAACAGACTTTCGCCAAAAGCCTCGCCGGGCGGGCGATTTCGCTGCTCGTTTGCAATGCAGGCGTCTATCTCGAAAAAGGCCAGTCGCTTGAGAGCGGCTATGCCAAGCCGCTTTGGGACGACACGTTTGGCGTGAATGTTACGGGTGTTTTCATGACCATTCAGGGCCTCTTGCCGAATATCCGGCAGGCCAAGGGCAAGATCGCGATTATTTCCTCGCAAATGGCATCCGATACGCTTGCGCCCGGCGGGAGCTATATTTACCGCGCCTCGAAAGCCGCCGCCCTTAATCTTGGCCGCAACTTGGCAACCGATCTGAAACAAGATGGCGTGGCGGTCGGCATTTATCATCCGGGCTGGGTGATTACCGATATGGGCGGCTCGGGCGCCGATATCACCGTATCGCAATCGGCCTCCGGCTTGATGAAACGGTTTGACGCGCTGCAATTGGCCACAACCGGATGTTTTGAAACCTGGGACGGAACGCCCCACGCGTTCTGATACTTACTTTCACGTGCTGCACTCGATATTGCACGTATAAAGTGTGCATGGCATGGTTAAGCTCATGTTTCGGATCAAAACCGAGAAAAACAGAGCAGGATCAAGATTGATGCAGTATCGGATGCGGCTATGCGTTTCAGCCTTATGGATGGGGCTGCTCTGCGGCATGGCGCAGAGCCCTGCCAAGGCCGATGACCTTTACGGGTTTTATGCCGCCTATAATCAGGGCGATTATGCCGCTGCGGCCGTGATCGTGGAGCCTTTGGCGCGGAAGGGCAATGCCGAAGCGCAATATCAAATGGCCGCGATGTTTGAGCGCGGGAAGGCTTTCAACAAAGATATGGCAACGGCTGTGAAATGGTACACGGCGGCGGCCGAGCAAGGCCATGTGCTGGCGCAGATGCACGTGGCTTATGCGCATGAATGGGGACAAGGCGTCGAAAAAAACTATTTTCAAGCCGTGAAATGGTACCGCAAAGCCGCCCTACAAAAAAACGCCTTCGCCGCTTACGAAATCGCGACTTTGCTCTACAGCGGCAAAGGGGCGGATCGGGATCCGGTTATGGCCGCCATGATGGCCCATTTGGCCGAAATCAATGGCTGGACGGACGCGAGCGAATTTAAAGAAAAGATCGAAGCCGGCCTATCGCATGAACAGCGCGAACATGCCGAAGCTCTGTTCGCGCAATGTATTAAATCCGACTATCAATACTGCCAGTAAACCAGCCCGATATCTTAGCGGATCAGCGAGGAGCGGGAGACGATCGCAAGCAACAATCCGATCGAGCTGACGCCTGCCGCCGCGAGCGCCAGAACAGGTGAAGGATAACCCGCACCGATCAATAATCCACCGACCCATGCACCACCGGCATTGCCCAAATTGAAGGCGCCAATATTGAGAGCGGAAGCCAGATTGGGTGCGCCTTTGGCCGCTTCCATAATCCCCATCTGCAAAGGCGGGATTGTACCAAAAGCCGCGACGCCCAGAAAAAAGATGGTGATCGTTGCCGGAACAAAAGCATTCATCGTCACCGAAAAAAGTGCCAGCAAAAGAATGAGCGCGGCGAGCACACCAACAAGCGCCAATGACAGGGATTTGTCGGCCCATTGTCCGACGAAATGATTGCCAAGCGTCAATCCAATGCCGAAGACAAAAAGCACACCGGTAATCCATTCAGGCGACAGGCCCGTCGCACTGCCTAAAATAGGCGCGATATAGGTCCATACCACAAACACACCACCGAAACCGAAGGTCGTCGTGCCGAGCGCCAACCAAACCCGAGGGCGCGCAAGCGCTGATACTTCATTGGCAATGCTGCCCGACGAATCTGCGGCCTGCGGCTTCAAGACGGCAAACAAGAAACTACCAGCAGCAAGGCCCAACAGGCTCACGCCGAAAAAAGTCGCACGCCATCCCATGGCCTGACCAAGTGCGGTGCCGAGCGGCACGCCGATAATATTGGAAAGGGCGAGACCCGAAAACATCAACGCAATCGCACGGGATTGCTTTTCCTTAGCAACAAGGCCCGCGGCCACAACCGAGCCAACGCCAAAAAACGCACCATGCATTGAGGAGGAAACGATACGTCCTGCCAAGAGCACCGCGTAATTCGGCGCAAGAGCGGCCATTAAATTGCCGATAAAGAACAGGCTCATCAGGCTCACAAGCAAGGTCTTGCGATCAACTTTGGTGGTGCCCAGCGTCATTAATGGCGCAGCCACGAGCACGCCAAGCGCATAGCCCGTGACCAGTAATCCCGCAACCGGAATGGATATCGCCAAATCCGCCGCCACTTGCGGCAGCAAACCCATAATCACGAATTCCGTCGTACCGATTGCAAAGGCACCAAGGGCAAAGGCGTAGAGTTGAATAGGCATAAGACGTTCACTTTATCATGAGAGACAAACAAAGAGGCGTCCCATCATCGAGACGCCTCTGTTTGATGGGTTTTACGCAATCCATCAGGCATTTGAGATTGGATTAGCCTTTATATTCGAGAATATAGAGGCCGCCATTATAATCGTTGGCGTAAACCAAACCTTCTTTATCGACATAGACATCGCAGCTTTGAATGACGAGTGGCCGATTGGGTCGACCATCAATCAGCTTGGGTGGCTTTGGCGGCACAAAATAGGCGGTTTCTTCGGGACGATATTCATTTTTGATATCGTAAACGCGAATACCGGCATTTTGCAGCGTCGCAAAAATCGTTGTCGACGACACAAATGCATCAGGCCTATTTTCGTGAATATTATGCGGGCCGAAATGGCCGCCTTTGTGACGATAATCAGCTTCTTGTGGTGTTGGCAGCGTTGAGATTGAAACCGGATTGGTGGGCTCGCGCACATCAAACAACCAGATCGGCTTGAAGCCGTCCTCGTAATCATCCAGCACCGCTTCATCCAGCACGACCAGCAAATCGCGATCTGGCAAATGCAGGCAATTATGCGTGCCGCCATTAAACGGTGGCGACCAGTTCTTGTGCAGAATAAGCGATGGATTGGCGCGATCTTTCACGTCAATCATCACGAGGCCCGCATCGCGCCATGCGCCATAGGCGGTATCGCCACTGACTGTTGCGTGGTGAAGACCAAAGCGCTTATTGGCGGCCCACGAAATCTTTTCACCTGCCGCCGTGTTCATGCCATCAAGCCACAGCTTTCCGGCGGGCTTCGGGTTGGTTGGATCGGCCATATCGACCGTCATGAAAATATAATCGGTAAAGCCATCGAGCAGCACGGAGACATAGGCCCAACGTCCGCCCGTATACCAGATGCGATGGACGCCGCCGCCTTCAACCGGCATGAAGCCGATCTGCTTCGGCTCTTTCGGATTTTTAATATCGTAAACAGCCATACCGGCCGACCAATCACGCACAGGGGCGGTAGACGCCGAAGCCGTGCCTACCTTCTCGCCGAGCGCGCCTTTGTAATAGGCTTTTTCGTCTTGGAATTCGGCGGCAGCAAACATGTCTTTCGCGTGGATCACGAGCAGCAAATCACCATGCGTCTGTAAGTGAATATTCCATGTGTTGTGCGGTGCCGGCACATAGGTAACAGGTTTCGGATCGCGCGGATTGGTGCAATCGACGACAGAGAAACCCTTCGAGAACATATGGCCGATAAAGGCGTGGCCTTTGTTGACCATCAATTGCACGCCATCCGGACGCCCGCCTTGGTCCGAATGACCAATCAGCGTCATGTTTTTCGCGGCATCGGGCTTAGGTAAATTCTGGGATGACATTGATGAACTCCATTGCATCGGACTTTAAAACAGACGGAGGAATTTCGGGACAAAACGAAATCGCTGCGGCTGTTCTTGGTGAAGAAAAAACGCGGCGGAGTTACCCCCGCCGCGCACTTTATCTCAAATCTTATTTGCCCCAGATTTTGGCATAGATATCACGATAGCCATTGTCCGGATCGTAGGTGTTCTTCGGTCCGCCATCCGCTTTGATGTTGGATGGGAGGAAGAGATGCGGAAGGGCGACGAAGCCGCTTTCCTTGGCCTTGTTGAGCGCGCGGTTGGCTTCGTCAACAATCTGCCAGCCCTGAAGGTTGAGAGGCTCAGCAACCGTGCCAGCCTGATATTCGCCGGAGCGGATACGCTGGAACGCAACTTCGGAGCCGTCACCAGCCGAGATCGAGATCGGATTGCCATCACCCTTGATGCCAGCTGCTGAAAGTGCAGGTGCCATGAAGTCAAACGTCAGATCGTTGATCGAGAGCGCATGCGTCCAAGCCTTGCCGTATTTCTGCAGCAAAGCGGTGGTGAGCTGTGGCATACGGGTTGAAGCTTCGGCCAATGGGGTATCGACGATTTCTAAAACCTTCGAATTGCCGCAAGCCTTGATGTAATCGGCCATGGCGTTTGATTTGCGAACGGCGATTTCATAGTTCGAGTCGGTGAACACAACCGCGCCGACATTGCCCTTCGTCGTGGCGCATGGGAACGCCGCAGCGGATTTGGCCACTTCGATTGGATCGGTCGTGATGTTGTTGAAGATCGGAAGCGTTTCATGCGCACCTGGGTGAGCATAAGAATGCCAGCCGATGATCACGATGCCTTGCTTGCCGGCTTCTTCAACCGCCGTTGCTTGTTCCTTGGCATCGATACCGCCAAGCACGATCACGTCTGGCTTGGAAGCAATGGCCTGTGCCATAGCGGACGCCTGACCCGAAACCGAGCCCTTGCCGTCGATGAGCTTGAAGGTCCAGCCGATCTTGGCAGCTGCTTCCTTCACACCATTACCGGCGCCGAGTGCGCCACCATTGTTCTGGTTGGTCGACACATAAATGATGGTCTTGCCGGCAGCTGCCTTTGGACCCGTGGTTGGGCCAGTCCAAGGCGCATTTGGCGTGCTCATGATATCAACCGTCTTCTGTGCGTCAGAAACGGCGTCAGCATGTGCCGCAATTGCCATCATAGGCAGCGCGACAGTGGCGGCTAACAGCGCCAAAGAGTGCTTAAGTTTCATATGGTCTTCCTCCGGTTATCGTTGAACTTCGCGCCTGTTCGGGCGTGAAGGGTAGGAGCCATTCCAGCCTCTGCTTTAAGCAGCAGGCGGGGTTGGCGAAGGGGATTGTTGGGTACGCGTATGGGTAACACTGCCACGGCGCCGTTGCGCGTAACCCGCAAGACCGATCGCGATCAAAAGCGTCACACCATTAAACAAAGGCTCGATGTAGAAATCGCCACCCAATTGCTGGATGCCGGAAATGCCGATGGCCAGAATGGCAACACCCATGATCGTGCCCCACACATTGACGCGACCAGGCTTGATCGTGGTCGAGCCCAAAAACGCACCGACAAGCGCGGGCAGTAGAAATTCAAGGCCGACACTGGCCTGGCCGATGCGAAGGCGCGCAGCCAACAAAATGCCCGCAATCGCCCCCAAAATACCGGACGCCACAAAGCTGCCGATCACATAACGGCGCGTCGGAATACCATTCAACAAAGCGGCGCGTTGATTGGCCCCGATGGCGTAAAGATAACGCCCAATCGGCAGATATTCCGCCACCGCCCACAGCGCCAAAGCAATCGCTGCGACATAAAAGGTTGAAATCGGAATTCCCAACGGCATCAAGGCATAAAGATCCGTAAAGCCATGCGGCAAAACACCGATGACTTGCCGCCCTTCGGAATACCACAACGCAATCGCATAGAGGATTGTTCCGGTTCCGAGCGTTGCGATAAAGCTGTCGATCTGCGCCATCTCGACGAGAAAGCCATTGATCAAGCCAAGGACACAGCCCAGCAAAATCACAATGATGCACGCAACCGGCCAGCTAAACCCCATCTTGGTTTGAAGCGCTATGGCAAGCACATGCCACAACACGATGCCATAGCCGACGGTGAGATCGATACGACCTGCCATCATCGGAATCATTGCCGCCAGCGATAGAATAGCGATGATCGATTTATCATTCAGGATCGACCGCACATTCAACATCGTCGGAAACGTATCGGGCAGGATAATCGAGAAAAAAACGATCAACACGACGGTAAAAATCGGCAGTCCATAAACAGGCGCCAGACGCCATAATTTCTGCCCCGTCGACAGCCTTTCCAATTCGGCTTTGGTCGGCTCAAGAGCGGTTGATTTGATCGAAGAACTCATGGGTCAATGCACCTTATTGGCGAGCGATGTCGCCCGCGTAATCGATTCAACGGAAAGATCGCTCGCGTTAATTTCAGCGACAATACGACCGCTCTGGAACACCAAAGCGCGGTGGCAAATGGCCGCCACTTCTTCAAAATCGGTCGACACCAACAAGACAGCATGGCCTTTGGCCAAGGCTGAACTGAGTAGGCGATAAATATCCGCTTTCGCTCCAACATCGACGCCTGCGGTCGGATCTTCAAGCACCAAAACATCCGGGCCAATGCGCATCCAGCGCGACATCACCACTTTTTGCTGATTGCCGCCCGACAGCGTTTCAATCGCCGCCTCGGGATTGTTGGGTGAAAGCCCGATATCAGCACCGAGCGTTTTGCTTTCGCCGGCCTCGTTTAGCGGATGGCGCGGTGAAAACAATCCACGTCCCGCAGCACCCGGATTGATAAACATATTCTCCCGGACCGAGAGGCCCGCAGCAACCGATTCCGCCACGCGGTCGGCGGCAACAAAACCGATGCCGGATTGTACCGCCTGATTGGGCGATGAATGCCGCAAAGCCTGTCCCTTAATCGTGATATTGCCCTGCTTGGCCGGATCATCCCCGATCAAAGCGCGGCCCACTTGTTCTTGGCCTGCACCACGCAAACCAACAAGCGATAAAACCTCGCCCGCATGAAGGGTGAAATTGATCGGCCCAATATCGCCCACATAAAGCCCCTCGCACTGCAGCAATGGGGTGCGGCTTGGCGCGGGTGGACGCACGAAAACGCTTTCAGGCCTGCGCCCGATAATGGCCGCAATCAAGCTTTCCGGATCGGCTTCCGAGGTGAGGCGCTGATCGACCAGCCTGCCATCGCGTAGCACAACGAGGCGATCGGAAATGGCAAAAATCTCGTCAAGGCGATGCGAGACATACATCATGCTCACACCTTGCGCTTTTAAGCCGCGCAACACGTCGAACAGGAGATTGACATCTTCTTGCGGCAGGCTGGCGGTTGGCTCGTCCAACACCAGCACGCTGGCATTGATGCCTAACGCGCGCGCAATGGCGACAAGCGATTTCTCCGTGCGGGTCAAATCGCTGACCCGCAAGCGCGGATCAATATCATAGGCAATCATCGATAAAGACCGCCGCGCCATGGCATCGACAGCCTGCCAATCAACCAGCCCGTTACGGCGTGGATAGCCCTGCGCCATCGCAATATTCTCGGCGACTGTCATCCATTCAATCAAACCCAAATCCTGATGGATAAAAGCGATGGAATGGCCTTTCGTCCGCGGATCATGCGGCGCGCCGTCCATGTACATTTCGCCGGCATCGGGCTTGTAGACGCCCGCCAGCATTTTAATGACGGTGGATTTTCCGGCGCCGTTTTGACCAAGCAGAGCTAGAATTTCACCGCGGGGCAAATCAAAACTGACATCGTTGACCGCCAATGTGCCGCCAAACGCTTTCATCATCCCGCGCAAGGAGAGCGCGGCATTATGAGGGCTAGCACTGGTTATCGGCTCGGCAATCTGTGCGACCGGCATTCCATCCCCTTAAGCGCCTTTGCAGGCCTTTTTATTTATTAACGATAGGCTAGAGGCACATTGTGACGGCGTCAATCATTACTGTACTTTTCGATAATTCGATCGAATACGGGGAAGTTCCTGATTAATGCTCCAAATTACTCGTTTATTCGGCCTCTTTTGAGCCGTTTTCGGACAAGATTGGAGCACGTGTTGAAATGTCGCATGCCATTCTCGTTAGCTGGAACTACCCAGTCGCGGGGAGGATCCATCGACAAGACCAGAATTTTCGGTCTTGCGGGGCATTGTGTTAGGAAGAATCGTCAAAGATTCACGTCATGCAGACCTTCAAATCGATCAGATGAATTCAATCGCTAAAGGAACAGAACTAGCCATGTCAGCAACGAAATCCCCCCTTCCCGTCCTTGGAGCCGCGCTGAACGTGAACGATTTAAAGGTTCATAAAGACTGGATCCTTGAAAGGGATCGCGACATCGAGCTTCAGGATTTTGTCGAAGCGGATCGTCTAAACGGCGATTGGACATCGGTTGCTGACGCAATCAAAACAGTACTGAAAGGCCACAAAGGCCGCCTTGGCCTTCACGGCCCCTTCTGGGGCCTGACCATTGATAATATGGATCCCGAAATCCGGACCATTGTCACAAAACGCCTGCTGCA
>Ga0214201_1000129_pt1 | contig 32144 bp, 34 predicted proteins | sample TroBogEpilimnion_32_FD_153039 | JGI IMG/M metagenome (GOLD analysis project Ga0214201, IMG submission 153039) | Freshwater microbial communities from Trout Bog Lake, WI - 29MAY2009 epilimnion | ecosystem: Environmental > Aquatic > Freshwater > Lake > Epilimnion/Euphotic zone | place: Trout Bog...
GTTGATGGTGAGATCGCTTCCACATTCGGTATCTTCGAAGGTGATCTGAGCTCCCATGCGAGTGAAGAGTGATCGAAGTTCATCTCCCGGTTGTGTCGTGACGCGAGGCCAATCGGTGATCGTGACCTTGCCGCCACAGATCATGGCGGCTGCCATAAATGGAGCGGCGTTTGAGAGATCAGGTTCAATCGTGATCTCGCGGCCATGCATGACTGTAGGTGCAACCTTCCAGATATTCGGCTCGCTCTCGTCGACAGTAACACCCACTTCGCGGAGCATCTGGACCGTCATCTCAATGTGAGGCAGCGATGGAAGTGATTCGCCGATATGACGAATTGTGATTCCCTCTTTCGTGGCCGGTGCGACTAAGAGGAGGGCAGAGATAAATTGGCTTGATGCCGAGGCATCTACATCGACCGTGCCACCGCGTAATTGGCCATTGGCATTAATGGTGAGCGGCAGAGAGTAGCGAGAGCCGTGTTCGATGCTTACGCCAAGTGATTCAAGTGCTGCGATAACTGGACCAAGTGGGCGCTCGTGTGATCGTGGATCGCCATCAAAGTGAATCAATCCAGTTGCCATCGCAGCGACTGGAGGAAGAAAACGCATCACGGTTCCGGCATTACCAACATCGACTTGTGCTGGTCCAAAGAGTGGGGCAGGAGTGATCGTGAGATCGCCATTTGGTGCCTCTTCGATCCCAACTCCAAGCGCCTTGAGGCCAGCGATCATGAGGGCTGAGTCTCTTGAGTGGAGCGGCTTGCGTAGTAGTGAAGGCGAATCTGCCAAGGCGGCCAAGATCAGCGCGCGATTTGTGACCGACTTCGACCCTGGAATCGTGATGCGCGCATCAACGGGGGAGGCTCCCCGAAATGGTGCGGGCCAGAGTGAGGTCATGTGTGAATCCTACAGTGAGGCGATACCCTCTCACTTATGTGTGGTCGCTTCGCCCTCTCCAAACTTCCAGCCGAGTTGCTGGAAGAGTTCGAGATTCATACCGGTGAGAGCCTGGCCCGCTTGCCACTTCTGCCTGCGGATTGGAATATCACTCCAATGCGTGAGATCTTTCTGGTGCGAAATAACTCCGATAATCAACGCGAACTTGCAACTGCCTCGTGGGGAATGATCGCCGGTTGGAGTAAAGATCGTGAGAGTGCGCTGCGATCACAATCTCAAGCGATCAATGCTCGAAGTGAGAGCGTTGCCGAGAAACCAACATTTCGGAGTGCATTTCGAAATCGACGCTGCCTGATTCCAGCAGATGGTTATTATGAGTGGGCAACTGAACTTGGGCCATACTCCCCTAAACAACCTTTCTACATCGCAAGTGATGAGTGGGAGAGTAAGCGGCGATCTCTCGCCTTTGCGGGTATTTGGGATCGTTGGATTGCACCCGATGGTCAGATAGTTGATAGCGCATCGATTATTACTCGCCCTGCAGTTGGTTTCTTAGCTACAGTGCACTCTCGAATGCCAACCTTCTTGCCAACGGATCGATGGGATAGCTGGCTCGATCGTTCGATCCAAGATCCAGATGAGATCAGCGCTTTAATGGCCTTTCACAAGCTCGAGGAACCGGACCGGGGACTTCGGGCGGTTCCAGTCTCCTCGATGGTGAACTCGATTCGCAATAATGGCCCAGAACTCATCGCCCCCATCGAGCTAGGGGAGCCGGAGACACTCTTCTAACCGGGAATAGATCCCCCTCTCAGCGCGTTGTCAGGGTATGGCAGTAGCCTTAAGACCTATGAGCAGCAATGTCGGTTCCGGGATCGAGCTAGCAGACCGCGCTAGCGAGAGTCCGCGCGAGCGCAAAGAGCGTTTCGAACGTGATGCGCTGATCTTCACTAGCGCGCTCTACGGTGCAGCTCTTCGTTATACGAAGAATCCTCAGGATGCTGAAGATCTCGTTCAGGATACTTTTGCCAAAGCCTTCAACTCCTTTCATCAATTTGAACCAGGAACCAATCTCAAAGCCTGGCTCTATCGAATTCTCACAACGACCTTCATCAACACATATCGTAAGGACCAGCGCCGGCCACAGATCTCTGATGGCGAAGTCGAAGATTGGCAGATCTTTGAGGCCGCTTCTCATACGAGTGATCAGGGAAAGTCAGCGGAAGATGTTGTCCTTGAGAACCTCCCTGATGGCGATGTAAAAGAGGCGCTCGCTTCTATTCCAGAAGATTTCCGAATGGTCGTCTATTACGCCGATGTCGAGGGCTACTCCTATAAAGAGATCGCAGAGATTATTGGTGTGCCAACGGGCACCGTCATGTCTCGCCTTCACCGAGGCCGTAAATTATTACGAGTAGCACTGGCTGATTATGCAAAGAGTCGCGGCATAGGCTCGGCCACCGTTACCAATGCAGCCATCCCTGTCGAGGGGGTCCAGCCATGAGCACCCACGGCCACCAATCCTGCGAAGAGATTCTCGTAGCGATTCTCCTCTATACCGATAACGAGATCGTCGACTCATCTGAGAGAGACTCGCTCGAGAGTCATTGCGAGCAATGCCCAAGCTGCCAGGCGAATCTTCAGGCACATCAAGAGAACGTCCGTCTGATCAAGCAGCTCCTTGGGACCGCTTGCCGAGAAGAAGCACCTGCCTCACTTCACGAGCGATTGATCGCACAGATTGAATGGCAAGCAGCGCAGATGCAGGCTCAGGAAGCTGCCTTCGCTCCATTCGCTGGCTTCACGCAGAGTTTTACCCAGACGATTATGCAGCGATCGATCTCTCCAGATGGCGAGATTACGATTGAAATTTCACATACCGAAGAATTTCGCGAAGGTTTTTAAAGCTTTTCGAGTTTTTTAACGCTGCGCAGAGTCCTCGACCTAGTAGGTTAATTACATGAGTTCGAACGAAGAGGATCTACTGGGAGCAGTAGGCATGGCCACCATGGTGGTTCGAGCTGCTGATACCTCAGTTGCTGCCGGCTTCAACGAACTTCCGGTCCTCTCAAGTGCTGCGGCAGCTTCATTGGTTGAGAGTGCATGTAGCGCCGCGCTCGCAGAACATTGCGCACCAGGGGAGACCTCTTTCACTGTGAGTGTCACTATCGAGATGACCACATCAGTTCCGATCGGCGAAGAAGTCCGTGCACATGTTCGGTTGATTGAAGTAGATCAACAGATTGTCACCTTCGAATCTGCAATTACCCATATAAATAGAACAATCGCCACTGCAGTTGTGCAGCGGCGATTGATCGATCGACTCTCGTTTATGGCTCGGATTGCAGCCGAGCGGATTGTTTCAGCGTGAGCTGAATCCGAACTTAATCAAGCCTTCTTAGTGGCCCAGAAGATCTCTGAGATCTCTTCAATCTTTGCAAGCAACTTATCCGCTACTGCAACATCGTTGCTGCCCTTTGTTCCGCCAGCGCCAGCGAGTTTTGTCGCCTCGTTGAAGAGTACGTGGAGTTGTGGATAGGCCTCGAAGTGAGGAGCCTTGAAGTAATCAGTCCAGAGGACCCAGAGGTGATGTTTCACCATCTCTGAACGCTCTTCCTTGACGGCTACAGCGCGAGCCTTGAAATCAGAATCGGATGATGCTGCGTACTTTTCCATGGCAGCCTTTACAGACTGTGCCTCGATCTTTGCTTGTGAAGGATCATAGATTCCACATGGAAGATCGCAATGTGCAGATGCAGTTACGTGAGGTGTGAATAGGTTCATGCCGTAAGAGTACATCTAGACTTGGGAGCATGGCATCTGGAGATCAGTGGCGCGGCAGGGCAGGCTTCCTTCCCGTACGCATCATCGGCAGATCAATGGAGCCCGCCCTGAACGACGGGGATTGGGTACTCACCCGTTACAACCCACAGGGACTCTCTGAGCGCGCGGTAAAGAGTGCGATGGGGAAGATGGTCTTAGTTCGAAGGTCAGCCGAACCCGAACTACTTACTGTGAAGCGGCTCTTGAAAGCCCTTGACACCGGTTATTGGGTCGAAGGCGATAACCACGACGCATCGACGGATTCGCGTCAATACCTGACTATTGCACGCGAGGAGATCGTCGGGTGCGTTCTCTTTCGTTATCGCCGAGTCAATTAACGGGTAAACGCCTCTTCGAGGAGCGCCTTCTGCTCTTCTTCGTGAAGATGATGGCTTCCGGTTGCAGGGGATGCAGTTGCGCGTCGTGAGACTGGGCGAATTGATCGGCCTGCAAAAACCTCGTGAGTATTCAGTGCGAAGAATGGCCAAGGGCCTTGGTTGGCAGGTTCATCTTGTACCCAGAGAAGCGTTGCATTCGGATGTTTGGCGATCTCCGCTGCGATCTCCGCGAGTGGAAGTGGATAGAGCTGCTCGACGCGAACGATCGCAGTGGTGTTCTCACCGCGCTTTGTACGTTCGGCAACGAGATCCCAATAGACCTTGCCCGATGTAAAGATCAGGCGTGATCCGTTCTGAACAGTTGCATCTGGAATCACTGTCTGGAAAGAACCAGAGGTAAAGTCGTTGATGCCTGAACCTGCTGCCTTAAGACGCAACATCGACTTTGGCTCAAAGACGATGAGTGGGCGACGTGCAGGGTTCTTTGCATGCCAGCGCAGCAAGTGGAAGAAGTTAGCTGGGCTCGAAGGTTGAGCGACAGTCATATTCTCTTCAGCGCAGAGTGCGAGGTAGCGCTCGATACGTGCCGAGGAGTGGTCTGGTCCTTGGCCTTCATAGCCGTGAGGCAAGAGAAGGACGATAGAGGAACGCTCGCCCCACTTCTGTAGTGCAGAGGAGATGAACTCATCGATGATCGTCTGGGCGCCGTTGGCGAAGTCGCCGAATTGTGCCTCCCACATCACGAGGGCGTTATCGCGGACAACGGAGTAGCCATACTCAAAGCCCATCGCTGCATACTCAGAGAGAAGTGAGTTGAAGACGAAGAATTGATTATCAGTATCTTTTACGAGTTCGCGAAGTGGCGTCCAGAATGATCCATCATTCTGATTGAGGATGACCGCATGACGCTGTGAGAAGGTTCCGCGTCCAACATCTTGACCAGAGAGGCGAACTGGGTGGCCTTCGAGCAAGAGTGATCCCATGGCAAGCATCTCGCCAGTGGCCCAGTCAACAGAGCCCTCATCGAGCATCTCAGTTCGCTTTGCAAGTTGTGGCGCAAGACGTGGATGAACTGTGAAGCCTTCTGGAGTTGCAACTTGGGTGGCAGCGATCTTGCGAAGAGTTGCCTCATCGACGCCGGTGTTCACTGCTGATGGATGGGTTGCTTGTGGGACAACAAAGTGATCAGAGTGATCCGGTTCAACGTTGTGAACAGCGTTAAAGACGCTCTCCAACTGAGATTGGTAATCGCGTAGCACTTCTTCAGCCTCTTCGACGGTGATATCACCGCGACCGATAAGAGCTTCGGTGTAGAGCTTTCGAGTGCTTCGCTTTGCATCGATCAACTTGTACATCATTGGCTGTGTGTAACTTGGTTCATCACCTTCGTTGTGACCGCGACGGCGGTAGCAGACGAGATCGATGATGACATCCTTGTTGAACTCTTGACGATATTCATAGGCGAGCTTTGCAACGCGCACGACAGATTCTGGGTCATCGCCGTTGACGTGGAAGACCGGTGCCTGGATCATCTTTGCGATATCCGTGCTGTAGGTCGATGAGCGCGCGGCCCATGGTGAAGTCGTGAAGCCAATCTGATTGTTCACAACGATATGGATAGTTCCACCGGTGCGGTAACCACCGAGTTGGGACATGCTCAAGACTTCAGAGACGATTCCTTGACCAGCAAATGCTGCGTCACCGTGAACCAGGATCGGCATCGTTGCGTAATCATCGCGCAGGCCCTTGATATCTTGCTTTGCGCGAACGATTCCTTCAAGTACTGGGTTTACAGCTTCAAGGTGTGATGGGTTCGCTGCAAGGTAGATTTTTGTTGTCGCGCCAGATGGAGCGGTGAAGATTCCTTCAGTTCCCAAGTGGTACTTCACATCGCCAGTGCCATGCACTTCGTTGTCAGCGTAGTGACCTTCAAACTCTTGGAAGATTTGGCCGTAAGACTTACCGGCGATATTGGCGAGTACGTTAAGGCGGCCACGGTGCGGCATGCCGATACAGACCTCGTCGAGGCCATCTTGTGCGGCACTTGAGATGATGGCATCGAGCATCGGAATGAGCGATTCGCCACCTTCAAGGGAGAAGCGCTTCTGACCGACGTACTTTGTCTGCAAGAAGGTCTCGAAAGCCTCTGCGCTATTGAGTTTACGAAGGATGCGAAGTTGTTCCTCGCGCTCGGTCTGTGGTGCACCGATCTCAACGTGATCTTGAATCCACTTACGCTCAGCGGGATTTTCAATATAAATATATTCGACACCGATATGGCGGCAATATGAATCGCGAAGAACGCCGAGGATACGGCGGAGCTTCATAAATGGCTTGCCACCAAACCCACCCGTAGCGAATTCGCGATCGAGATCCCAGAGTGAGAGGCCATGAGTGACGACATCGAGGTCAGGATGCGAGCGTTGCTCATAGCGAAGCGGATCGATATCTGCCATCAAGTGGCCAGATTTACGATAGGCCTCGATTAACTGTTGTACGCGGGCGGTCTTTGAGATCTGATCATCTTTAGAGAACTGCATATCCTGCACCCAGCGAATGGGGACATAAGGAATGCGTAGCGCTGCAAAGATCTCGTCGTAGAAACCACCTTCACCGAGCAAGATGCCATGGAGTCGGCTTAAGAAGTCACCCGATTGCGCACCTTGAATAATGCGGTGATCGTACGTACTTGTGAGCGTAATGACCTTGCCGATGGCAAGGTTTGAGAGCGTTTCCTCATTGGCACCTTGGAATTCAGCTGGATAATCCATTGCGCCAACACCCAAGATGAGGCCTTGACCTTGAACGAGCCGTGGAACTGAGTGAACGGTACCGATAGTTCCTGGATTTGTAAGTGAGACAGTGGTGCCTGCGAAATCTTCAACGGTGAGTGCGCCGGTCCGAGCCTTGCGAACAGTCTCTTCGTAAGAGGCCCAGAATTGAGCGAAGTCGAGATCTTCGCAGCCCTTAATTGATGGAACAAGAAGTTGACGTGAGCCATCTGCCTTCGCGAGGTCGATTGCAATACCAATATTGATATGTTCTGGTCGACCGATCGCTGGCTTGCCATCAACTTCCGTAAAGAATGCATTCATCTCTGGCATCTGACGAAGCGCCTTGACCATGGCATAACCGATGATGTGAGTAAAGGAGACTTTTCCACCACGACCACGCTTCAAGTGATTGTTAATCACTGTGCGGTTATCGATCATTAACTTCGCAGGAATTGCCCGAACTGATGTGGCGGTAGGAACGGTGAGCGAGGCCTCCATGCTCTGCACAACGCGAGCAGCTACACCGCGAATAGGTTCAACACTTGCCGCGCTAGGGGTGACGAGAGTCGGGAGCGGCTTCACAACTGGATCAGCAGGCGTTGAGACCGGAGCCTTCGCTGGATCTTGAGCAGGTGATGGAGTCGTTGGTGGTTGAGTCACAGCCGTCTCATTCATAACAGGCGCAGCAGCTGGAGTAACAGGCGCAGGTGGTTTGGTGATTACAGGTTGGGTGATTACAGGTTGGGATTGTGTTGCTTTAGGAACTGGAGGAGTGCCACCAGCAGGCGCGCTAGGAAGTGGTGGAAGAGTTGGATTGCTTGATGCGCTCTTCTGAGCCGGCGCACTCTTTGCATAATCTGCGAAGAACTCATGCCAGGCTTGATCTACGGAATGTGGATTAGCGAGAAATTTTTCGTACATCTCATCGACGAGCCACTCGTTCGGCCCAAAGGAACCACCGAAATGATTCTCAGGAGTATGTGACCCTGTTGCCGACACTGGCGCTCCGATTCTCGACTCTTGGAACTCTTCCGAACTCTTTCTCTGGCATAAGTCTAATCAATATCTACAGCGGAAAGTGCCCCGCCTGTGGGGGCTGCCTTGGAATCTGCCCAGAATCGGTGTGACCTATCTGACTCGATCTCTCATATCTCAGCGGGTCTCAGCGGGTTTCATTGGGTCGAAAACCCAAGAGTGCAGCGGCGAGAGTGGCCGAAGCCAAGATGAGAAGGGGAGCAGCTGCGATATAGAGGTGGCTGCCAAACATGAAGTACGAGACGCCTATTGCGATCAGATTGGCGAGAACGGCAGGAGAGCGCCCCCACGTGGTGCCTCGTGAATAAGAGATAGAGCAGAGAAATAATCCGATAGATCCCAATAGCGCGAATGCAATCTCGCCCCCAAGTGCGCCCGGATGAGTCACCTTATTAACGATCGATGCGCTCGCTAGATAGAGCGCGAGGATGATCAAGATAGATGCTTCGATTCTTAAGAGCGGAACAACAATTTTGCGGGAGAAGAGATAAGCCCGATACCCGCGATTCATTCATTCATTCTACTCGCTCAGATGGGGCATCCCCTCTTACAACTTTCTCTATCGCGAGTTACTCTGCCCGGATGTTGGAATTTGAGAGCGATGGTGAGCGAGATTCATTAACTGGCCTTCTCGCGCCGGCGCGATTCTTGACCATACTCGAGAGCGAGATAGCAATCTCAGCCCGAGAGGGGCGATCGCTCACGCTTCTCACTCTCTCGTTATCCACCGACGTGAATTCTATGAACCCTCCAACGATCGAGAGCGCCGAGCGCTTGCTGAAGAACCTTGCGAGCACTCTCCTTGTGCAGATGCGCGCCGGTGATCATTGTGGACGGATCGCTGAAGATGGCTTCTGGATTCTTGCTCGAGGCGATAGAACGGCGGTTGAGATTGCCGTCTATCGCTTCCTTGCAGAGCATGAGAGCTACCACTGGCTCATTGAATATTTCGAGATATCCAAAGGGGAGAAGGTGAAGGAACTACTCCGTCGAGTAGACGCCCTCTATTTCGCGCCTTAACTTCTTATGGAACTTCTTATGGCTTAGAAGTCGCTCCACTATTCGGTGCCGTTGACACACGCTTTGCCCTACAGGCCTTTAACGCTGCAGAAACTTTAGGTGACTGCATATCTAGACCGGCGATATCTGAGAGCGCTCCAACGTTGATACCGTTGCTGTTAAGACAGGAGATGTAGGCCGCGACATTCGCAGGCGTATTTGCAACCCCACCACCAAATCCTCCAGTTGGACCAAAGCCACCGGCTCCTCCTGCTCCGCCGCGGCCAAAACCACCAAAGGCCGGACGCAATGAAGCGCACTTGGCCATCGCTGCCTGTTGCTTCGCTGAGACTGTTGGGCGTGGAGCGGGTGTTGCTCCTTGCGCAGGTGCGCCGCCACCGGCTCCACCACCAAATCCACGTCGACCACCAAAGGAAGGAAGTGTTACTCCCTGCGCCTTGAGACAAGCGGTGTACTTTGCAAGAGCTGCCGCCATCGCTGGATTAGCATTTGGACCACCTGCTGCACCCGGACCACCTGCTGCACTAGCTCCAGCGACTGAAGCTAACGTCCATACAAGTTTTCCCGAGAGCGCCTTAGAGCAAAGGAGTGACTTACCTCCACTGGTCGCAGTGGCGCCGGCCGTCTTACAGGCCGATCCAAGAACAGGGGCTGCTGCGGTTGGCTTAGGGGTAGCTTTAGGCGAAGCAGCAAAGGCCGATTCACCCGCAGTCGCACAAGAAAGTAATAAGGTGGAGAGAACTGCTAGGCGTGAAATCCGAAGAAGAGTTTTATTCATGAGTAAAGGGTAGGGCGAGACCATTGCAGAGTCGACACTTTTCGCAGTAAACAAGATCAGTATTTGCTGAGAGTTTGGCTGGTCTCAGGAGGTTAGACTTCAGCCATGACGACTTCAGCCACAAAAGTTCTCGCCTCCTTGCCAGTTGGCGAGCGGGTGGGAATCGCTTTCTCAGGCGGCCTCGATACCTCTGTCGCAGTTGCCTGGATGCGGGCGAAGGGCGCAGTCCCCTTCACATACACCGCCGATCTTGGCCAGTATGACGAGCCAGATATTGATTCAGTACCAACACGTGCCAAGGCATACGGCGCTGAAGGTGCACGTCTGGTTGATTGCAAACTCGCCCTTGTTGAAGAAGGTCTCGCTGCGATCGCCTGCGGTGCATTCCATATCCGCTCGGGTGGCAAGCAGTATTTCAACACCACTCCTCTTGGTCGCGCGGTGACCGGAACACTTCTCGTCCGCGCAATGCTCGATGATCAAGTCTCAATCTGGGGCGATGGCTCTACCTACAAGGGCAACGATATTGAACGCTTTTATCGTTACGGATTACTCGCTAATCCTGCACTTCGAATTTATAAGCCATGGCTCGATCAAGATTTTGTGAACGAACTAGGCGGACGTAAAGAGATGTCAGAGTGGTTAGTCGCAAACAACTTGCCATACCGCGATAGCACGGAGAAGGCATACTCGACGGATGCAAATATCTTGGGTGCAACACATGAAGCAAAGGCCCTCGAAGAGCTCGATGTCTCATTAGAAATTGTTCAACCGATTATGGGTGTGAAGTTCTGGGATCCTTCGGTTGCTATCGCAACAGAAGATGTTCGCATTGAATTTGCGCAAGGCCGCCCAGTTGCAATTAATGGCGAGAGCTTCGATGATTCCGTCGCTCTCATGAAGGCTGCAAATGCCATCGGTGGACGCCACGGATTAGGTATGGCTGATCAGATCGAAAATCGAATTATCGAAGCGAAGAGTCGCGGCATCTATGAAGCGCCAGGAATGGCTCTCCTCTTCATAGCTTACGAGCGGCTAGTAAGTGCAATTCATAATGAAGATACGATCGCGAATTACCATGCAGAAGGCCGCCGTTTAGGTCGCTTGCTCTACGAGGGTCGATGGTTTGATCCGCAGGCACTCATGCTCCGTGAATCGCTCTCTCGCTGGGTTGCCTCAGCGGTAACTGGCGAGGTCACACTCCGTCTGCGCCGGGGCGATGATTACTCCGTTATCAACACAACCGGCCCTGCGTTGAGCTACCACCCAGAGAAGCTTTCGATGGAGCGCACTGAGGATGCAGCATTTGGTCCAACAGACCGTATTGGCCAGTTGACGATGCGCAATCTCGATATCGCTGATACTCGTGCGAAGTTAGAGCTTTACAGCCGCCAAGGCCAACTCACCAACGAAGGTCAATTTAGATTGATCGGCGAGCTCGAGTAATTCAGCCCGCACGTCAATAGTTAGAAGTTCTGCTGTTGCTCGAGCATGCGTGCACGGTTACGTGCAGCGCGACGCTTCATAGCGCGACGTTCATCTTCAGAGAGGCCGCCCCAGACGCCGGCATCCTGACCTGATTCAAGGGCCCAGGCTAAGCAAGCATCTTTTACGACGCAGCGATTGCAGACCTTCTTCGCCTCTTCAATCTGTGCGAGGGCTGGTCCAGTATTTCCGATAGGGAAGAAGAGCTCTGGATCTTCATCTCGGCAGGCCGATTCGTGTCGCCAATCCATCCGCGTATAACTCCTTCAGTGTGGGGAAAAGGCTTCAACAAACGAATGTGCTCGCCTACAAGGGAATATTCTCCCAGTGCTCACCCCGTATAACAAGGATATTTGCTGAGAGATTGGTGACTAATATTTAAAAAATAGACCTTTCGGTCGATTTTCACGGTGCCCCCGACAGGAATCGAACCTGTGCCCCCGCCTCCGGAGGGCGGTGCTCTATCCCCTGAGCTACGGGGGCTCGGGATTGTGTTTTCAGTACGTAAGAAGAAGGGTATCAGTGCAAGAATTGGGCCATGAGCCATACGAGTCAGGTTGAGGTCGCCTTCTTCGCCACCGGTTGTTTCTGGGGAGCTGAACGTCGCTTCTGGCAATTAGCCGGGGTCACCGATACTTCAGTTGGCTATATGGGCGGAATGCGACCAGCGCCAACATACGAGCAAGTTTGTACGGGAGTTACCGGCCATGCTGAGACAGTAGCGGTCACATTTGATCCGACTTTGGTCAGTTATCAGCGATTGCTCGAAGAATTCTGGACGATGCACGACCCGACCTCACTCAATCAGCAAGGTGGCGATATCGGGACGCAGTATCGCAGCGCAATCTTTACAACTTCTGATGATCAGATGAGCACTGCGCTCGCTTCTCAAGAGCTCTATCAATCTGCACTCACAGCCGAGGGAATTGGTGCAATCGTTACCCAGATCGAAGCGGCCGCACCCCACACGTATTGGCCGGCCGAGGAGTACCACCAGAAGTATCTGGCGAAGAACCCCAATGGCTACGACTGCCATTCTTCAACAGGGGTCGCATTCCCACTCCTGACTAAGTAAGAATCGAATTCTTCCACTCCGATGATTACTCCCTTTGCCTGGGCTATCACTCTTACAGCGATTGCGCTTCTCATCGCCTTTGATTTCTTTATTGCATACAAGGATCGCCACAAGAGCACATCTCTCACGAAGGCGACACTGTGGGTTACCTTGTATGTCGGAATTGCCATCGCATTTGGAATCAGTCTCGGTTTCTGGGCCACTCATCAAGCCCGAACTGAGTTCTTCGCCGGCTGGATAACGGAGTACTCGCTCTCGTTCGATAACCTCTTCTTATTTATTTTGATCATCTCGCGAATGAAGATTGCGAGAGAGAAGCAAGAGCTCGTGCTTCTTATTGGAATCGTCTCATCACTCTTCTTGCGCGGAATCTTCATCGCAGCAGGCTCGGCATTGGTTGAAAGTTTCCACGGCGTCTTCTTCTTCTTCGGCGTCTTTCTGATCTATACCGCTATAAAACTCTTTGGCGAGAGCGAGAAAGAGGAGTGGAAAGAGGGCAGAGCGATACTCTCCTTAAAGAAGCGTGGCGCTTCAGCCTTCGTTCTGACCCTCGTTGCAATCTCTCTCACCAACGTACTATTCGCTCTTGATTCGATCCCAGCGATCTTTGGGTTGACGAAGAGCACCTACGTCATCGTGACCGCCAATGTCTTCGCATTGATGGGGCTGCGCCAGCTCTACTTCTTGCTAGGCGGTTTGATCCAACGATTGATCTATCTGACCAAAGGTCTCTCCGTCATCCTCGCTTTCATTGGCGTAAAGCTCATCCTTGAGGCCGCCGTTGCCACACACCACGAGAAAGTCTGGGGAGTGGCGGTCCCCGTAATTTCGCTACAACTCAGCCTTGCCGTCATTATTGGCACGCTCATTCTTACCTCGATCTTGAGTCTCTATAAGAGTAGAGGCCACAACGATGGCCCTGTCGCTGGTATACAAGATGGAAGATCCGAAGCACACTAGCGCTATGGAATCTACCAACGGCTCCCATCCCACCTCTGAGCTTCTCTCAGTCGCTCCAACGAAAGTCCTATTGGCGCGAACAAGTGCTAAGTGGCGTGAATTCCCCGCGGATGTTCTTCCACTTCCAGTTATGGAGATGGACTACGAGATTGCACTTCCGATTCGCGAGAAGTTGATCGAGATGATCAACACCTCAGATACTGGGTACCTCGGACCATATCCTGAAGTCGGTGTTGCCCTTGCTGGATTTATGAAGAAGAGATTTAACTGGGATGTAAATCCCGAGAACGTTTTCACCTGCACAGATGTTGGCGTTGGAGTCGTCGAGATGGCTCGGATGATTGTTCAGCCAGGAGATGGCATTGTTTACAATCCTCCGGTTTATCACAACATTGGTAATTGGATCGATGAGCTCAAATGCCAAAGAGTGAGCGCACCGCTCAAGCGTGATGGTCTTCATTACACACTCGATTTCGATTCGATTGAAGCCGCCTATAAGAGTGGCGCGAAGATCCACATCCTCTGCAACCCAGCTAATCCAGTCGGAACAGTATTTACTCGCGAAGAGTTAAGTCAGCTCGCAGAACTTGCGAAGAAGTACAACGTGGCGATCTTCAGCGATGAGATTCACGCTCCACTTACCTACGACCACCAGAGCTTTATTCCATTCCTTTCGGTGAGCGATACCGCGCGCGAGGTCGGAATTTGCGTCACCTCTGCGAGTAAGTCATGGAACCTTGCCGGGCTTAAGTGTGCCGAGATTGTCACGGGATCTGATCGTTGGACGGCGATCGCGAAGGCGATGCCTCCAGCCGTGCATTGGCGTGCATCACTCTATGGCGCTGCAGCAGCGACAGTGGCCTTTGGGTGTACTGATTGGCTCGACTCTGCAGTCGCAACCAATGATCGAAATCGTCGCTACCTCAAGGAGCTCTTGGATGAGCATCTTCCTCAGGTCGGCTATCGCGTCCCTGATACCAGTTATGTCGCCTGGCTAGATCTCACAGCTCTCAACCTCGGAGAGAATCCTGCGGCCCGCTTGGTAGAAGAGGCCCGAGTCGCCTTCAATGCCGGCTTCACTTTCGGCGAAGACCACTATCAATTCGTCCGTTTGAACTTTGGAACGAGCCAAGAACATATCGCCGAAGCGATTCGCCGCGTCACCTCCATACTCGCTTAACTGGCGCCTCATCAGCGCCGAATGAGCGGCTGGGTAGACTCTCCTTATGAGCATCGAAATGAACCCTGAGAACGTTCAGAATCTACGCCCTGACTCCATCATTGTTTCCTCAGGTCGGCCTGAGCGCAGACCCGACGCGTCAGTGAACGCAAATATCTCGATGACCTCAACCTTCATTGCACCAGGCGACCTTGGCTATGGCCGCACTGGAAATGAGACATGGAGCGCTCTTGAGAGTGCGATCAGTGGTCTCGAAGGTGGAAAGACGCTCCTCTTCTCATCCGGCCTTGCATCGATCGCAGCGATTTTTGCGCTGCTGCCGGATCGTTCAGTAATCGTCGCACCTCGAAATTGCTATACCGGCACGATGTACTGGCTCAATCGCCTTGCGACAGAACGTTCCTGCGAGGTTCGGTTTGTCGATAGTGGAAATACTGAGGAAGTCCTTGCAGCCTTACCGGGCGCGAATTTTCTCTGGATGGAATCACCAACAAATCCCGCTCTTGAAGTTGCAGATCTTCCAGTCATCATTCCTGCGGCTAAGCGACTTGGATTAGGTGTGGGTGTCGACAACACCTTTGCAACTGGTTTGATTCAACAACCACTGGCCATGGGTGCCGACATTTCGATGAACTCGGTCACAAAATTTATCTCAGGCCATAGTGATCTGATCATGGGATCACTTTCGATGGATGATGAAGCTCTCTACAACCGACTCTTGATGGAGCGTAAGCAGGGTGGAGCGATTCCTGGTGCGATGGAGGTCTGGTTAGCGCTGCGTGGAATCAGGACACTTGATGTTCGATTGGAGCGCGCACAGAAGAATGCTTTGATATTGGCAGAACGTCTCTCCACACATCCAGCTGTTGAAGGAGTGCGCTATCCAGGTCTGCCAACAGATCCATTCCACCAACGAGCCGCCTCTTTCATGAAGGGTTTCGGCGCGATCGTCTCCTTTGAAGTTAAGGGCGGAGTTGCCGCGGCCGAACGAGCCTGCGCCTCATCGCGCCTTATCGCACATGCCACCTCGTTAGGTGGGGTAGAGAGTCTGTGGGAACGTCGCCATCGCTGGCAGGGTGAGAGCGTCCACGTTCCAGAGAACTTGATCCGCCTAGCCGTAGGAATCGAAAATGTTGAGGATCTCTGGGCTGATATTGATCAGGCCCTTCGCGCCTAAGGCATCTGGCTGAGAGTTTCGAAGTGGTGCGCTGAAGAAGAAGGGCGCAGGTGTTAGATTCTCCTTATGTTCAAGGCGATACGTAGATTATTTGGCCTCTTTGCAGTACTTGCCATCATCTTTGGTGTGCTGAAGAGCATCTTTGAGTGGCTCGACCGTAATGGCGAAGATGATCATGAGATCTTTGCAGAAGAAGAGCACTCACTCTAGTGTCTCAAGAATCGGAGTACACCGCTGGCGTCTGCAATATCGGACCAGGTGAGATTCGTAAGCGTCAATTCACTGCACTTGTTGGGGCAATTCTTACGTTGGTATCTATCTTTTCCTATAGTCACGTTCATGCCTCGCACTCTGCTCGCTTTCCAATCTTTATCCCGTTGATGGTCTTTAGTGTCGGTTTTATACAATCACGCCGAAAGTTCTGCCTTGCATTTGGCCTGATGGGAACATTTAACTTTGGTCGCTCGCGAGATATTGCTCGTGTTTCTTCGCCAGAAGATCGTGCAGCCGATCGAAAGACTGCTCTCTCCATTCTTGGCCAGGCTGCACTTCTTGCTGCCGCGCTGACACTCATCGTCATCCTCTTACCGCTCTAGTCTGCCTAAGGATGCCGTGACGCCAGTGACCCCAGCAGCCCCGCGCACCCTTCACATTGTTCTCAATGCTGTTACCGAGGATTCGCGCGTTCTTAAATGTGCATGGTCGCTAGGTAACGCTGGATGGGATGTCTTAGTAGTTGGAGCGACACCCTTCACCCATAACGATCAACTCTCGATTGGTTATGCAACCATTAAACGCATTCCACTCAAGATTGTTCTGAAGCAAGATTTCATAGCTAAGGTCTTACGCAAACTTCGTTACTACCAACGAAGGTTCCAAGCGCGCTTCTTGGGCGGATACACCCCGGGTATTCCCAATTGGGGGAGAGCGACAAAGTTGATCACGCCCCTGGCCCTCGACTTCAAGCCTGATGTTGTACATGCACATGATTACACGGCGCTGCCAATAGCTGGCGAGATCGTTGCGATGCTTAAAAAGGCTGGCCATGAAGCCGCCCTCATCTATGACGCACACGAGTATGTGCCTGGCGTCGCCCACTTGAAGGCGCCACTCATGCGCGCCTATACCGAGCAAGAGATTACCTATACCGCGCAGAGTGCAGCAATTCTCTCGGTAAGTGAGGGGATGTCTGAATTGCTCATTCCTCATCTGCAGCTGGGTGATCGTCGCCCAGAGATTGTCGCCAATGATCCACTTGTTGAGGGGCAGCAGAAGTCGGATCGCCACTTGCGCAAAGATTGCGGGATCAGCGACGAAGTCCCACTGATTGTCTACTCCGGTGCAGTCGCCCCGCAACGCGGTATCGCAACAGTCATTGAAGGGCTTCGTCAGATGCCGGATGTTCACTGTGCTCTCATTGCAAATCCAGAGTCGGTTTCAGTTAAAGAGTTTGTTGCATCGGCAGTAGATATTACCGACAGATTTCACGTCCTGCCCTATGTTCCAAACGCAGAACTAGTGAGCTACTTAAGTAGCGCGGATCTTGGGTTGATTCCTATTCATCACAAGCTCAATCACGAGATCTCATTGATTACAAAGTTTGGCGAATATATGCAGGCCCGCTTGCCGATTGTTGTGAGCGATGTAAAGACGATGTCCGAAGAAGTTCGACGCCTTGGAAATGGCGAGGTCTTTATCGCGCAGAATACGGAAGATTTTGTTCGCGCGACGAGAGCAGTGCTTACCAAGAAGGCTAAGTATCAAGCGGCGTATACAGATGATGTGCTCTCTGAACGATCGTGGGAGCGGCAGGCGGAGAACCTACTCGCTATTTATAATCGTGTTGCTGGGGCGTCGCCGGTTACACGCGAACACAAGGCTTTCACGCTCTCTTCGCCAGCCACATAATTCGCGGGCTTAGTGAGCGGCTGGCGCTCCGATTACGCGGAAATTCACTCCGGCGAAATTCTTTGAATCTAGGCTGCGACGACCATCGACAACTGCTTTGAGCCCTGGGAATTGCGCTGCGGTGAGAGCGGCATATTCCTTGTGATCCGCCTGCAAGATGAGGCCATCGACAGGGGATCCTGCTTGATGAGGAGTGAAGCCAAGACGCGTCGACTCTTCATCTGTGTACATCGGATCATGAACGCTCACATTGGCACCTTCAGCCTTAAGCGCTTCAACAGTGGCAAAGACGCCAGAGAATGCTGACTCTTTGACGCCACCGCGGTAGGAGATCCCGAGGACGACGACACTCTTTCCGGCGAGTGAACCAAGTGATTCTTTGAGAAGTGAGACGGCATGTGCTGGCATTCCAGCATTAGCCTCACGAGCTGCGCGTACCACGGTTGCTTCAGGATCATTCCACAAGTAGAAGCGCGGATAGATTGGAATGCAGTGGCCGCCGACGGCGATACCTGGTTGGTGGATATGGCTAAATGGTTGCGAGTTCGATGCCGCAATCACTTTGGCGATATCGATATTCGCGCCTTCGGCGAAGATTGCAAATTGATTCGCGAGAGCGATATTTACATCGCGGTATGTGGTCTCTGCCAACTTTGCCATCTCGGAAGCTTCAGATGTCACCAGGTTCCAGACACCATTTGGTTGAGTGAGATCTGGGCGATCATCGAAGTCGAGTACTGCTTCATAGAATTCAATGCCGTGCTGGGTGCTCTTCTCATCGATTCCGCCGACAAGCTTTGGATATTTACGAAGGTCAGCGAAGACGCGACCAGTAAGAACGCGCTCTGGCGAGAAGACGAGGGAGAAATCTTTGCCTGCGCGAAGGCCCGAGACCTGCTCAAGTGCTGGAGCAAAGCGGTTACGCGTTGTTCCAACCGGGAGAGTGGTCTCGTAGGAGACGAGAGTTCCGGGCTTGAGACCCTTTGCAATAGCGACCGTTGCTTCATCCATCCAACCAAAGTCAGGGATTCCATCGTTATCGACGAAGAGTGGAACGACGACGACTACGGCATCGGATTCAGCAACTGCTGATGTGGTGTCGGTTGAGGCGCGAAGGTGGCCTGAGGCAACAACCTCTTTGAGGAATTGATCAAGGTGAGCCTCGCCTGGGAAGGGTTCGGTACCAGCGTTAATGAGTTCAACTACCTTGGCATTAACGTCGCAGCCAATGACGTAATGACCCTTCTTTGCGAACTGAACCGCAAGCGGCAGGCCAATCTTTCCAAGGGCAACGACGGCAATCTTCATAGCGTGGCTAGAGCCTTTCCTGATGCATTACTTAGTTATGCGAGGTAGAGATTGAAACGGGTGAGAGGAAGATAACTTCATCGCGATCATCGGATTCAATCATCGAGGAGGCGACAGCGACTGTTGCAAGTCCTTGTTCCATCGTGACGATGCGATCGATAGCGCCAGGTAGACCAAGTACGGCATCACGGAAGGCTTCATGTTCAGTCTTCAGCGGTTCTGGCTTAGCAAAGGCGTAGCGAATGACATCGCCTTCACTCACACCGCGGAAGGCCGCAACTGATTCCCATTCGGTATCAACTGATGCATTGGCGTAATAGGTGAGGTCAGCGGTCAAGGTATCGGCAACAAAGGTACCGCGTTCACCGGTCACGATCGTGAGACGTTCTTTGAAAGGGGTCAACCAATTTACTAAGTGGTTGGTGATGATGCCATTCTCTAATTCACCGACAGCGGCGACCATATCTTCATGTGGTCGACCTGATTTGAGAGCAGTTCGAGCTGAGATGGATTTAAAAGCTGAGCGAGCGACCCACGCAGTGAGATCGATATCGTGCGTTGCTAAATCTTTGATGACACCAACATCTGCGATGCGTGCAGGGAATGGACCTTGGCGACGAGTTGCGATTTGGTAGACGGCGCCGAGTTCGCCGGCATCGAGTCTGGCACGAAGTTGTTGGAGCGCTGGGTTGTAGCGTTCGATATGGCCAACTGCGCCAACCAATCCCTTCGCCTTAAATGCTGCGGTGATCCGTTGCGCTGCTGGAGTATCGACTGCGAGTGGCTTCTCAATGAGTGCATGCACGCCAGCTTCTGCGAGTTCGAGAGCGAGATCTTCATGGAAAGCGGTAGGTGCAGCGACCATCGCATAATCGATCCCGGTATCAATCAACTCTTTGACGGATGAGAGAACTGGTCGGCCACCCGCGACTTTATGGGGATCGCCCATTGGATCAGAGACCGCAACGAGTTCTACACCATCAAGTGAACTCAGTACTCGCGCATGATGGCGACCCATCATGCCAAGGCCTACAAGGCCAGCACGTAACTTCTCTGCCACTAGAGCGCCGCCGCAACATCGTTGACGACAGAGACGATCTTCTCGAGATCAGCCTTGGAGAGTGATGGATGAACTGGGAGAGAGACGCACTCCTTGATGACCTTTTCGGTCTCAGGGAGGTCGAGGGTGAGCTTGAATGACGGGAGGCGATGAATAGGGGTTGGGTAGTAGACGCCGCAGCCGATGCCGCGTTCACGGATCTGGGTCATAAAGAGATCACGCTTTGCTGCGTCATTTCCTTCGATACGGATCGTGTACTGATGGAAGGCGTGGGTAGTTCCGGGTGCAATAAATGGTGTGACAACGCCCTTGAGGTTCGCGGTGAGATATTCCGCATTCTTCTGACGAGTCGCAGTCCATCCCGGCAACTTGCGGAGTTGAACGCGACCAATCGCAGCATGGATATCAGTCATGCGGTTATTAAATCCAACAACTTCATTCTGGTAGATCACTTCTTGACCCTGATTGCGTAGGAGGCGGAGCATGCGAGCGGTATCGGCGTTGTCGGTAGTCACCATTCCGCCCTCACCCGACGTCATATTCTTCGTTGGGTAGAAGCTAAAGGATGCAACAGTTCCCCAGGCGCCGGTTGGGCGGCCGTTCATTGTTGCAAGGTGAGCCTGCGCTGAATCCTCAATGAGAAGGAGATTGTGCTTCTTGCAGATCGCTTCAAAGCGATCCATCGCTGCAATATGGCCGTAGAGGTGAACCGGCATGATCGCCTTTGTGCGAGGAGTGATAAGTGATTCGACATGATCTGGATCCATATTAAAGGTACGTGGATCGATATCGGCGAAGACTGGGATACCGCCAGCGAGCGCAACCGAGTTCGCTGTCGCAGCGAATGAGAAGGATGGGACGATGACTTCATCACCGGCTTTAATGCCAGCAGCGATAAATCCAAGGTGGAGCGCTGAAGTTCCTGAGTTCACGGCGATGCAATGTCGGCCATCGACATACTTCGAGAACTCTTCTTCAAATGCCTTAACCTCTGGCCCTTGAGCCATCATGCCGCTGCGAAGTACGCGGTCGACTGCTGCACGCTCTTCATCACCAATCATGGGCTTAGCTGCTGGGATCATGGTGATTGGCGAGTTGCTCGCTGCTGGTGCATTCCTCTTAAACAATCCCATGGTTTATTCCGTTTCTGAAGTATCTAGCTCGAGCTGATCTGGGGAGACCTCACGGTAGAGCTGCTCGGTCACTGGGCAACGGAAGAGATTATCGCCGATATTTTCGAGCGGGACCCCTGCGCGACCCACCCAACGGATTCTTTTTGCCGGGACTCCCGCAACCAAGGCGTAGTCGGGGACATCTTTGGTGACAACTGCGCCTGCCGCGACGAGCGCCCAGGCCCCCACAGTGACGGGTGCGATGCAGACTGCTCGTGCGCCAATGGATGCACCATCGCCAATCGTTACGCCTACCGGATCCCAATCTGAGGCACTCTTGATGCTGCCATCAGGATTTACTGCTCGAGGGAATTGATCATTGGTGAGAACAGCAGCTGGTCCGATAAAGACGCCATTGCCGAGTTTCGCTGGTTCATAGACGAGCGCATAATTTTGAATCTTGCAGTTATCGCCAACTTCAACGCCGCTACCGATGTAGGCGCCGCGACCCACGATGCAATTTTTGCCGATGGTGACGCCATCGCGAACCTGAACGAGGTGCCAGATAGATGAACCATCACCAATAGTTGCTGTTGGATCAACTTCGGCCGATGAGACGATGCGGGCAGAACTCATACAGAGAGTCTAGCCGTTAGAGCGCTTGAGGAGCCGATCAACCGCATTAGTCATACTTTGATATTCGCCCTTAGCATCGAGGTTCTTGTGAGCCCAGGCTGCGGCGTGGGTGCGAATCTTTTCGATCTCTGCCGGGTTCTGCTGCCAATGTTGCAGGATTGAAGCTACAGAGGCTGGTCCATCCGCAATCGCCCCGCTCTGTGATTGCTCGATCAAATCGACAGAGCGAGGAAGGGGAGTGGTGATTGTCGCCAAGCCGACCGACATGTACTCATAGATCTTTGAAGGAATTGCGGCGATAAAAGCTGGAGTCGGTTCTAAGAGTGAAAGGCCCACCCATGCTCCTTTGGCGAGGTGCCACGATTTCTCTGGCGCTAACCGACCATGGAATGTGACACGTGATGCAGCATCTTCATTTTGAATCGACCACAAGTGAATCCAGGCAGCATCATTTTCAGAGATCGGCCCCACAATGTCGAAAGTCCACTCCGAGGTGAGTGCTGCAGCCTGCAACATCGTATGTAACCCACGAGATTCGCGAACATCGCCGATGTATATCGCGCGAGGTTCTGGTGAGAGCGATCCGCTTTGAGTGAGATGAGTGGCATCAGGCAAGTTGCGCAAGAGAATGCGTTGCTTCGCTTTGTATGGCGGTACCTGTACATCAGCAACTGTTACGAGCGCTGCTCGAGCTGCAGAACTAGTTCCTACACGAGCAAGAAATGATGCCAATAGACCTGGTAAACCAAAGAGACGCTTTGCCCACTTCCGATCTTGAAGGAGTGAGAGATAATCCTCATAAACATCGGCGCAGTAGATCCTGCGTTTGAGCAGCGCGGTTAACCAGGTAAAGAACTGGGCCTCGGGTGCAAGGGTGTAGAGGATTCGACCAGATGCGCGCCATGGTGAATAGAAGGCTCGATGCAGGCGCCAGAGGAAACCCTTGCTCTGATTGACGGTGCGGATAGTTGCACCCTTGGGCGCATCGTGAGGATTGCCAATCGCAAAGATTTCTACGCTCTTGCCATCTCGAATGAGTGCATTCACGATTCGATGAAGCCGAGCATCAGCTAGCGATGCGCCGGGTGAGATGATCGATATATCTAGCACTATTACATATCTTCGAGGTTAGAAGGGAGCGTGCCCACTTCAAGGAACTTCAAATACTCTTCAACGATCTTGGCCGGTTCGCCATAGGCGAGAATTCTTCCCTTGTGCATCCAGATTGCCGTGTCGCAGAGATCGCTAATCGTTGCGAGAGCATGAGAGACGATGAGGATCGTTCGAGCTTCTTTGACGAGTTCGCGCATACGTAAGAATGACTTCTCTTTAAATGCCGCATCACCGGCAGAGAGCGCTTCGTCCAAAAGGAGAATATCGGGCGTCATGCTCACCGAGACGGCAAAGGCGACGCGGCCATACATACCGGATGAGTATGTGCGTACTGGCATATCGATGAAGCCATCTGGAAGGTCAGCGAAGGCTGCAATCTCATCGGTCTTTGAATCGATCTCATCGCGGGTAAGGCCTGCAGCTAAGCCACCAAGAATGATGTTGTCTCGACCAGAGAGCGAAGGATTAAATCCAACACCGAGTGCGAGGAGAGTAGAGATCTTGCCATTGACCATGATGCGACCAGTTGTTGGAGGCATGATTCCAGCGATTGCGCGCATGATCGTAGATTTTCCAGCGCCGTTAGCACCAACAATTCCCACAACAGAACCATGCGGGATATCGAGTGAGACCTTCTTAACTGCCTCTACCTGACGCATGCGAACCTTCTCGCCCTTCGACGCCCTCATCACTGCGTTCTTGAGTGTCTTCTTCGTATCGACGTTGATCTTGTAGGTGATCGATAGATCTTCGATCCGGATCGCTAGATCATCTGGCAAGAGGAAATCTTGCTTATAGCCTTTAACGGGAATCATCGTCGTCGATGGAGGCTTCGTTCCAAGGCGAATGACGCCATGGTCTCCATCTGCTGGAGTGAGAATCATTAGACGCGCACCGCGAAATCTCGTTCACGTGATGTAAAGAAATATGTTCCCATAGACAAGGAGAGAATGATCCAAGCGGCCATACCCACTAACTCTGCGACCGATGGGCTCACTCCGTCAATCCAAACGTGATAAGTGGCGGCAAGCGCGGGTCCAAGTGGGTTGAGGTAGATGAAGATGCGATGCCAGCCATGGAGCATCTCTGGCTTCCAGAGCACGGGTGATCCGTAGAGCCAGATACGAGTGGTGTATGTGAGGAGCTTGCTCGTATCGCGGAAGTAGACATTCATCACCGCAAATATCAACGAGAGGCCGAAGGCGGTGAGGGCGAGGGCAGCGATAATCAATGGCGCCCAGAGGTAGTTCCAATCGGCAAGTGGAATATGAGTCTTTGGGTAGAAGATCTTGCCGATGAGAACGACGGCAAAGTAGGTAGGAATGGTTGGCCAAAATTGTCCGAAAGCACGAACCGATGAGGAGAAGGGGAGGAGCGCTCGAGGAAATGCCTGATTGAGGATGAGTCGTCCGCCCGCGGTAATCGACTGCGCCCCATCGCTGATGATGTTCTGCGCGAAGTAGAACATGAAGATGCCGATCAAGATATGAGCGAGTGTGCTCAGCCCCGTTTTGCTATTTGCGCCACCACGGAGAACTGTAACGAGGAGGAAATAGACGAGCGAGAGGAAGAGTGGGTTGAGAATTAGCCAAGCTTTACCCAACTTGGATTCCAGATATTCGGCTTTATCGGCGAAGCGCGCGAGCTCTAACGCAAAACTTCTGCGGTTCCAGAACTCTGTGAAGTAGGGAATCAGCGGAGGAGTCTTCGCCTTATGGGGCTCGAAGACTTGAATCAAGGGAGCGGTTGCGCTCTTCTTCCTCGACGTAGATGACTCCTGGGCGCTCATAGAGTCGAAGTCTAGTTACTTGCCGACGACCTTTCCACAACCGCGCTTTGTGCCCAGAAGGGTTCTTGGAGCCTGCTGCTGATCTCAATCTCCCCGAGGATCTGCACATTCGGCCGACCGCCGACCCAACGTTACGACTATAGAAAGGGTCTTAATGTGAGTAATCAAAAGTTCAAAACCCAATTGACGTCCCGGCTTGCCACCCGCTCCACTGCGCGAGGTGCCGTCGTAGTAGCTCTTGCTGCTGCGCTAAGTGCCCCTATTGCGATGGCCAATCTGAATATGGCAACTGCCGCACCAATCAAGAAGGCAGCAGTATCGACACAGAGCGCAGCAGCATCGACGAAGAAGGCAGCAGTGAAGAAGGCAGCAGTGAAGAAGGCAGCAGTGAAGAAGGCAGCAGTGAAGAAGGCAGCAGTGAAGAAGGCAGTGAAGAAAGCAGCCGTGAAGAAACCTGCCGCGAAGAAGGCAGTTATGAAAAAGAAGGCCGCCCCTGCTCGTCGAGCAGTTGCTAAATCACTGGTTGCAAAGCGTGCCGCGCTATCAAAGAAGGCAACTGGAATTCGTGCTACGCGAGCAGCCAAGGCAACAACTGCACGAACATCTATTGCAAAGAAGGCAACACGAGTCCGTGCAGCAAGTGCAGCAAGTGCGGCAAGTGCAGCCGCAGTAGCAAGTACAGCTGGCGTAGCTCAGCAAACTGCAAAGAAGACGGGCAAGCGAGCAGCTCCAAAGAGTTCGAAAGCGACGGGAAAGAGTGATACTAAAAGCGGAGCTAATGCCGCACCAAAAGTCGCAAAAACAAAGCGGGTCAGTAAGGCTTCAGATGCAATCGCCCCAACATTCCTTCCGGCTTCGACACCGATGACAACACCTGAAGGGCCAACGAGTACAACAGCAGAGGCACCTGCCACCGGAGTCACCGCACCGACGGCTGGCACCGCAGCCACCGCATCTACGGCAGCCTCGACATCAACAGCAAATAAGGGAAGAAAGAGCGCCCCTGCGAAGAAGAAGACAAGTTCAACCAGAAAGAGCACCAAAGGCAAGCGCGCGGTAAAGCGAATCCGTGCCAAGCTCTAATAAGGAATCCCTCGTCACCGAGCGGAGTACCCGTAATAGCGTTCCCTCTTGTGGGGGCGCTATTGCAGGAGTACCGTCAGTAAGCGAAGCGAGAATTAGGAGTTCGGAATGAATATTGTTCTTCACACGCGAAACGCTCATTTGGCAGACGACTTTAGCGAGATTGCCCGAGAGAAGTTGCAATCAATGTCTCGATTTAATGTCGTGATTGATGGAGTGAAAGTTGAGATTAAGCATGAGAGCAATCCGCACCATGGTAAGAATTCACATATCGTCACGCTGACCTCTCACGGTGCCGGCCCCTTTCTCAGATCTGAGGGTGAGGGATTCAACGACCTTGCAGCCTTTGATAAGGCCGTCGCGAGCCTTGAATTGCAGATTCGTAAGATCCACGAGCGCTCAAAAGATGTCCCGCACGAGACCGTGATCACCCATTTAGCCACGAGCTGACCCTCAGATCCTGCGATACTTCTCGCATGCTTGGGAAGAGGATCGGCGCCTTGCTTATGGCGAGCGTGAGAGATACCCGCGAACTCTTGCCTGAACGAAGATTCGAATTTCAACTCATTCTCAACGCCTGGTTTCGGAGGATTATCCTCAGGGGAGAATCAGATGGAGTCATTATCGGCTCCTCAAATTCTGCGAATCAAGCGACCGCCTGGGCAGCTGCCCTGAATTACGATCGCAAAAATCTTCCCGAAAAATTTAGATCAATCTCTATCAGAATCTCGAGTGAAGAATTACACGGTTGGTTCAGAGTTGATCATGAAATTTCGACAGTTCAACGAAACGATCTGGCATTTCGCGAGAATTTGCTTAGGAACCTCTTCTCGCAGAAGCGAGCCATCCTCATTGAATCGATGCGCCCATACTTCGCCTTTCGAAAGCGAAAGCTGGGATTTGCTGCAAAGTTTGCTATTGATGATCTCGTGCTGCTACGTCGGATGGGGAAGAAGGTAGGGCTCATTTTTCATGGCAGTGATATCCGCGATCCGCTTGCACATGCTGCCCGCAATCCATACTCACCATTCATCTCTCAGGATCCTGCAATCCAAGAAGCGGTAATCGATCTGAACAAGCGCTCGCAGGCTAATCGCGATTTACTACCCAAGGTACGAGCGCTTCAAATACCCACATTCATTACAACTCCGGATCTCTTCTATGAAATTCCTTGGGCAACCTGGCTACCAGCGGTTATAGAGATGGAGAAATTCGGCGAGGTGGCAGATTCCTCACCACTCTTCTCCTCGGAGAAATTACGAGTTCTCTATATTCCAAGTCGCTCGTGGATTAAATCAGCTCACCTGATCACCCCTGTGCTCGAGAAGCTACATGCCGAAGGCGTGATCGAATGGAAGAATTGGGTTGAAAATGGCGCAGTTGCGCATGATGAGATTCCAACTCTACTCTCACAATCAGATATCGTGATCGATCAATTTATTGGACTCTTCGGTGTCTTCGCCTTGGAGGCAGTTGCAGCAGGGCGCATAGTTCTAACCTATGTTGATGAGGCCCATTCACATCACCCAACCCCGCCACATGTAAACGTCACTCCCGCCACCTTAGAGAGTGAGATTCGTCGAGTGGCTCGTGATCGAGAATTGACCAAGATTCGTGCGCAACGAATTGTTGGCGGCGGAGGCATAGGTGCTGAACCGAAACTCAGCTTCGAGGATGTACCACTTCACGAGGGCTTGAAGGCTGGTCGGGATTTCGTAACTTTTTATCACGATGGAACCTATAGCGCTGATGTTATTCGTCGAAGACTTGGAATCGAGTAGAGAATGCAAAAGGTAGTCAGTGGCCTGACTGAAGGATGGTGGATGTTCTTCGACACCTTCTGGGCCCTTCTCTTTGGTTTTGTTCTCTCCGGTGCTATCCAAGCCCTAGTAACAAGGAAGCAAATGCAAGCCATCATGGGCGATCACAGACCCTCCACAATTGCGCGCGCATCCTTCTTCGGAGTAGTGAGTAGTTCATGCTCCTATGCGGCGAGCGCCTTAGCGCACTCGATATATAAAAAAGGTGCCGACTTCACCGCCTCTATGGTCTTTATGTTCGCCAGCACTAATCTCGTGATTGAACTTGGAATCGTTCTCTGGTTCTTGATCGGCTGGCAATTTGCTCTCGCTGAATTTCTAGGTGGGGCAGTGATGATTCTGCTTTTGACTCTTCTGCTGCCTCGGTTTTTCTCTTCTCTTGAGGAAAATAGGAAAGCGAGTGCTGATCCCTCCCTCCTTGAAACTTCTCAGGCGAAAGATGGAGTGCGAAGCGTCTCGTTCCTCGCGAAAGTTCGCGCAGCCGCCGGCTTCACTATGGGCGATTTCCTCATGCTCCGATGGGAATTGATCATTGGCTTTATAGTCGCAGGGTTAGCCGTGAAGGTTCTCCCTTTTTCATTCTGGAAGGCGCTCTTCCTGTCGGGTCATGGATTCTGGTCGACCCTCGAAAATGTCATCGTCGGGCCGGTTCTCGCATGTATCTCCTTTGTCTGCTCCGTCGGAAATGTGCCTCTGGCGGCAGCGCTTTGGAGAGCTGGGATCACTTTTGGGGGAGTGATCGCTTTTATCTTCGCTGACTTGATCTCCCTGCCGCTGTTGCTGATCTATCGCAAGTACTACGGCGCGAAAATGGCGTTAAAGCTCACACTGATCTTCTGGTTCGTAATGAGTGTCAGTGGATTAATAACAGAAGGTATTTTCACCGCTTTGAAGGCAACTCCGGCGCATCTCACGATCCCTATGGGGAATAAGCATTTTGGCATGAATGCAACCACAGTATTGAACGCAATCGCGCTCGTTCTTGCTGGTCTGGTCTATTACTTCTATAAGCAAAGAGTTACCTCAGTTGATAATGATTTTGCCCAAGATCCAATCTGTGGAATGCAAGTGAGAAAGAGCGATGCGCCGGCTTCGTGGGTCCACCATGGGGTTTCCTACTACTTCTGCATGCAGAGCTGCAAAGAGGCTTATATGAATCAAGTTGAAACGGAATCTACTGGGTCGGAGAACTAGATCCGAGTTTTACTTGGGACACGTGAGCCCAAACTCACCCTGAACGGCTGCTGGTACTTTCCCACAACCAACTAGTGCAGTTCCAAAATCTTGGATCTTCCAGCCGTTCTTGGTCGCGCTTGCCCAGCCATAAGCATTATCCGTTATAGGAAGGTAGGGGACGCTGGTAAAGATCATCCAGTGCTTATCTATATTGGAGTAGCGAACATCGACGATCGCTGCGAAGTATTCATCATTACCAAATTGTTGAGAGCTAAGGTCGCGAGTGATCGAACTCGGTACTGGTGAACCAGCCTTGTAGGTTGCGTTATCGCCGGCGAAGTGATTTGGATAAGTGGCAGTTAGGCTCCAAGGTACATAGACGTAAGGGAGCTCGCCTGCAGTTGCATTTGGCCAGGTTAATTTCCACCCCGCCGGGGTCGAGATTCCTATTGGTAGTTTTTTATTTATTTGAGCATCGACCGCTTTGGAATCCCAGTTTTGCAACTTCGGATAATTACTTTCAATATCCTTTATTAGCAGCGTGATTCCATCGCGGAGTTTGGAATCCTCTGGCCTGAGATCAGGATTTGTAGGCCCACAGGCTGCTAAAAGAATTAGCGATCCCATAATAAGTACAAGTAATCTGCTTCGGAACGAGCGGATCACATTCAACCCGAGAGACTTTCGCGCCTTCGCAATATTTTCGCCAGCTCTCTCTATCATGACGCCAGCTCTCTCTATCATGACGCCACTCTAATCTTAAAAGCCCTTCTTGGGCACAACTTTAGCGACCTCCTGTCCCGACTCGTGCCGCTGGCCCAGGTCCCCCGTAACTAAGAGTTACTTGAATCTCGCTCTCTGATCACTTTTGAGGCGCAATTGATGGATCACCTGTGGATCTATCTTCGCGCCTCACTTGGAATTGCTTCTCTTCGCACATGACTGATTCACAGGTTTCTGAATTTGGAAAGATTGCCGAGTTGATGGGGGACCCTTCTGTTGAGGAGCTCTGGATTAATTCTCCGCACCGAATCTTTGTTGCTCGATCAGGAGTAAGTGAACTTACTAACCTTGTGATGAGTAGTGAAGAAGTCCGTGAATTAGTAGAACGATTACTGATGTGGGGCGGACGTCGGCTCGATCTCTCGCACCCCTTTGTTGATGCGAGATTGCCCGATGGAAGCAGATTGCACGTTGCCATTCCAGAAGTTACAGCGTCGCATTGGGCTGTGAACATTCGTAAACACCTACTTAGAGGGAAGTCCCTCGAGGAGTTGGCGGCTATCGGGGTAATGTCAGAGTCGATCTCCTCCTATCTCGCCGAGGCGGTAGCTACTGGGCTCAATATCTTGGTGAGCGGGTCAACTCAGGCCGGCAAAACGACTCTTCTCAACGCGCTAGTAAGTGCGGTTCCGCCGGGTAACCGTGTTGTGACAATTGAAGAAGTCTTTGAATTGAAGCCACGCGTCTCTGATTGTGTTGCACTTCAAACCCGTCCCGCCAATGTGCAGGGTGAAGGTGAGATTCCACTTCGCCGCTTGATCAAAGAAGCGCTGAGAATGCGACCTTCGCAATTAGTGGTCGGAGAGATTCGCGAAGCTGAATCACTTGATCTGTTGATCGCTCTCAATTCAGGAATACCGGGAATGGCAACGATTCACGCAAACTCAGCCCGTGACGCAGTTTCCAAATTGCAAACTCTTCCGCTCTTGGCAGGGAAGAACATATCGCACGAATTTGTCACACCAATAGTCGCCTCTTCGATCGATATGGTCGTTCACACGACTATTGCTCGCCGGGGCGCTACCGAAGACAACAAGGGCTCCAGCCGCGGTGGCATGAGGCGGGTAGTTGAAATTGCGGCCCTCACCGGGAGAGTGGAGAGCGGAAGAGTAGAGATTGAGCCACTCTTTACCTTCCATAATGGCGAGTATCTACGCGGGCTCGGGGACCCTCGTCGAATATTTCATGATCGAGCGAGTCGCACTGAACCTGAGCTGCTTCTTCGTGAGGGGCTCAACGCGTGAGGATCAAAGCCAATCAATCGAGAAGTTTTTCTTTTCGTACGATCTCCCTTCGCCACATGAGCATCATCACAATTCTCTGCTGTGCCGCCGCCGCGTTCTCGGGAGAATTGATTCTTGGAGTACTTGTTCTGCCTATCGCTATCTTGATTCGTCGAAGCTTTTCTGTGCGTAGAATCGAGAGAGACAGAGTCGCATTATCAATGCTGTGGCCTGAGATTATTGATCACATAATTTCGGGATTACATTCGGGTCTATCTCTGGCTGAGACTCTCGTTGGCCTCTCGCAACGTGGACCGGTTCTGACTAGAGGCACTTTCAGGGCCTGCGAGGAAGTTCTTCGGGCCGGCGGTGATCTTGGAGAGACCTTCGTCATCATTAAAGATCGATTCAACGATGTTCTTGCTGATCAAGTGTGTGAAGTACTTGATTTTGCTCGAGGGACAGGCAGTCGAGATACCTCCATAATTCTGCGCAGCCTCGGTGAATATATTCGAAGTGATATCGCTCTCCGAGCAGAAATACGATCTAAACATGGTTGGGTAAAGAACTCTGCACTCATTGCAGCGATTGCCCCTTGGATACTTCTTCTGATTCTCTCGACGCAGAAGAAGACAGTTGAGGCTTTTTCAACCTCTGGTGGAGTAGTCGTGCTAGCCGTGGGCATTGGATCGACTCTTCTTGCTTATATATGGATGGATCGAGCGGGGAGGATCCCGAGCGTGCCAAGGATTTTCGCCTGATGCATGCACGAGAACTCTTCGCCTTTGTTGCGCTCTCACCAATCTTTATCTTCTTCGGTGTAATTCTTTATGAAGAATTTCGGCGCGAACTTTGGGTGACATCAGCGAACCTTCTGTTGCGACGTGTGCGAAAGCGAGAGCGCCTCGCCATCGAAATGGAGTTTCCGCTAGTAGTTGAACTATTCGCCATTTTAATCGGGGGAGGGTTGAGCCCATCAAGTGCTTTGGCTCGCATTAGCGAGAAAGGGAGCGGGGAGTTTCACGCCGCACTCCTACCGATCGTCTCGGAGATGAAAGCTGGAGTGAATCTTGCACAGGCACTCGATCTCCTCAATGAACAGATTGACTCACCGATCGTTCGACGATTCTGTGATTCTCTTGCTATCTCGATTGAGCGAGGGAGCTCTTTGGTTGATGTCATCGGAAGGCAGGTAGAAGAAGTTCGGCAAAGCCAGCGACTACAGATTGCAGACCGCGCAGCGAGGGCAGAAGTAGCTCTCATGATTCCGGTGGTCTTTCTGATACTCCCCATCTCGATCCTCTTCGCATTATGGCCCTCTTACTTCGCTCTGGGGGGAAGTTTTGGCGGGGCGTAGCGAGTTCTTGTTTTATCAAGAGTCAGTAAGTCCAAGAAACCAACATGGGAGAGATGAGGGAACGCGGTGAATAGAGGGAGCGGGATGAATGGAGGGAACGGGATGAATGGAGGGGAAGTGATGAATGGTGAGGGTGTGATGAAGCGAGGGGAAGTGATGAATGGAGAGGGTGCGATGAATAGAGGGAACGGGATGAATAGAGGGAACGGGATGAATAGAGGGAACGGGATGAAT
>Ga0214201_1000130_pt1 | contig 31981 bp, 26 predicted proteins | sample TroBogEpilimnion_32_FD_153039 | JGI IMG/M metagenome (GOLD analysis project Ga0214201, IMG submission 153039) | Freshwater microbial communities from Trout Bog Lake, WI - 29MAY2009 epilimnion | ecosystem: Environmental > Aquatic > Freshwater > Lake > Epilimnion/Euphotic zone | place: Trout Bog...
CAGGATCGCTTGAACGGCAGACCAAGACGTGTCTTAGATTACCACACGCCGAACGAAGCGTTCACCGCTCTCGTTGCATTAGATCCTTGAGACCACCTTCAATTATTTTTTCCGCCAACGCATTGTTAAAATATTGCACTGACACTACCGATATAGAATTCGGTAGTGGCTTCCGTTAATCACTCCACATAGTAAATGGCAAGATATCGGCGGCCGCGATCACGGAGGTCGTTTCATATGACGAGCGTTCAACATCCAATAGATCGCGTTGAAACCATTATTCCAGCATATTCCATGGAAATGTTGCATGTCGGCTTGCCAATATTAAGAAAATTTTCTTAAAATAGGTGCAATTTTTGATTTTGGCAGAACGAACCCAGATTTTATATAAATAATTGATTTTATGATATAATTTATCGATTTTTTGTCTGTGACATTGATTTTTTCCATGCCCTGTTATCAACCTGTAAGGGAATGAAAAATAGTGCTGATTTCTTGAAGTGCACAACCATTCACCGCCCGTTCACGCGGGGTACCGTAATCGCGCACCATGCGTATGTTATTTCCCTTTGCCGTCGCTGCGGTTTTAAGCGTTTTGGCTCCGGCGGCGGCTTTTGCCGACGACGACGCTCCGGCGTGCCTGTCGGAATCGGAATTGCGCCATTTGGTCAATTCAGGCGCGGTCGTTCCGCAAATTTATGCATTTCGGACCGCAAGGTCGCGCATTGGTGGCGACGTTATCAGCGCGTCGCTTTGCCCTAAAGATGCCGGTTTTGTGTATAATATTACGACTCTCACCAAAGACGGTAAGCTTGCGCGCATCCAAATTGATGCCGTGACAGGCAAGCCGACGGATAGTCAGTAGGATAGGATTGAATGCGCCTTCTCGTTGTCGAGGACGATAAAGATCTGAACAGGCAACTCGTTAAAGCCCTTTCGCAGGCCGGATATGCCGTCGATTCGGCCCTAGATGGCGAAGAAGGGCAGTTTTTAGGCGAGACCGAGCCTTATGATGCCGTCATATTAGATCTAGGGCTTCCCAAAATAGATGGCGTGAAAGTGCTGGAATCGTGGCGCGAGGCAGGGCGCGTTATGCCCGTTCTGGTTCTCACCGCGCGCGATGCGTGGAGCGACAAGGTAAAAAGCTTTGACGCGGGCGCGGATGATTACGTCACCAAGCCCTTTCACATAGAAGAAATTCTAGCCCGCCTGCGGGCCTTGGTGCGGCGTGCATCGGGACACGCATCGAGCGATTTGGTTTGTGGACCCGTGCGCGTTGATACCCGCTCGGGACGGGTGCTGGTGGATGGCGAAGCGATCCGCCTCACATCGCATGAATACCGATTAATGTCCTATCTGATGCACCATGTCGGCCGTATTATTTCACGCACCGAATTGGTGGAGCATTTATACGATCAAGATTTCGATCGTGACTCAAACACGATTGAAGTTTTCGTCGGACGTTTACGCAAGAAGCTGGGCATTGATGTAATCAAAACCATTCGTGGTTTAGGATATGTTTTAGAACCACCGGCTCCGCCTGCCGCATGATGGCCCGCTTATCCCTTTCGCGACTCTCGATCGGGTCCCGCCTTTTTATTTCAGCCATTATCTGCAGCCTGATCATTCTGTTTGGCGCGGGCCTCGTTTTGTCGACGATTTATCGACGGGCCTCGGAGCGCGCCTTTGACGAGCGTTTGCAAGTCTATGTGCAATCGGTGGCCGCCAACCTTGCCAGTAAAAACGTGTCGAATGTGTTTGACCCTTACGGTCTTGGCGATCCGCGCTTCACGCTTCCTTTATCGGGTTGGTATTGGCAAATTCGCACCGAAGGTTTAGCCACGCCGGAAGTAACCTCATCGCTATCGCTTTTTGGTGGTCGCCTACCCAAACTTGAAACGCTGAATGTTCCCGCGCATGACGGCACCGCGCGCGAAGGGTATATTATCGGGCCGGATGAGCGGCGATTAAGGCTTGTGGAACGCGCCATCGAATTTCCCGATGGCAGCCGGTTTCTCGTTCAAATTGCCGGCAATGCCGATGAGATTGAATTAACGATCCAGAGCTTTGGCAAAGCCTTATGGACGAGTTTTGGCTTACTCGCTCTAGCCTTGGGCGTTACAACGATTTTCCAAGTGCGCTTCGGTCTTTTGCCGCTATCGCGGCTTTCCAATGAAATCAGCGCGATCCGGCGCGGTTCCAGCGACCATGTCAGCGGTAAATTTCCGGATGATATTTCCCCCGTTGCCGATGAGATCAATCTATTGCTCGATGTGAATCGCGATATTTTGGCGCGGGCGCGGACGCAAGTGGGCAATCTGGCCCATGCGTTGAAAACGCCGTTGAGCGTCTTGATCAATGAAGTCTCGGATGAAGATACGCCGTTGGCCAATAAAGTGCGTGAACAGACGGGTATTATGCGTGATCAGGTCAATTGGCATTTGGACCGCGCAAGAGCGGCGGCGCGGGCAGGCGTTATCGGCGTCGCAACCGATATTGCGCCCGCGGTGGCGGGACTGGAACGTACCTTTCTCAAAATTTATTCTGATAAAAATCTGACGATTGAAAGCCTGTTGGCGCCGGATTTAAAATTTCGGGGCGAAAAGCAGGATCTTGAGGAGATGCTGGGCAATTTGGTTGATAATGCCTGCAAATGGGCGCGTCGACAGGTTGTCATAAAGGCGTCGGCCTTAACAGATACCAATGCCCATCCGTTTGTTGTGTTCGACGTATCGGATGATGGCCCCGGCCTGCCGCCCGAAAAGCGTTCCGAAGTCATCAAGCGCGGCGAGCGGCTTGATGAAACCGTTCCCGGAACGGGGTTGGGCCTGTCGATTGTCGCCGACCTTGCCAAGCTTTACGGCGGCGAATTGACGCTGGATAGCGCAGAAAATGGTGGATTAAGAGCCCTGCTTCGTTTGCCCGCGGTGTAGTTTTTTGGTTAGGTTTGGCCCGAAAAAAGTCCGATTCGTGCCTTAGTGCTCAGATGAGGACCTTTGAAATCAGACTAAGTTGCCGGACGTTCTCACCAAGAAACCTCTTTCGGAGCTAAATTGACCATGACATTGAAATCTTTGACTGGGCTAATCGTCGCAGCCGGTCTTTCACTCGCCGCTGCCGGATGTTCTCAGACAACCGGACCCAATGAGTCCGGTGGTACGATTCTTGGCGCCCTTGCCGGTGGATTGATTGGTTCCCAAGTGGGCAAAGGCTCGGGCAATACGGCGGCGATCATCGCAGGTACGATGATCGGCGGTATGGTCGGCAATTCGATCGGTCGCGGCCTCGATGAGGAAGCCAAGCGCCAAGCTTATGGTGCGCAATCCCTTGCTTTGAACAGCGGTAAGGCCACCAAATGGAACGCGCCGAGCGGATCCTATGGCTTTGTCGAGCCAGGTCCCGTCTATGCTGAAAACAGCCGGACGTGCCGGACCTATACCCACAAGATCTACATCAATGGCCGTCCGGAAACGGGCACAGGCACCGCGTGCAAGGCTGGCGATGGCACGTGGGATATCGTCAATTAAGCGGACTTGATTTTCTCATTTTGACAGATTTTTGAATGGCGCAGGGCGGATGACCGTTTTGCGCCATTCTTGCTTCACCTTTTCGCGTGACGCGGTGGCGTGCGCCCTTTAAAAGCATGACAGAATGATTTGGCTCCTGATTGCTTCGCTGACGGGTTTTGTAATTTTGGGGCTGCTTTGGCCGCTTGCCCAAACCGTTGACGATTCCCGCAGCGTGGATGACGGCGATTTTTATCGCGGGCAATTACAAGAAATTGAACGGGATCAGGCCAGAGGGCTGCTTGATGCCCAATCGGCCGAGGACGCTAAAACGGAAGCGGCGCGCCGCTTATTGGCAGCTGCCAAAATCAGCGAGGCTCAAGCCGACCGTGCTTCGATGGCGGTACGGCGAAAAATAGCCTCGCTTGTTGCGTTAATTGGCGTTCCTATAATGGCGCTCTCGCTTTATGCGAAGCTTGGTTCGCCCACGATGCCGGATCAACCCTTTGCTCAACGCGTGGTACCTGCGGATGAAAATGCTGATCTTGCGGTGATGGTGGCAAAGGTTGAGGCGCGGCTATCCGAACATCCTGACGATGGGCTTGGTTGGGGAACGATTGCCCCCGTCTATCTTTCACTCGGCCGCTATGACGATGCGATTAAAGCCTTTGGAAACGCGCTTCGTTTGATCGGCGAAACAGCCGATCTGCGTTCTGGTTTGGGTGAAGCCAAAATGGCAGCGGCCGATGGCATCGTGACAGCCGATGCGCTTTCTGATTTCGAGAAAGCCTATGCCAACGACCCGAAAAATGAGCGCGCGCAATATTACCGCGCCATGGCGGCTGAACAGGACGGCGATAAGGCAAAGGCGTTGACGCTGTATCGCGCTTTGCTTGAAACTTTGCCACCCGACTCCGAGCCTGGCCAATTGGTAGCAACGCGGATTGCGGCGCTCTCGGGAGAACAAGCCAAGCCTGTTTTTGATCCGAATGCGGGCCAATCGGCCATGATCCGCCAGATGGTTGAGCGTCTTGATGCGAGGCTTTCAACCGACGGTTCCGACCTTGAAGGATGGCTTAAATTAATGCGGGCCTATCAGGTGCTGGGTGACGGCCCAAAAGCGAGTGATGCTTTTTCGCGTGCCAAACTAGCCAAAGCGAATGATAGCGATGCTCTAGCCAAGCTTTCGGCTGCGGCGAAAGAATTGGGGATCGCAAACTGATGGCGATGACACGCAAACAAATGCGGCTTGTATTGATCGCATCGGCGGGTGCGGTGTTGACCATTGCTGCGGGTCTTATTCTGTTTGCGCTCAGCGATAAGATTGTTTTTTTCTACACGCCCGGCGATATCACAAAACAAAATATTGCCGCCGGCAGCCGCGTGCGAATTGGTGGATTGGTTGAGAATGGCAGTGTCGTGCGTGACGCCGCAATGAATGTGACTTTCCGCGTAACCGATACGGAAACATCTTTGACCGTGCATTACAAAGGCTTGTTGCCGGATCTGTTCCGCGAAGGACAAGGCGTTGTGGCCGAAGGCGTTTATCAAGGCAATAGCGATGTTGTCGCCGATACCGTGCTTGCCAAGCATGATGAAAATTACATGCCTAAAGATGTTGCCGATGCGTTGAAGAAAAAGGGTGTTTGGCAGGGAGGTAAAACCCAATGATGGTTGAGCTTGGTCATTTTGCCCTCATCATGGCGTTTGCGACAGCGCTGATCCAAACTGTGATGCCGATGTGGGGCGCCATCGCGCGCGACCCTGGCCTCGCCGGAATGGCGCGTTACTCGGCGTTTGTTACTTTTGCACTCGTTCTTATCGCCTATCTCGCTTTAACGTTTGCCTATATTGGTTCGGATTTTTCGGTTGCGAATGTTGCGATGAATTCGCATTCAACCAAGCCGTTGATGTATAAAATTTCTGGCGTATGGAGCAACCACGAAGGCTCCATGCTGTTATGGGTGATGATCCTTGTGCTGTTTGCGGCTCTCGTTGCCTTGCGTGGCGGTGGAATGCCCGAGCGGCTTTTAGCAAGTGTTCTCTCGGTGCAAGGCGCGATTGCCGCCGCGTTTTTGCTGTTTATCCTGCTCACCTCCAATCCGTTCGCTCGCTTGTCCGATGTGCCAATGGAAGGGCAGGGGCTTAACCCTATTTTGGAAGATCCTGGCCTCGCGATCCATCCTCCGATGCTTTATTTGGGCTATGTTGGCTTCTCGGTTGCGTTTTCATTTGCTGTGGGTGCCTTGGTGCATGGACGCATTGATGCGGTTTGGGCGCGCTTTGTTAGGCCTTGGACGTTATTGGCTTGGATCTTTTTGACGCTTGGCATCGCTATGGGCTCTTACTGGGCCTATTATGAATTGGGCTGGGGCGGCTGGTGGTTCTGGGACCCTGTTGAAAATGCCTCGCTGATGCCATGGCTGATGGGCACGGCACTGCTTCATTCGACCATCGTGATGGAAAAGCGCGATGCGTTGAAGGTATGGACGATTCTGCTTTCTATTTTGACGTTTTCACTTTCTCTTTTGGGCACGTTCCTTGTGCGCTCGGGCGTGATTACCTCTGTTCATTCCTTTGCGAGCGATCCCGCACGCGGTGTTTTTATCTTAGGCATTCTTACACTGTTTATTGGTGGTGGCCTTTCGCTCTTTGCATGGCGTGCACCGAGCTTGAAGCAGGGCGGATTGTTTGCTCCCGTTTCGCGCGAAGGCGCTTTGGTCGTCAACAATCTATTCCTTGCGACATCAGCCGTCGCGGTGCTGGTTGGGACCTTGTATCCGCTTGTGCTTGAGACCCTCAATGGCAGTAAAATTTCGGTCGGCGCGCCCTATTTCAATTTGACCACGGTTCCGCTGTTTGTGTGTCTTTTAATGCTTGTTCCATTCGGCCAATCTTTGGCGTGGAAGCGCGGCGATTTAAGGGGTGTTAGCCAACGCCTTTTAGCGGCATTCGGGATATCGATGCTCGCCATGATGGCAACCTTCGCCGTGACACGGGGTGGTCCTGTTGCTGCACCTTTAGGCTTGGGCCTTGGGGTGTGGCTGATCGCAGGATCAGCCACGGATATAATCACCCGCTGTTATCGCCGTGGCTTGTCACTGAGCACTGTGATTGAACGGGCGCTAGGATTACCTCGTTCGGCATGGGGCACGGCGTTGGCGCATGCAGGGATGGGCATTACGGTGATCGGCATTTCCGCAACCGCGTGGGGCGTTGAATCATTGGCGGTTGTCACAAAACATGAATCGTTGACGGTTGGTCCTTACACCGTTTCATTAGAACAGGCTTTTAAGCGAAAGGGTGAGGGGTTTCGTGAAGACGTTGCCCAATTTTCGGTGATGGAGGGCGCAAGCGCCCGTGGCCTGATCGAAACATCAAAGCGCGTTCATACGGGCCGCGAAATGCCGACGACAGAAGCAGGAATTGTGACTTATGGTCTTGGCCAGCTTTATGCGAGCGTGAATGAAATTCTTCCCGATGGCCGTGTCAGCATTCGTTTTTACTGGAAGCCCTTGGTTACCTTGATATGGGGCGGCGCGCTCGTCATGGCTTTGGGCGGTGCGGTGTCGCTCGCGGATCGTCGGGTGAGGATTGCGTTGTCCGCAAAAGCCAAACGACCCTCGGCTATCAAAGCGGAGGCCAAAGCGTGAAACGGCTTTTAGCGCTCGTTATCATGATGCTTGTTGCGGCAACGCCCTTATTGGCGGTCGAGCCGGATGAAATTTTAAAAGACCCAAGGCTTGAAGAACGCGCGAGGACACTTTCCTCCGAGTTGCGCTGCCTTGTTTGTCAAAACCAATCGATCGATGACTCACATGCACCCTTGGCACGTGATCTGCGGGTACTCGTCCGGCAAAAGCTTGTGGCGGGGGATAGCGATGACGCGGTCCGGGCCTTCCTCGTGGATCGCTATGGCGACTTCATTCTTTTAAAGCCCCGCTTTTCGTTTGACACTTTGGCGTTGTGGTTAAGCCCCTTTGCCTTGCTTATTTTAGGGGGGGGGATGTTGCTTCGAACATCCCGTCGCGCAAGCTTGTCCAAAGTCGAGGCGTTGGATCACGCGGAACAGGCGCGGCTGAATGAGGTGCTCAAGGCGAAAGACTCATCCGTCAGCTGAGGTTACCAAAATGTCATGCGGCCTTGAAACTACGGTAACCTGATCTTCTTTAGACCATATTCATAAATTGGGCTGAATAGTCCAAACGAAGACTGGAATGGAGAATTGATATGACACATTCGACCGTTTTGCCGCCCGTAGGGCCGAAATACCGTTCAAAGCTTTTATCAAGCATCGCTGCATTAAGCCTTATCGGCCTGAGCATGGCGATGGTGGCCGATCTAGGTGCGGTAAAGGCATTGGCACAAAATTCCACACCAGCCATCGCGCAAGTGATGCCGTCTTTTGCCGATATTGTAGCGAAAGTCCGCCCGGCCGTCGTATCCGTCAAGGTTAAGCTCGAAGCGACCGCGATGAATGAGGAAGACGGGCAGGAATTTTCGATGCCAGACCTTCCGCCAGGCCATCCGCTTGAAAAATTCTTCAAGCAGTTTCGGGATCAGAATAAGCAAGGCAAGAAAGGCGCGCCCAAGCAATATGGCATGGCGCAGGGTTCCGGCTTTTTCATCACATCGGATGGTTACCTCGTGACGAATAATCACGTTGTCGAAAATGCGATTGAAGTCACGCTGACAACGGATGATGGGAAAACCCTAGACGCCAAAATTATAGGCCGCGATCCAAAGACGGATTTGGCTTTGCTCAAAACCATTGAGAATGGACCATTTCCAACCGTTTCGTTTGCCAATGCTTCGCCACGCGTTGGCGATTGGGTCGTTGCTGTAGGTAACCCCTTTGGTCTTGGTGGTACGGTTACGGCAGGCATTGTATCGGCACGCGGACGTGATATCGGCTCCGGTCCCTATGACGATTATTTGCAAATTGATGCACCCGTTAACCGCGGTAATTCCGGTGGCCCAACCTTCAACCTCAACGGTGAAGTGGTGGGTGTGAATACGGCCATCTATTCGCCATCGGGTGGCAGTGTCGGTATTGCTTTTGCCATTCCTTCTGAGACGGTTTCGAGCGTTATCGGGTCGCTGAAAGATGGCGGCTCGGTGGCGCGTGGTTATCTTGGCGTGCAGATCCAGCCGGTAACGGCCAACATCGCCGAGAGCCTCGGTTTGAAGGGCACGAAAGGCGCTCTGGTTGCTGATGCGCAGCCAGGCACGCCTGCCGCTGAGGCGGGGCTAAAGCCGGGCGACACGATTACGGAAGTCAATGGCGAGATGATGGCCAGCCCGCGGGAAGTTTCGCGGCGGATATCGCAAGTTAAGCCCGGAGACACAGCGACCATTACCTATATTCGGAACGGCAAGGAATTGACGGCTACAATAAAATTGGCCGCCATTCCCGAGCAAAAAGTTGCAGCTGCTGATCCTGCCGCTGTTGTGAAAGCATCACCAGCATTCGGGTTAACTTTGGCGCCAGCCAAAGACGGCTCAGGTGTTCTTGTGACCGATGTTGATCCATCCGGCGTTGGTTATGAACAGGGAATGCAAAAGGGCGATGTAATCCTAGAGATTGGGGGCAAACCCGTTGTTAAGCCGGCTGAAGTCAGGTCGGCAATCGATGAAGCCCGCAAGGATGGCCATAAAGCCATTATCCTTCGTGTAAAAAATGAAGAAACAACGCGGTTTGTTGCCTTAGCGTTCCCGAAAGCTTGATACCTTGGCGGTGGCTTCGGCCACCGCCTTTTCCCTTGACCAGAACCTTAAAATAAGCCGACATTTTATTACCATGAAAATTTTGATTGTTGAGGACGACGTCTCTGCTTCTGCCTATTTGGACAAGGCTTTCCGCGAACAAGGCCATGTGGTCGATATCGCGTCCGATGGGCTGGATGGTTATGCGCTGGCATCCGATGGGCAATATGATGCGATCATTGTCGACCGTATGATACCCCGAATGGATGGCTTGTCGCTTATTCATGGTTTGCGCGAACAAAAGATTGATACGCCGATTTTAATCCTGTCAGCGCTCGGCCAAGTAGACGACAGGGTTAAGGGATTACGCGCCGGTGCCGATGATTATTTAGCGAAACCCTATTCTTTTTCGGAATTATTAGCGCGGGTCGAGATTTTGTCGCGGCGCGGAAGATCCATTCCTACAGAAAATACCCTTTATCGCGTTTCTGATCTTGAACTCAATCGATTGACGCGGCGCGTTGCCCGCTCTGAAACCGAGATTGATTTGCAACCGCGAGAATTTAGGCTTTTAGAATACCTCATGCGCCATGCGGGCCAAGTTGTTACACGGACAATGCTTTTGGAAAATGTGTGGGATTATCACTTTGATCCTCAGACAAACGTAATTGACGTGCATGTTTCAAGACTGCGTGCCAAAATTGATAAAGGGTTCGACAATCCGCTGATCCATACGGTTCGCGGTGCCGGATACACGCTCCGTGACAGCGCTCGGTAGGCTCTTTCGAACAACAGCGTTTAAGTTGGCGCTGATTTTTCTTATTATATTTACGATCTTTGCCGGGTCGATTTTAGGATATGTTGCCTTCAGCGCGCGGCGTCTTCTAGAAGAGCAAGTCAATCTAACCGTTAACGAAGAAATTAAGGGCCTCTTGTCCCAATTCAATACGGGCGGTGTGCTTCGTCTTGTTCGGCAGATAGAACGCCGTTCGCATCAGCCTGGCTCTTCCCTTTATCTCGTAACGACGGCCGCGGGTGAAACCCTTGCCGGAAATATTTCGAGTGTGGATAGCGAGGGCTTGCTCGAAGCGGGATCATATCAACTTTATTATAGGGTCGTCGAAGAAGGTGAACCAAGGCCGCATCGAGCCATCGTCGAGACGGTTATATTGCCCGGCGGATTTCGGTTGCTTGTTGGACGCGACCTAGACGAAACGGATCGATTTCATACCATCATATTACGGGCGGCGGGTTGGTCTATCCTGCTTATTTTGGCTCTGGCTCTAATGGGCGGCGTATTCGTTGCACGTCGTGTATTAAGCCGTGTTGACCATATGACGGAAACGACGCGCACGATTATGGCCGGCGATCTTTCAGGTCGTCTGGTGGTTACCGGAACGAATGACGAGCTTGACCGCTTGGCGCAAAGTTTAAATGCCATGCTCGATCGCATCGGCGAATTAATGGCGGGATTGCGTGAAGTTTCGGACAATATCGCACATGATTTGAAGACCCCTTTAACACGGTTGCGAAACAGCGCCGAAGAAGCCTTACGGGTTGGTGGCTCGTCAGCCTCTTATCGTGACGCGCTGGAGCACACGATTGAAGAGGCAGACGATCTTATTAAGATCTTTAATGCTCTTCTCATGATTGCTCGAGCCGAAGCCGGAAATGTCCTAGAGGGAATGACCACGGAGGATGCCAGCGAGATTGCACGTGATGTCGTTGAACTCTACGAACCTTTTGCCGAGGAAGCTGGCATCCATCTCGAAATTGATGCCGCTGAAACGGTCCCTATTCATGCCTCGCGTGAACTCATTGGACAGGCTTTGGCTAATCTGATTGATAATGCCATCAAATATTCATCTCAGAATACCATGACCGACATGGATCGCTCGGTTGTCGTGTCAGTAAGAAAAGAAGAAAAGAGAGTTTTATTAACCGTTGCGGATCGTGGGCCGGGCATACCTGATGCCGATATGGAGCGTGTCTTGGAACGATTTGTTCGATTGGAAACATCGCGTACCCGTGCAGGATCAGGACTTGGACTATCGCTTGTCGCTGCGGTCGCGCGCCTTCATGGTGGAACGCTTAAACTCGAAGATCATAGCCCGGGCCTGAAAGCCATCATCTCTGTTCCGAGCATTCTATGATCGAGTCACGTCTGATTGACCTCCTTACAAAGGCGCCGCAGATATCGGACACAAAAAAAACGCGCCTTCGATTTTCAAGCCTATTGGAGCGAGCTGATCCGGGTGATGCGGCTATTGATGAGTTGACGAACTTAGTTGAGGCCTATCCCAAAGCATTTGATGTATTGATGGGGATTGCATCACACTCGCCCTATCTCTGGAAATTGGCACGAAATGATATTCCGCGTCTGGTTCGAATTTTAACGACACCGCCAGATGCGCTCTTTGATGATCTTGTTGTGACGTGCAACGATGCACCAAGTAAATTCGTTGATCAAGAAGCGGGCCTAATGCGCTGCTTACGGCGGGTGAAGCAGGAAGCAGCATTGTTGATTGCGCTGACTGATCTTGGTGGCGTTTGGACACTTGAGCAGGTTACGCAAGCTCTTAGCCGCCTTGCAGATGCCGCTTTAAAAGCGGCTTTAGATTTTTCACTTCAGGTCGAAGCATCACTCGGCAAAATCAATCTATCCGGAGGACTTGAAGACGGAAGCGGTATTGTCATTCTCGCACTGGGAAAGCATGGCGCCAGGGAACTAAATTACTCCTCCGATATTGATATCGTAATTCTGTATGATCCTGAACGCGCACCGCTGGCTGCAGGAACAGAAGCTGCTCCCTTTTTTGTAAGGGTTGCAAAATCTGTTGTAAGGATTGTCGATTATCATACGCCGGACGGCTATGTCTTTCGCGTTGATTTACGATTGCGACCCGACCCTGCATCGACGCCTATTGCCATATCGGTTCATTCGGCCTTTGCCTATTATGAAAGCGTCGGCCAGAATTGGGAACGCGCCGCCATGATAAAGGCGCGACCTGCCGCTGGCGACACCGTGATAGGCGATTTGTTTTTGTCCGATCTGGCACCCTTTATATGGCGAAAATATTTTGATTTTGCGTCTATCGCCGATATTCATGCGATGAAACGGCAAATTCATGCGGTGAGGGGCCATGAAGCGATTGCGGTCGCGGGCCACGATATCAAATTGGGTCGAGGTGGCATTCGGGAAATTGAGTTTTTCGTTCAGACGCAACAATTGGTCTTTGGCGGTCGTCGCATGGCGTTACGAGGGCAAAGGACGCTTGAAATGTTGCAAGCCCTTTGTGCGGATGGCTGGATCTCGGTCGAGGCGCGCGACGATCTTGCTGTAGCTTACCGCTTTTTGCGGGAAGTGGAACATCGTCTGCAGATGATCGCCGATGAACAAACACAACGACTTCCTTCAGATACGGACGAGCTAAACCGCTTCGCGCGGTTTTGTGGCTTTTCTGGATTAGCGGCTTTTTCGAAAACCCTTACCGCAAACGCTAAGCGCGTTGAGCGTCATTATTCCCGATTGTTTGAGGAGGGTGCCAATCTTGCCGTTGGTGAAGGCAGTCTTGTTTTTACGGGTACGGTAGATGACCCCGATACAATTGATACCTTGCGCCGAATGGGCTTTTCGGAGCCGGAAAAAGCAACAGAAATTATTCGGGGCTGGCATTTTGGACGTAGAACTGCCGTGACGAGCCCAAGAGCTCGCGAGGTTTTAACGGAACTTGTTCCATCGATGTTAAAGTCGTTCGGAGAAAGTGCCGATCCGGATGGTGCGCTTAATACGTTTGATCGGGTTCTGGGTGGTATGCCTGCAGCTGTTGAGCTTTTTTCGATCTTACGCGAGCATCGTCCAATTCTTGCGCTCTTCGCCGATATTTTAGGTTCCTCCCCAAGATTGGCCGATATTGTTTCGCATCGTCCCCATCTCTTGGACGCCATTATTGATCCCGCGTTTGTTGAGCCAACACCTCGGTTGGATGTTTTGATTGAACGCATTTCGGCTTCTATTGGTAGCCATGACTTAATTGAAGACTTTCTTGATCGCCTTCGTGAAACGGGACAGCATGAAATGTTTCTCGTTGGGGTAAGGATGCTTTCAGGTGTCATATCGCCTGCCATGGCAGGCGAAGCCTATTCCGCCATTGCGGAGGCGATCATACGGATTACCTTGATCGAAGTCGAAGCGCGGTTTGCGCGCGATCATGGGAAGGTAAAGGGTGGAAGGCTAGCTGTTTTAGGAATGGGACGGCTAGGCTCGCGAGAAATGACGGCCACATCAGATCTTGATTTGATCGTGCTCTATGATTTTGATGCGGCGGGCGGTGAAAGCGATGGTGCCCGACCTCTTGACCCGGTGGTTTATTATGGGCGGCTAACCAATCGATTGATCAGCGCACTTACAGTGCCGACGCGCCAAGGTACCTTATACGCCGTTGACATGCGGCTCAGGCCTTCAGGCAATAAAGGGCCTGCGGCGACGCAATATCGTGGCTTTCTTGACTATCATACAGGCGGTGATGCTGAAACATGGGAACATCTCGCCTTGGTTCGTGCAAGACCGGTAGCGGGTCAGAAAGAGTTTATGGCTATCGTCGGCAATGATCTGCAACATATTATTTCGATGCCGCGAAACCTGCAACGAACGATCACCGATGTGATCGACATGCGCAAATTGATTGCGCAGGAAAAAGGGGACGCCAATCCTTGGGATCTAAAGCTCGCCCGCGGTGGATTGATGGATATTGAATTTATTGCTCAAACGCTCGTGCTTAGGCACGCTAATTCTGTCGTTTCACTCCGGCAATACAACACGGCCAATATATTGCTTGCCGCACGCGAAGAAGGCATTTTGGCGAATGAGGATGCTGTTTGCCTTTTGGAGGGCTATGGCCTTATGCGCGATTTAATGCAATGGCAGCGCGCCATGGTGGTGGGTGAGTTTAATCCGGCGACTGCCGATCGTTCCTTTCTCAAAAGGTTGGCGGCTATCATTGGACTGCCGGATTTTCGTTTGCTTGACAGTCATCTCAAGCAGACACAGGCCAAAATACGAGCGATCTTTGAAGCGGTACTTGTCGCCTAATTCCCGCCGATTTTGTCTTGCGTCACGCGGCCTGTTCTAGCGGAGCATCGATCCGGATCGGAAGTCTAACAAGAACCGTCGTTCCCGAACCTTCTGTCGAGCGAATGGTCAGTGTTCCACCATGAAGCTCGGTGAAGGATCTCGCAATCGCTAGGCCCAAGCCAGCGCCTTCCGTAGGCTTTCGTGCATCAAGTTCAACCCACTCGAAAGGACGCCCTAATTTGGCAAGTGCATCTTTTGGAATACCGATCCCATTGTCTTCGACATAGAGATTAACGGCACCCGATACCTCACGGGTCGTAACCGTGATACGGCCACCCTCTGGGGTAAATTTGATCGCATTCGAGATCAAATGCGAAATGATACGTTCCAAAGCACGTTGATCGGCGAGTAACGGTGTTTCGGCCGATAGATTTGCAATGATCTTTTGCGATTTCGCTTCGGCCAATTCTTTCATCTGATCAATCGTCGATTGTGCGACATCGTTCAAAATAAGAGGATGCTTGTTAATTCGAATACGACCGGCTTCAAGTTCAGCCATGTCGAGGATATCCGCGATAATGGTCAGCAATGCCTGCCCGCTGCGTGAGATATCATGGCTATAATCTTTGTATTTTGGATGGCCAAGCGATCCGTAAATCTCAGCATCCATGATTTCAGCAAACCCAAGTATGGCATTAAGAGGCGTGCGGAGCTCATGGCTCATTTTTGCGAGGAATTCCGATTTTGCGCGGTTGGCCGTTTCGGCTTCGGCTTTTTGTTCTAAATATCGCTCGGCAAGGCGGGATAATTGTTCGGCCTGTGTTTCGAGCGTTACACGTGAGCGCCGAAGATCAGAGATTGTTGCCGTCAATTTTCGTTCGGATTCGAGGAAACGCTGCTCTTCGGTTTTAAGGGCGGTAATATCGGTGCCAACCGATACATAGCCGCCGTCTTTCGTCCGACGTTCATTCACCTGGAGCCAACGGCCCTCGGGCAACAGCATTTCGTAACTCTTCGCGCTCGTATCCTCATCGTTTAAATGTTCGCGGCGCATATTGGGAATGAAATGTGCTAGATACGGCTTAAGGGCTTCATAAGGCGTGCCACGACGGGTTAATTCCGATGGCAGGAAATGAAGATCCTGAAATTTTGAATTGCACATGACGAGGCGGTTATCGGCATCCCATAGGACGAAAGCTTCGCCAATGGTTTCGATTGCATCGTGGAGGCGAAGATCAGCGGTAGCGCGCTCAGCGGCTGTACGGCGTTGTTCCGTGATATCAACGACAATACCAACAAGATGGGCCGATTGTGTAGCATCATCATATACCAATTCAGCGCGGGCGCGTACCCAAACCCACTCTTGTTTGGCATCAAGGATTCTGAACGCGTGATCAACCGCATTGGTTTGTTCAGCCGCTAATTGATCTGCAATGGCGTATAAATCGCGATCGTCAGGATGAACGCGGCTGTTTACTTCGCCGAAGGACAGAAATTCAGCCTGCCGCTTCAAGCCCAGCATATCATACATCGAATCCGACCAATAAATCGTTCCACGTGCGATATCCCAATCCCATAGGCCGCATCTTCCGCGGTTGAGGGCAAGATCAAGTCGTTCACGCACTTTGTCGACGATCGCGTCCGATTGGCTTACGCGATAGGCTTGCCAAAAATAGGCGATCCCTAAGCCAATTATCGTGAGGAGGGCGGCCCCCAACATCGACAGGAGTGAGCCTGAGCGCTTATGCCATCCTATAAGATTTTGATCGACAGGTGTGTAAATTGCTAATTCACCGAGCGGTGCCGATAGGCGTGTTATCGATAGGAGCATGCGTCCCGAGTCGGCTTCCACGATGGTGGAGACCACGCCGAAGGGAGCGTGTGAAAACTTTAAAAGGTCAAAGGTTGGAAGATTGGTCGGAAGGATAGCATCACTTGGAATGATGGCTTTCATGATGCCGTTTGTATCGGTTAATGCAATAGTACGGCCTGAAGAAACTAAGGTAGGAGGAAGAGCGGCCATCAATATGGCCTGCGGATTTTCAATCGATAATGAGTTATGTTCGCCAATAGTTCTTATGATCTCGTCACGCGAAAGGGCTGTTGCTAAATTAGCTTCATTGGACAGTGCATTGATGGCATCTGTTTCCGATGTCTGGATTTCTACCCATGCAGATGTACCTATGATCACTACGACGGCAATGACGAGTACAGGCACCAATTTACGAAGCCATGGTTCTGCAGCCATAATTTTAGAATAGGCTGGGTGGGCTACGGAACGAGCCATTCCCTGAATCGTAGCCGCACGCGAGCGCGTGCTGGTCGTGCGTGCACGAGCCATCATTAACCTCTTTGGCTTTTAGACTTGATAGACCGAAGGAGAATGGCCGTCAGCCAGCCCCCGAATCAGTGCGATAAGAATCGCGTTCGACTGATTTGTCTAGAGGTTAATAAAGTATTGTTTGAATTTTTTTATTCAAATTGAATCAATCACAGTTGCCGCGTTAACAATTTGAATCAAAAGGTTAATTTTCAGCCAGCGTGCGCATGACAATATCACCAACATCGGGCGATAGCTTTTCTTGCTGTTCAATTTTTTTGAGGGCGGCGTGTGCCAAAGAGCGCCGTACCGGTTCTAAGGAGCGCCATGTCTTGAAGGCGCCTAATAGACGTGCTGCGACTTGGGGATTCGAACGATCTGTCTCAATCACGATCTTTGCGACAAACTCATAGCCGGCACCATCTTTTCGATTGAATTGAGACAGATTGGCAGCTGCAAAAGTCCCAACCAATGAGCGTAATCGATTTGGATTTCTCATTGAAAAACCGGGATGTTCCATTAGTCGAAGCACACGCTCTAACGTGTCATCTTCCGGAATCATCGCCTGCAATGAGAACCATTTATCGAGGACAAGGGGATCGTTTCCAAAGATTTTTGCAAAATGGCTAAGCGTCTCTTCACGTTCATCCCTAGGGTGTTGAGCAATGATAGAGAGGGCGCCAAATCGATCCGTCATGTTGTCGGCGTTCCGATATTGCTCTAAAGCCAATTTAAGTCCTACGTCCGGATCTCCGGACGAAAGGATATCGATCAATACATTTCTTAATGAACGCCGCCCTGTGCCTTGTGCATCGGGTCGATAGCTTTCCGTCGTAGTAAGGTTTCTACAAATCCCGTCGATTTGCCGGCCAATTTGTTTCCCGATGAATTGCTTTAGACCGAGCCTGGAGTCTCGGATCGAATCCGGATCGATGTTGACCGATATTTCGCGTGCTATGTCATTTTCGCTCGGCAATGTTAGCAATTGCGCGATAAAGGCGTAGTCTTCACCTTTTAGAACTTGCGAAAGCGCTTCAGCAAAGCGAGAATCAAATTCTGGTCGATTTCCAGAACGAATTTGATTGGCGCCCGCGATTAAGAGTTTCATCGCATAGCCCTGTGCGGCCTGCCATCGATTAAAGGGATCACTATCAAAAGAAAGAAGTGCTAAGCGGTCGTCATCGGATGTTTCTACTTCCAATATGACAGGGGCAGAAAATCCTCTTAATGCTGATAAAATTGGCTTTTTAGAAACATCTTTAAACGTCAGTTCGCTGCTGCTTTTATCAAGAACAAAAATATCGCTATTAAAATTTGGATGAGACGCCCTCAGAGGCATTTCAACTCCCTCACGGTTGATAAAACCGAGAGCGATTGGAATAACGAGAGGTTCTTTTATTGGCTGCCCGGGCGTAGTCGGTGTAGCCTGGCTAAATGTCAGGCTATAATGCTTTGCTTCGGGATCATAATGTTCAACGATAGATACGCGCGGGGTCCCAGCCTGTTCGTACCATTTCGCGAAGTGAGCCAAATTGCGATTACTGACTTCGGCAAAGCAGGCCAAAAACTCTTCTATCGTTGCAGCAGTTCCGTCACATCTTGATAAATAGAGCGATATACCTGCACGGAAATTCTTATCGCCGATTAAAATTTTAAGCATACGGATGATTTCCGCACCTTTTTCATATACTGTTGGCGTATAAAAATTATTTATTTCCCTATATTCTTTAGGCCTTACCGGATGGGCAAGGGGACCTGAATCTTCGGTAAATTGTTGCGAGCGAAGTGTTTTGACATCAGCAATACGCTTTACAGCACGTGAACGTTCATCGGCGCTGAACTCTTGATCTCGATAAACCGTCAATCCTTCTTTTAAACAAAGTTGGAACCAGTCGCGGCATGTAATTCTATTTCCTGTCCAATTGTGGAAATATTCGTGTGCTATGATTGCTTCGATATTCGCGTAATCCGCATCCGTAGCTGTTTCAGGGCTTGCCAAGATATATTTATCATTGAAAACATTAAGACCCTTGTTTTCCATAGCCCCCATATTGAAATCGGAAACGGCTACAATATTAAATATATCGAGATCATATTCGCAGCCAAAAACTTCTTCGTCCCACTTCATCGAGCGAATGAGAGCATCAAGTGCGTATGAGGCTCGATTTTCTTTACCGCTTTCAACATAAATGCCGAGGGTAACATGCCGACCCGAACGCGTCGTAAATGAACCGCTAACGTTACCGAGATTTCCGGCTACCAATGCGAAAAGGTAGGAAGGCTTTGGGTGTGGATCATGCCAAACGGCATAATGCCAACCATCCGGTAAATCGCCCATTTGAATTTTATTCCCGTTGCCAAGAAGAATTGGGGCGTCTGCCTTCCGCGCTGTGATCCGCGTGGTGTAGGTAGCCATTACATCGGGCCGATCGAGGAAATACGTTATTCGGCGAAACCCTTCAGCCTCGCACTGGGTACAATAGATGCCCGAAGATTTATAGAGCCCCATCAGCTGGGTATTAGCCGCCGGATCAAGTAGTGTAATGATGGTGAGTTTAAACGGTACGAGTGGTGTTTCCCGTATAGTCAATGATTTTCGCCCGATGGTGTAGGCAGACGCCGACAACAGGACACCATCAATCGCGATGCTTTCGAGCACCAATTCATCACCATCAAGTATTAATGGAATATCCGTCTTGCTTTGGGCCAATCTAAGGGAAATAGTGGCTATGACACGTGTGCGCCCGTCATCAAGCGTTACATCTAGATGGACATCATCGATGAGCCAATTTGGCTTTTGATATTCCGACAGACGAATGACTTGGGGGGTATCGGTACGCATCGAGGGGCCTTCTTCAATAAGATAGAATCTATGATCTGCTGTTTAAATTAACTTATTATTAATTAAGCAAAATTTGTATGATGTTTATCGTACCGGCTCAGTATGGCTAACGATCCTTAGAATATCGCCATTATCTTTTCGTACCCTATGTTCCAATTGATCAACGGCTTCGTGGACAAACGTTACATCAAGATGGGGGGCCACCCGGCAATGATAATTAACGATTAAGCCGTGATCTGTTACCCGGACCCTGACATTGTGAATATCAGTAATTGTTTCGCTTGAAAGGGCATGTTTGATGAGAGAGTTCGCGATTTTTTGGCGATGTTCTTCGTCAACGTCACGACCGATCATGCTCGATATGACCAGCGGCTCAATATGGGTCTCTACTTCTGTTTCTCGACCAAGCTCTTCCTGTATGGCGTTTTCAAGTTGACTGGCAACGGTATGCGCATCGTTTAACGACATTTTGCCGTCAACTTCCAAGTCAAGACTGACCGATAATTTACCTTCAATTTCCTGAACAGTAACGTGATGGACGGGAATTCTTCGACGTGCAGCAATAATAATAACACGTTCTAGAACGGTTTCTTCATCCAGTGTCACGGGGGTTGCCGTTACCGTCACACTTGCTTGCGAAAATTCGGTTCGTATTGCCGTTATGATCAAATCTTTGAGAATGCCTACCCGATCGAATGGCATTGACCTTGCGACGCTAATCTCAATTTCAATAAAGAGGTCGGCACCAACTTGTCGTACTTTTATATCTTCCACATTGACAACACCGGGTACTGCCGATGCCAGCTTTTTAATTTGGCCGGCAGAGCCTATCGGGGCTGTGTCTAATAGAGTATTCAGCGTTCGTTGCGCCAAACGATAGCCTGCTATCGCGATGAAGATCGACACTCCGACGGCCACCAATGCATCGGCTTGGGGGTATCCAAGGGCAGACGCACCAAATGCAGCTAATACCAGTGCCGAATTGATTAAGTCGGATGAAAAATGCAGTGCATCAGCTGCCAAGGCTTCGCTATGGGTCTCTTTTGCAACTCGCCTGAGCGATGTAAACCGCCAAGCATCAATACCAATTGATAGGACGAGAACAAGAATCGCTAGCCAGTGGATTTTAACGGTTGATTGTTCGTCCCAAAGGCGTCTAATTCCCTCAATGGCAACGGCGCCGGACAAAAGAAATAAAAATGCGGTTTCAACCAAGGCTGCAATCGACTCTACCTTGCCGTGCCCGTAATGATGGTCCTCGTCCGCGGGCTTCGCTGCGGCGCGTATCGCGAGCCATGTCATGGTGGTAGCGGCAACATCCAATAGGCTATGGGCTGCGTCGGAAATAAGGGCGAGTGAGCCTGTTGCTAACCCAGCCCACCCTTTTCCGAGCGTAATAATGACGCTGGCCGCTATGGACGACAGAGCCGCATTTTCTTTGGCATCAGACATTTGGTATCCCTTTTTATCACCGCCTAGCTGGCTTGAACCTCACGGTCAATGATTGAACGTGCACACATTGCTAACGTGGCGTTTGATATCGCTCTTGCAACATTATGATGTCGCGTCCATGCTAAAAGTGGTTTTGGCGTTGGGGAGGCTATATCATGATGGAATATCTTCATACGATGGTTCGTATTGGAAATATTGAACAATCACTTGATTTTTACTGCAATAAAATGGGCCTCGTCGAGGCGCGTCGCTATGAGAATGAAAAGGGTCGGTTTACCCTCATTTTTTTGGTTGCTCCGGGCGATGTGGAGGCCTTTTCGAAGAATGCTGCTCCCGCATTAGAGCTAACCTATAATTGGGATGAACACGATTATACCGGCGGACGAAATTTCGGCCACTTGGCCTATCGGGTAGATAATATTCACGAATATTGCCAAACCCTTATGGATAAAGGCGTTGTGATTAATAGGCCTCCTCGGGATGGTCGAATGGCGTTTATAAAGTCCCCAGATGGTATTTCTTTCGAAATTCTGCAGCGCGGCGAGGCGCTTCCGCTATCGGAGCCATGGATTTCGATGCCAAACACGGGAACTTGGTAAGATATTACACCTTTTCACGGATTGTTGCGATGACCATGATCGAGTTCGGCCAGATAGACGGTAAGCCCGTCTTTGAAGTAACGATCCGGAATAATTCCGGCGCAGAAGCCAAAATTTTATCCTGGGGGGCCGTTCTTCGGGACTTCCGTGTCCCATGGAACGGGCGGGAACAGCGGGTCGTATTGGGCCTTAATAAGCTAGAAGAATATGTTGCTCATTCCCCCCATTTGGGAGCAATCGCCGGTCGATTTGCGAACCGAATTCGCGATGGCCGATTTTCAATTGATGGGGTGCAATATCAGCTCGAACGGAATTTTCTAGGTAAACATTCGTTACACGGTGGAGCGTCTGGATTTGGTCAAAGGCTTTGGAATTTGGCTGATTTTGACGAGAATTCGGTTACTTTGGTTCTTTTTTCAAAAGATGGCGATGGTGGATTCCCTGGTAATTTAACCGTAACCTGCTGTTACAGTTTAACGGATAAGGCAACGATCCGAACCGAGCTTATGGCGACGACAGATGCGCCTACAATTATCAATCTTGCCCTTCATTCTTATTTTAATCTCGATGGTTCGGCGGATATCTTGGACCATGAATTAATGCTCCCAGCCGATTTTATCTCCTGTCTGGATCATGAGCTAATTCCGACCGGCGAAATTCGACAAGTTTCTGAAACTGCTTATGATTTTCGGTTGCTGAGGCCGATCAGGGCGCCCGGAAAAGATGGCCGGCATTTCCACTATGATCAGAATTTTTTTCTACGGACCGCAGGTCGAGATATACGGCATGCCGCAACGGTATTGTCGCGGAAGAATGGGCTTTCCATGCAGGTTTTTACAACGGAACCCTGCATTCAATTTTACGATGCTGTAAACTTGAATGTTCCCGTCTTAGGTATCGCCGATCAGCCCCTTAAGCCCCATTCTGGGCTATGTTTGGAGCCCCAATCAGTCCCGAATAGTCCGAATATAGCTCATTTTCCAAGTGCGATCTTGCGTCCCGAGCAGATTTACCACCAAATTACAGAATACCGGTTCGGATAATGCGTGTGGGACCGAACGGGAAAGGGGCATCTTGCCTCTTTAGCTAGTACCTTATTTGGTGCAGGATAGACGTTATGAAACTTACGACTCACGTTTTAGATACCGCCCATGGGCGTCCGGCAGCTGGAATGGCACTAACCTTGACGCGGCTTTCCGATGGCAAACTTTTGCGACAGGCTATTACAAACGCAGATGGGCGGGTTGATCACCCCTTGTTAGAAGGGGATGAATTCCAATTTGGGGAGTTTGAGCTTCTTTTTAATGTTGCGGATTATTTTCGAAGCTGTGGTATTTCGCTTCCGGATCCCGCATTTCTAGATCAAGTTCCCATTCGCTTCGGTATTTCTGAACGTCGTCATTATCACGTTCCTTTGCTTGTTTCCCCATTTAGTTTTTCGACTTATCGGGGGAGCTAAACCATGCCGCGGTCGACGATCAGTTTCATTCGAAGAGGTCAAAGGGTTGATGTCGGTAACATTGATCCAAAAACGACGCTTCTCGATTGGTTGCGGCTGCAAGAGCGATCGACTGGGACAAAAGAGGGATGCGCTGAGGGAGACTGTGGCGCTTGTACCGTGGTCCTAGCTAGGGAGCGTGATGGAAGATTGGTCTATGAGCCTGTCAACGCCTGTATATTACTGCTGGGGCAAGTCGATGGATCCGAAATTATTACCGTAGAAGATTTGGCATCATCAGGTGACCTGCACAAAGTGCAAAAGGCAATGGTTGAAAACCATGCATCACAATGCGGATTTTGTACGCCAGGAATTGTAATGAGCCTTTTTGCACTATCGCATTCGGGCAAAGAAACGATCAATCGTTCCGATGTTAATCAAACGCTTTCTGGAAACCTTTGTCGGTGCACGGGCTATCGGCCGATTATTGAGGCGGCGCTAGAAATATGTTCAAATCAATGCCCCGATCTGTTTGATGGCAGAGCGGAGAAAACCCTAGAGCTGTTCAAACAGTTCCGCTCGCTTGAAGATGTTTTTGTTGGTGATGACGATTCTTTTTTTGCGGCACCAGCGGCCGAGTCATCTCTCGCATTTCTGGTGCAAAAATATCCCGATGCGACCCTGATTGCCGGGGCAACCGATGTGGGGCTCTGGATTACGAAGGGTTTGGCACCCATCAAAAAGTTGATTTGGCTGGGCCGTATTCGAGCATTAGCCGCGGTAGAAGAAACAGAAACAACCTTAAGTTTTGGCGCGGGCGTTACGCATGAGATAGCAGCACCCTATCTTGAGTCAATTGACCATGACTTTAAAGAAATTGTAAGCCGTTTTGGCTCAAAGCAAGTTCGATCCTCGGGGACAGTCGTTGGTAACATTGCGAACGGTTCGCCGATTGGTGATTGGCCACCTTGTTTCATTGTACTTGATGCCGAAGTGGAATTAAGAGCCGGATTGGCAATGCGGACGGTTGCTCTTGAAGATTATTTTATCGCTTACAAAAAGCAAAATCGTGAATCAGGCGAATATTTAAGGCGTGTCACCCTTAAAAAGCCGAGTGAAAATGATCATATCCGTCTATTCAAAATTACAAAACGTCGGGATGAAGATATTTCCGCCGTCATGTCCGCGTTTCGGATTACAGTAGAGGAAGGGTTGATAACGCAGGCCCGCATTGCTTTCGGCGGAATGGCTGGAACACCAAAACGTGCGCGCTCCGCCGAAGCGGCTATTATTGGGCTCCCAATTAAAGATATAGCGACATGGCGTGCAGGAGCGGAAGGTTTGTTGTCGGACTTTGCCCCACTCTCGGATCACCGTGCCTCGGCTGACTATCGAATGCGGGTTGCGCGTAATCTCATCATTAAAGCATTGGCCGAAATTGCTGGTGTCCCGTCGTCATCGACAAGGATCGTTGGTCTAAGGGAGACTGCTCATGCCGCCGAGTGACGTGACAGATTTGACCAAAATGCTACTGCGACATGTTGGTAAATCACTGGTTCATGATTCAGCAGCGCTCCATGTTCAGGGAGCGGCCATCTATATCGATGATATGCCGGAGCCTGAGGGAACGCTCCATATCGCCATTGGGGGATCACCGATCGCACGGGGTAATATTACGTCTCTCGATCTTGATGCGGTCAGATCCGCCCCGGGCGTTGTTGCTGTACTGACTGCGAAAAATATACCCGGTAAAAACGACGTCTCGCCCGCGATGGGCGACGATCCTATGTTTGCAAGTGATCGCGTTGAATTTGTGGGTCAAGCGATATTTGCCGTCGTTGGAACCACAAGAGATGCCGCGCGCCGTGCGGTTAGATTTGTTAAAAATTCCTTCGAAGAAGAGTTGCCGTCTGTAACGGTTGAGGATGCTATCGAACGTAATGAAACTGTTCTTCCAAACTATGAATTTGGCCGAGGCAATACCGATGAGGCATTGGCAGGCTCTCCAGTTTCTATGTCAGGTCAGTTTCGCATCGGTGGGCAGGAACATTTTTATCTTGAGGGGCAGGTGTCGCTGGCTATACCGGGAGAACGCGACGAAATTCTTGTTTATGCCTCCACTCAACATCCGACAGAAGTGCAGCATGTTGTGGCGCGGGTTCTGGGAATTTCTGATGCTCAGGTTACGTGCGAAGTTAGGCGCATGGGCGGTGGATTTGGAGGAAAAGAAAGCCAAGCTACACAATGGGCAGCTATTGCGGCGTTAGCTGCCAAAATTACCCGCAAACCTTGCAAGCTAAGGCTGGATCGCGACGATGATATGATGTTGACAGGAAAGCGCCATGATTTCCGCGTTAATTGGGAATTAGGCGCTGATAATGATGGCACCATACGCGCCGTTGACATTTCCTTACTGGCTCGTTGTGGGTATTCCGCTGATATCAGCCAGGGTGTCGTTGATCGTGCGATGTTTCACTCGGACAACTCTTACTACATTCCCGATGTAAAAGTTTCATCCCGTAGGTTAAAGACAAATACGGTTTCCAATACCGCATTTCGTGGATTCGGTGGGCCACAAGGAATGCTGGCAATGGAGCGCATGATTGATGCACTTGCATCCGCCACTGGCCGTGACCCGCTCGACATCCGCAAAGCTAATTTTTATTCTGATGGCCGAGATAAGACTCCTTATGGAATGAATGTCGAAGACTACGATGTTCTTCATCAGTTGGTTTCACAATTAGAGGTTAGTTCAGATTATCGCGCGCGCCGAACACAGATCGATGCGTTTAATAAGGAATCGCCACTTATCCGGAGAGGCATTGCTCTAACGCCCGTAAAATTCGGAATTTCATTTACCCTCACGCAGATGAACCAGGGCGGGGCTTTGGTTCATGTCTATTCGGATGGTTCCGTTCATCTGAACCATGGCGGTGCTGAAATGGGGCAGGGGCTATTTCTAAAAGTTGCCCAAATAGTTGCTGAAGAGTTTGGTATCTCGCTGGACCGTGTTCGGATCATGCCAACATCGACCGGCAAAGTTCCCAATACATCGCCAACGGCGGCATCGGCCGGTACCGACCTTAATGGAATGGCAGCTATGCTTGCCGCCCGTGCGATTAAAGGACGGATGGCTGCATTTGCAGCTCAATCCTATGGCGTAAATGCTGATGACGTTATATTTCGTGATGACGTGGTTTTGGTAGGAAACGAGACAATCAAATTTTCAGCTTTAGCTAAAGCTTGCCATGGCGGTCGAATCCATTTGTCAGAGGCGAGCCATTACAAAACGCCAAAAGTCGTCTGGGACCGCCCAACAGCAGTCGGTCGTCCGTTTTATTATTTTGCTTACGGAGCAGCGTGTAGCGAAGTAGCCATCGACACTTTGACAGGCGAAATGAAATTAGAGCGTGTCGACATTTTACACGATGTTGGAAAATCATTGAATCCTGCAATCGATATTGGACAGATCGAAGGTGGCTTTGTTCAAGGTCTCGGTTGGCTCACGACAGAGGAGCTCGTTTATGATTCCAAAGGTCGCCTAAGAACCCACGCTCCTTCCACTTATAAGATACCTGTAGCATCTGACATTCCTGAAGATTTTAGGGTTTCCCTTTTTGAGGGCGCAAACCGTGAGGATACGGTCTATCGATCTAAAGCAGTAGGAGAGCCTCCCGTCATGTTGGCGATCTCTGTATTTTCCGCGATCCTGAACGCCGTTCAGTCGTTGCAGCCAGGAACCCCTGTCCCTCTTAATGCGCCGGCAACGCCCGAGGAAATTCTAAAGGCAGTCCAAGCGCTTGGCGGCGGCGGCGGATTCTGAATTATAACTTTAACAAATACATAATTGAACATTTGGCTGCTTGATCGGATGAGCCAGCTAACTCTCTGGATGAACAGGTTGAATCGGAACATTAAGTGATCAACTTTTGGACCCAAGCCATTGAGATACTCGATAAAGATGGCATCGTAGCCATTGTTTCGATCATCAAGGCCGATGGATCAACTCCGCGTGATGTCGGTACGCGAATGGCCATTACCAAGCAGAGTGGCATTATTGGGACCATAGGCGGGGGCGCGCTTGAATTCGCGGTATTCAATGAGGCCATCAGATTAATGTCCGAAAAGGGATGTGATCGCCGCGAGCGGGACTGGCCTTTGGGACCGGATCTCGGTCAATGTTGCGGCGGCCGGGTTCGCACCCTGACCGAAATTTTTCGCGACAAAGATAGGCCTGTGCTTATTCAGAGAAGCGGACATGAGATTGTTGCGGACCGCACAAGTGTTATGCTTTTTGGTGCTGGGCACGTTGGAAGGGCAATTGTGCTTGCCTTGGCTCCATTACCGTTCAATGTTCAATGGGTCGATAGTAGGCCTGATGCCTTTCCGCCATTAATCGTTCAAACGGCTCGAACGATCATTTCCGAGTCGCCTGCGGAGGAAGTTAGGCAGGCTCGCGAAGGTAGTTTTGCACTCATCATGACCCACTCCCATGCGATGGATTATGAAATCGTTGAAGAGGCGATTAAGAAATCGAGTCTCGCCTATGTAGGGTTAATTGGTTCGGAAACGAAACGAAAGAGGTTTGAAAGCCGTCTCCGAGCGGCGGGGCTTGGAGGTCATGATATAGCCCGCTTACATTGCCCAATAGGCATAGCGGGAATATCCGGCAAGGAACCTTCCATAATTGCGGCATCGGTGGCTGCTGATCTTCTGATACGACAAGAGGGCTTGCGTAAACCGTCCGAACAGGCTTCATTTCGGCAGGAAGTTTCCGAGATATAAGAATAGCGGATAGATGATATGAGCGATGATGAATTCTTTCTTGCACGGGCGATTAAATTGTCCCGCGAACGTATGGAAGCAAACCAAGGTGGTCCCTTCGGTGCCGTTATTGCCCGTGACGGTGAAGTGCTTGCCGAAGGCTGGAATATGGTTACATCGTCGAATGACCCTACGGCTCACGCCGAGGTCACGGCTATTCGCCGGGCATGTGAGGCTGTAGGACATTTTGAACTTAAAGGGGCGACGCTTTATACTAGCTGCGAACCATGTCCCATGTGTTTAGCATCAGCCTACTGGGCTCGCTTATCGCGAATTGTCTATGCCAATACACGCGATGAGGCAGCAGCCATTGGATTTGATGATGCGTTTATCTACGACGAAGTTCCAAAGGAGCCTCGTGATCGTTCCTTAGAAATGGAACATCATCCCCGACAAGATGCGACAGACGCATTTGCAGCTTGGGCTGCAAAGCCTGATAAAATTCAATACTGAGGCACACTATGACTGCTTTCGCTCTCGACTGGCTTAATCTTTTGATCCGTTGGTTCCATCTCATTGTCGGGATCGCGTGGATTGGTGCTAGTTTCCATTTTATATGGCTCGATTTTTCTTTGAGGGAACGTCCTAATCAATCAGCAGGGGTTCTGGGCACATCCTGGTTGGTGCATGGTGGTGGCTTCTATCATGTCGAGAAATATCTTGTTGCGCCCAGCACGCTGCCTGATGACCTTCATTGGTTTAAATGGGAGGCCTATCTTACCTTCCTGACAGGCTTTGCGCTCTTAGCGGTTCAATATTATTGGAACGCTACTGCGTTTCTGGTTGATCCGACGGTGCTGCCTATGACAGGCGGCGAAGCCGTTATTTTTTCAGTCCTGTTTCTACTTAGCGGTTGGTTGGTCTACGACAGGTTATGTCGGTCGCCCATTGGTGCGCATACGGGTTGGTTGGCCTTATTCGTCTATATTTTAATTGTCGCCGCAGCATTCGTCTTTACCCATGTATTTTCGGGGCGAGGTGCCTTGATTCATACGGGCGCCATGATCGGCACCATCATGGCCGCGAACGTCTTCAACGTCATAATTCCGAACCAGAAGAAGATTACAGCTTCTTTATTAAAAGGCGAGGCTCCAGATCCGAAGCTTGGAAAAATTGGAAAACAGCGTTCGCTCCATAATAATTATCTAACATTGCCCGTGCTTCTTTTTATGGTCTCCAACCATTTTCCGTTTTTATATTCTCATCCAATGAGTTGGCTCGTTGTCGCGTTGGTTGTGCTGACGGGCGGAATGATCCGCCATTTTCTTAATCGTGTTGATGCCGGCGATACGCCTCAAAGTGTCGCATGGGCGTTGCCTGTAGCTGCAATTGCTCTACTTGCCACCATTTGGTTGACGGCTCCGGTATCAGTCGCGGTTTCCGCTAAAGTAACGGACGCAGAGATTTTAAAGATAACTCAGACACATTGTATCATGTGTCATCAAGCCAATCCGACTCATGAGGGCTTTAAAGGTGGCGAGCCGCCCAAAGGTGTTATGCTTGATACTCTGGAAGGAATTAAAAAGAATTCAGCCCAGATATTAATACAGGCGGTTCATGGAAATGCTATGCCTCTTGGTAATGAAACTGGCATTACGGATAATGAGCGGGCCAAGCTCGGCGCTTGGATCGCGTCGCAATGATTGATCCCCTATCGCTTGATGCGGTTAATGCTTTAACGGCTAACGAATTCATTTCCCAATTTGGTGATATAGCGGAGCATTCAAAATGGGTTGCCGAAAAAGCTGAAGTGGTACGTCCATATCCCGATCATGCGGCTATGGTGTTAGCCTTTCAACAAGCTGTGTTGGAGGCCGATCGTGAACGTCAATTACAATTGATTTTAGCCCATCCAGATTTGGCTGGGCGCGCTGCGCTGGATGGTCAAATGGCCGATGAATCAAAGCGCGAGCAAAGGGGTGCCGGGCTTGATACTTTGAATAACGAAGAGTTTGAGCAATTTCATAATCTCAATAATGCTTACCGTGCAAGATTTGGTTTTCCTTTTATTTTTGCTGTTACGGGTGCGAATAAGTATCAAATTTTAGAATCTTTTTCTAACCGTGTCGGAGGAACGATGGAAGAAGAACGCTTGACAGCACTCGCACAAATCTTGCGAATTATTCGGTTTCGATTAACGGCAAGGGTATCGTTGTGAGTACCGAGTCGAAACTTCGTGAAGAAATTTGTCGAATAGGTGCGAGTCTTTATACGCGCGGCTATACCGTTGGAACCGCAGGGAATATATCTGCACGATTGTTAGACGGTTTTCTAATAACGCCAACGGATGCATGTCTAGGACATCTTGATCCAGAAAAAATTGCGAAATTAGATCTTAATGGCGAACAGATTTCAGGTGATCGTGCGTCAAAGACAATTAGACTTCATCGTGCAATTTATGAAGCTGACGTAAATTTGCGGGGTGTTGTTCACACACATTCTACTTATTTGGTGGCCTTATCCCTTTTACAAGGCGTCGACCCCGCTAATATCTTGCCACCTATTACGCCTTATCAAATTATGAAAGCTGGTCGTATTCCTCTCATTCCCTATAAGCGACCAGGCGACCCATCCGTTGTCGAAGGCGTAACGCCCTATGTGCCACTTGTAAGAGGTGTGTTGCTCGCGCGTATTGGGCCTACATTTTGGCATGATAGTATTTCAAATGCGGCTCACGCACTTGAAGAGGCGGAAGAAACAGCAAAGCTTTGGTTTTTAACGCGTGGATCAAGTTTGCCGGCGTTGAGCGATACAGAAATATCAGAGCTGAAATCTTCTTTTTCAGTCAAGTGGTAAGGTAATAGATATGTTATTAGGTGTTATTGCCGACGATCTGACGGGCGCCACAGATGTAGCCCTCATGCTGGCCCGGGAGGGAATGCGTGTTATTCAAACGGTAGGTGTACCTACGTCGTCAACGCATTTTCCGGATGCCGACGCAGTAGTGGTCGCGATGAAATCTCGAACAAATCCACCGAAAGAAGCGGTAGAATGGTCGCTTACGGCTTGTGACGCATTATTAGATGGTGGTGCGCAGCAAATTTTATTTAAATATTGCTCGACATTTGATTCAACAAATAAAGGCAATATAGGACCCGTTATTGATGCATTAATGCATCGTCTTGGAGCTCCCTACACCATTGCCTGTCCAGCTTTTCCCGCAAATGGCCGATCGGTTTTTCAGGGGCACCTTTTTGTTGGGGCAACATTGCTGTCAGATAGTCCAATGAAAGACCATCCATTAACGCCGATGAACGATTCTAATTTAGTTCGTGTTCTTCAGCCACAAACGGCATTACATGTTGGCCTTGTTCCATTTGCGACGGTTGAAGGTGGGCCAGATTCTGTACGTCAAGCATTTGAAATTTTGGCAAAAAATGGTCCGGCAATTGGTGTTGCGGATGCAGTCACCAACGATCATCTGCGCGTGCTCGGAAAGGCATTTTCTGGACAAAAATTGTTAACTGGTGGATCCGGTATTGCAATAGGACTTGCTGATAATTTCAGAAGGGCAGGATTGCTTGGTGAGAATTCCGGATCGGCTACTTTTGTTGCGCCCATTGGTCATTCAGCAATTCTTGCTGGCAGTTGTTCGGCTGCCACGCGTGCGCAGATTGCTGACGCACAGGCCAAAGGAATTGAATGCTTTGCGATTGACCCGATAGCACTGGCTGAAAACCGTTTATCAGCATCGAGTATTTTAGAATGGGCAGCTCCTCGTTTGGGAAAGAAACCGGTACTTGTTTATTCGACAGCCGAACCGGATATCGTTCGCGCCATTCAAGAAAGGTATGGACGCGATGAAGCGGGTGCTATGGTGGAGCATTTGCTTGGTGATGTCGCGATTGGTTTGGTCGAGTTGGGTGTAACACGTTTGGTTGTTGCGGGGGGTGAAACATCGGGGGCGGTAGTTTCGGCGCTTGGCATTTCAATGTTGGAAATAGGGCCTGAAATCGATCCGGGCGTGCCATGGACATTAGCAGCTGACGGGAGATCTTTGGCATTAGCGCTAAAGTCCGGGAACTTCGGCGCCTTGGATTTTTTTACGAAGTCACTGGAAATGCTTTGATGACGAAAGTCGTGTCAAAACACATTTTTTGAATTAGCTAAGCGATGTTTTTGAATGGTGGTCTCAAGGATCTAATGCAACGAGAGCGGTGAACGCTTCATTCGGTGTGTGGTAATTTAAGACACGTCTTGGTCTGCCGTTCAAGCGATCC
>Ga0214201_1000139_pt1 | contig 30984 bp, 24 predicted proteins | sample TroBogEpilimnion_32_FD_153039 | JGI IMG/M metagenome (GOLD analysis project Ga0214201, IMG submission 153039) | Freshwater microbial communities from Trout Bog Lake, WI - 29MAY2009 epilimnion | ecosystem: Environmental > Aquatic > Freshwater > Lake > Epilimnion/Euphotic zone | place: Trout Bog...
ACCTTCACGGTGAGTGCCACCAATACGGTCGGCACGGGCATCTCTTCAGCTGCTTCTAACGCGGTCACGCCGTACACGACGCCTGGTGTCCCGACCAACATTGCCGCCAACCCAGTTCAGAACGTACCCAACGGCTCGACGCCACAAATGACCGTCTCGTGGACCGCCGGTACAACTGGCTTTGCGACCAATAGCTTCACAGTGCAGTACTCGTCAAACGGCGGATCTACATGGACCACGGCTACGACTACGGCCACTGCTTCGCCCTACGTCGTCGCCACCGGCATGGTTGCGGGTACGTCGTACCTCTACCGAGTAGCCGCCACCAACGCGGCTGGTTCGTCGGCCTACAACACCCTCGCCACTGCCGTCACCGCCGGAACGGTTCCAGGAACGCCGACTGGCGTGACGACGAGCATCGTGTCTGGTGGACAGATCAAGTTGACCTGGTCGGCACCCGCCAACCTCGGTGGCTGGACCGGTGCGAACTACTACGTCGAAGCCACCACCTCTCCCTTCACCAGCTGGACGGTTCTCAACCCATCGTTCGGCACCATGGGACAGCTCAACTACACCACGAACGGGTTGGTAGCGGGAACGACCTACGAGTTCCAAGTTGCCGCCGTTGACAACGGCACCGGCATCTACACCTCTCCTACTGCTCCCATCACCGTAGCCGCGGCTCCGGGCGCACCGACTGGCGTTGCTGCAACAACACTTGTGAGTGTCCCCGTCGGAGGCACACCTCAAGAGGTGATCAGCTTCAACCAAGGTTCTACGGGCTACGCCACGAACAGCTTCACAGTGCAGTACTCGTCAAACGGCGGATCTACATGGACCACGGCTACGACTTCAGCCACTGCTTCGCCCTACACCATCACTTCGGGTCTGACCTTGGGCACGAACTACCTCTACCAGGTCCAAGCGACCAACGCCGCCGGGTCTTCCGCCTTCGCCGCGACCAGTACCGCTGTTCCTGCGATGACCCAGCCAGGTACACCCACCAACGTCACCGAGAGCATCGCCAGTGGCGGTCAGGTGGCCCTGTCGTGGACTGCACCGGGGAACTTGGGAGGCTCAACGGGACCTAACTACTACGTCGAGTACGCCACCTCGCCCTACACCAGCTGGACCGTAATCAACGCGATGTACGGAACCATGGGATTCACCAGTTACGCCACGGGTGGTTTAACAGTGGGAACGACCTATGAGTTCCAGGTCGCCGCTTCAAACTCGGGCTCCGCCGCAACAGGAGTCTACAGTTCGCCGACTGCCCCGATAACGATCGCCACCACGCCGGGCGCGCCAACGGCCGTCACCGCTAGTGCTCCTACGACAACGGCGTCCGTCACGGCCGCGTCGACGACGGGCAGCGTGGTGACCTACACCGCCGCTAACTCCTTCTACGCCGGCGAGACGGTCTCGATCTCCGGCCTCACTACGCTGTCCTATGACCTGAACACCGTCACGATCGCTTCGGCCACCGCAACCTCGTTCACCGTGAACAGCTCAAAGCCCTCAGGAACCGCCACGGGCACCGGTACGGCCACGCCGGGCGGCAACCAGCTCGTCGTGAGCTGGGCCGCTCCTTCCTCGAACGGCTACTCGCCAATCACCAGCTACACCCTGACCTTCGCCAGCGGTTCGACGGGAACCGCCTGCACCACGTCGACCACCTCGTGCATTGTCACGGGCCTTAGCGTGGGTACCACGGGAGCAACCACGTACTCCTTCAACGCAACGGCGACTAACGCCGCTGGTACGTCGGCTGCCTTTGCTGCCTCCAACACCCTGAGTCCGAACATCAGCTACGAAGCCGTGATCATTGGTGGTGGCGGTGGTGGCAACAGCTCGTCGACGTACTACACCGGTGGCGGTGGCGGTGGCATCTCCATTGTCAGCGGCTATCTCACCGCCGGCGCCGCCAACTCCGCCACGGTTGGTGCCGGTGGTGCCGCCTCGACCACCACCGGTAGCACCGGTGGCACCTCGTACCTGAACAGCTACTCAGTCGTCGGTGGTACCGGTGGCAGCACTACCGCGGGTGGTAAGTCGGGTACGCCTACGAGCACGTCACTGACCACACTCAACACTGGCGGTACCGGCACGAAGCTCGGTGGTGGTGGTTGTGGAGGAGCTACGACGACGGCTACCGCTGGTGCCGGATGGCAGGTCTCAACCTTTGCACCTCTCGTGGGCTACACCGCGACCACGCTGTTCTGCTACGGCGGTAGCGGTAACAACGGTACGAAGTACACCACGCCCGGTTCCGGAGGTACCGCCGCTGCGGGTACCGCCGGTACGGTCTTCTTGATCATCTACACCGGTACCGGTGGCTACACAGGTACCTACGCCCAGGTGTCGGGTACGTGGACAGCCTCCACGACTGGCGTTGCCGCCGGCTACACCCTCTACACCCAAACGTCGGCTGGCGCCGGTTCAATCAGGTTCTAAAGCGAATGCACAAATCCCGCCGCGTCGCACAGCTACGTCCGTGACCAAAGCCACTCAGAAGACACCCCAGACCGCCAGTCGCCACTCATCTCAACGCAACGGGTCACGTCGTTCGCCGAGCAAGTTTGTCGTTCTGGCCGCCGCCCTCGTTGCTGCGCTCGCGACGGCTGGTTGGCTGGTTCTTTCTCCTTCCAGCAACTCCGCGAAGGTTCACCCCGTCACCACGACGACTCTCAACGCTCTCGAGCGTCAAGCTGTGGTCTCTACCGCGGGTTTTGCTCGAAGTGCCATCTTTGCCACCACGACTCCGGTTGACCCGATCACATCGGCTGCCGTCCTCGTCGCCGCCGAAGCGGACAAGGGCACACTGCTCGTGGTGCGCAATCTTGGCCAGGTACCGCGCCACCCTCGCATGGTGGTACTCGCTTGGTACTTCTCGGTAAAGCCCGTCTTGAGCTGTGTGAACCTGCCGCGCTTTCGCTCCGGGCAAGCAGTCATCTTGCCGTGTCCCGGCGCACTGGCTCATCTCACTCTGCCAACGCATCCCTAAAGAGTCGCTCGAGCGCGGTTGGGCCGCGCATCTCGAAAAGCTACTACTGCCTACACTTCCTCACCGCGGTGTTCGAGAATCAACGCTCGGACACCACTAAGCCCGCCGTTACCCGACAGGTCGACCAGCGTCGCTTCGGGAACTGCCTTCAGTAAGTCACTGCGATCGTCGAGAACAATGAGCAGGGGAGTGGCACTCGCGTACACCGCCATGGACAACAACTGCTGGCCAAAGGGCGTCTTGCCATCTACGACCACCGCGCACAGAGGTTCTGCGAGAATCTTCCCGAGTTGCGTAACGTCTGTGGCGATGTGCGTGTGTGCGGCACCAGCGAGCGCGTACGCCACGGCCTCGCTGAGTATCTGACTGCCGCCACACAAGACTCGGCAGGGTTCGTGGCTGTAATGGTGCACGCTGCTCCTGAGTAGTACAAAGATACTACGCCAACTGATTTCACACTACCAACTAGCGTCGAATCGTGCGCGAAGCAGTTGGCGATAGAGGGTCTCACGACAGAGTGCCGGGTTTCTAATGTCCGCAGCTGAGAAAAAGACTTCTCTGCGCCCACCCCCAGTCGACATTGGGATCATTGAGCCAAGCACGCTGCTCGCTGAAGGGCTTTGCGAGCTTCTGGCTTCGTACGGCTTTAGCGCGAAGTCCTTTACCTCTCACCCTCAAGCCAAGTCCCTGCTCGTTAACTGGTCGAGCGCGCATTCCCGGCGTATTGCTTTGCCCAAAGGGCCCCTCGTCGTGGCCTACGGCCAGCCCATGACCGCACCACTGGCCCTGCACGCGCTCGATCACCACGTCGACTGCATTTTGGCCGACAACCAGGGAGTCGACGCTCTGGTGGACGTTCTGGCGACTCCCCGCGCCCTGTCGTCGCCCGCGCTCTCACGGCGAGTGCAGGTCTTGCGCCAGCGCCGTAAGCACGTGGCCACCCTCACTGCTCGCGAGATTGAGGTGCTGGAAGCTCTGGTGGTTTTCGACAGCACCGCTGCGCTGGCCGAGTCTTTGAAGATCTCACCACACACTCTGCGCAACCATCGCGCCGCTATCTACAGCAAGCTACGTACCAGCTCGCGATTTAGCACGCTCGAAGAAGCTCGCGAGCTCGGTCTGATCGTGTAGGCCTACTTGCGCAGTCTCTCGAGCACGCGAAATAGTCCGCGCAGACCAGGCCCCGAGCGCTTTAGCTGTAGTCGCACAATCTCTACAATCATCCACAGGCCGACGTAGGCGCCGGCGCAACAAAAAACCCCGAGCGCCGTGGACCACGAAAAAGTCGCAAGCAGCCCCACGAGTGAGAGTACGAAGACCAGCGCCCCGGCAATGATCCCTCGCCGAGCACTCATCTGAGCGCGGCCACGAGGCCAGGCGTGGCCCTCGCGCAGTTGAGACACAATCTCGTCAAAGGCTCGTTCTTCGTGGTCGCTTAGCACGGGTTCTCCTTTTCGCTATCTCACATTGTCCGAGCGGAGAAGAAACACGCCACGTTGTCGCCAAATTCGTGCCGCTCGGCGGTTGCGCCAGCCCAGCCGGCCCCGACGGTAGCAAGCACGGGATTCTCCCGCTTCACAACGAAAGGAACACCGTGCTCACAGAGAACAACGTGACCAAGGCCGAAACCCTGTTTCCGGCCGACCCGGTCGTAACTGCTTCGGCACGCAAGAAGGTCGATGAGGCGATCAATCGAAAGATGCCCCTCATCTCCTCGGCCATCACCCGCGTCATCATTGGCGTGCAGCGCCGTGTCTACGCCGCCTGCATCCCCACGATGCAGGTGCAGCTCGCACACGACAAGCTCCCCGTGCTCGGCATCGGTCCGGAGTTCGCCGACTCGCTCGACGACATCTCCGGCATCGTTTTCGTGCTCAGCCACGAAGCCATGCACCTGGTGGCTCGCCACTTGTACATCGAAGACCCGGTCAAGCGCGTTGACCCGCGCTACACCGAAGTCATCGAAGCCTGGATCAACTTCTTCGTCATGGGCATGCTCAAGCAGAGCCTGCCGACGATTAATGGTGAGCCCACGGGGGTCGACCCCGTGAAGCTCTTCGAGTGGTTCAAGCGTTCCGCTTCCGAAGCCGGTCTGACCGACTACCCGCGGCGCATCGAGGAGTTCTACCAGAACTCTGACTTTGCGTACCAGTGGATCTGCAAGTTGCCCAAGCAGCGCCGTAGCAAGGACGAGTCCTTCTGCAACCACGACCTGGGAGACCCCTCTCAGTCCAGTGGTGGCAGTGGTGACCAGTCCGCCGACGGGCAGGGCTCTGGTTCCATGAAGCCGGTCTTGGACGAGCAAGCCGTTGGCGAGCTCGTCGAAAAGGCCATCGAAGTCGCAGTCACCGAAGTGTTGCAGAGCAACAACAAGGCGGCTCGCGAAGAACTCGAAAAGCTGATGGGTGCCACGGTGGGTAACGAAAAGGCCGAAAAGATCTTCGGATCGATGGGTGCCTACGAGTTGCTCGGCAAAACCGCTCCCGAAAAGCGCACGCGCTTTTGGGACAAGAAGGTCGCCCGCGCCATCGCGAGTCTGATCAAGCCCGGCGAAAAGCTCGCCTTCAACCGTAAGCGTCCCAAGGAGCGAATCTTCTCTCCGCGTGGCAAGGTTGAAGAGAAGTCGATCGTCATCGCGATCGACACCTCAGGCTCGATGTTCTACGGCGACGCCATTCAAAAGGTTCGCGAACTCATCGGACAGACCAAGGCCAAGGCCCGTTGGGTCTGGTTCGACGGTTCGGTCTGGGAGTTTGAACCCGGCGACGACCTGCGCGGTGGCGGTGGAACCGACTGCTCGAAGGTTGAAGAGTGGATCCAGGAGAACTGCAAGCGCTATCCGGACGCAGTGATCTGCGTCACGGACGGCATCTTCCAGCACTTCACCCCGGCCAAGCCCAAGCGCTGGGTCTGGGTCATCACCCGAGATGGTGACGACTGGCCCAAGAACCACGAGCCGCGCATGAAGGTCACCAAGCTGCCCTTCTAGCCAACGCTTCACCAACAACCCCCGACACGAAAGTGTCGGGGGTTGTTTTCGTTACCGCCCCTCGCGCTTTTGGTCTCGTTGCTGGCGTCTTGGTATTCACCCCGTCGCCTCGAGCTGTTCTGGCCACCTTTCAGCAAATTTTTGATTGCGCGAATTTCTCTACGCGCACAGTTTGCCTTGCATGGCCCCAAAGAGCGCCCACGGTAGCTCTCGTCAACCGACGCTGACCCTCTGGGTCAGTTTCACAACGAAGGAGAAATCCACAATGGCAAAGAAGTCTGCCGAACCGACCACGCTCGAGATGATCGCAGCTGGTTACGCCAAGCCCAACAAGACCTACGATGGCAAGGGTCCTTCCATGAAGGAACTCGACAACATGACCATGATCAAGCTCATGGCCATGACGATCGAGCACTACCGCGAACACAAGAAGTTGTTCAACGCCCTGTTCATCGGACCGGCTGGTGTTGGCAAGACCTCTGTGGGTTTTGCTACCGCTAAGTCGCTTGGTCTTCAGGCCATCTACTTGAACGCTGGAAACACTGACCAGGAAAACCTGGCCATGCCGACCATCGTTTCTGTCGAAGGCGAGAACCGCGAAGCAATCGCGTGGGCCCTGGACCGCCGCTACGGCGAGCCCGGTGCCAAGGTACTCATCATTGACGAGCCCGGCCAGGCTGACCCTGGTTTCCGCTCCGCGATGATGGAGATCATGTCGGAAGGATCGATCGGCGGTGTGCCGATTCGTGACCTCCACGCGATCTGGGTTTTTGACAACCCGTCCAGCGACTTGAACGGCGACCTCACCGAGGCCGACCTCGCCCAGGCTGACCGCGCGGCGACGATGTTTGTCACCTCCGCCGACACCCCGTGGCGTCACGGCCTGGCCCTGACTTTCCCCGAGTGGGACTTGAAGCCAGTGTTCTCGGTCTACGACTCCCTGGGGCTCACCCCGGCGAGCTACGAGATCTTGAACCCTCGCGTTCTCGAGCACATCATCCGTGCTCTGACGCTCGGCTTCAACGGCAACCTCGGTCGTCCCATCATGCGTGACCAGTACGTCCCGCTGTACGCGACCATCGCTCCTGACAAGGACATCGCCGAAGAGGTGGTCGACAAGATCGCCGCGGCCTTGGGTGTTGCTAACCCGCCGATGACCAGCCGTGACTTCGACCGCGCGATCGCCATGATCGCCACCGAAGAGATCGACGTCATCGCCTACGGAAACCCCGGAACCGGAAAGACTAGCCGCGCCAAGGCGCTGCTCGGGGCCTCTGGTGTGAATGTCGTCTACAAGTCGGTGCCTGTCATCGCCAAGGAAGACGTCAACCTCTCGGTTGTTTCCAAGGACGGTCAGTACGTCGACGTGATCACGCACCGCGAGTTCACGGCCTCTGACGTAACGGTCGGAATCTTTGACGAGTTCAACCGCGGTTCGCGCCGCACCATGAACGCGCTCTTGGAAATCATCCAAGAGCACACGAGTGGTGGTCAGGAGCTTCCCGGTTACAAGGGCTCGCTGATGCTCGGCAACCTGAACAAGGCTGGCGAAGAGGACATGGATGTCGACGACATCTCGTTGCCCGCAGCCACGCGTCCCGACCTCAACTTCATCCTCTCTACTGAGGACCTCCACGCAATGGAGTGGTTGGTCGAAACGTACGGCGAGGCGATTGTTCCCTTCACCGAGTGGTGGCGTCTCGACCTCGACGAGCACCCGACGCAGCGAGTTCTCGCTTCGCCGCGCTTCCTCGAGCGAGCCTTCAAGCTCCACTCAAAGGGTCTTGACCCCGCATTGGCCCTGCCCGTGTTGAACGGCGAGCGCGTCCCCGTGTCGCTCCCGCCGCTCTACGCCCGCTTGGCCGGTGAAGACGTCATCTCCTTCTTGTCCATCAAGGAGAACCTGGACTCGATCGTCGAGCGCTTGAACGAGCGCCTCGAGACCGGCCAGGAGGCTGACGCCAACCTGCACATCGAGGTCTACCAGGCCATGATCAACTCCGAGCTTCCCACCTTGCGTGAGAACGAAGAGGTCTGTGTTGCACTGATGGCGGCCCTCGCCGGCCACCACCGCATCACGATCATGACCACGACGCGCGACGAAAAGTGGCGCTTCTGGGACGGCATCTTGAAGCAGGCCCTGGGCGCTAAGTAGCTCCCGAGCAATCCCAAACAAACCCCCGACACGAAAGTGTCGGGGGTTTGTTTCGTAACGCACTTCTCTCAGATTTCGCGCTTTGGCCAGCTTCGCAGCCGAGTGCACGCAGCTCAACCTGCGACACCATCTTTTGCGTCAACGGTACATAGTCCGACGACGAAAGGAAACATAGTGTTCGAGCGTTTTACCTCCGCCGCCCGTCAGACCGTGGTCTTCGGGCAAGAAGAGTCCCGTCGCCTGGGTCATGGTTACTTGGGCACCGAGCACCTCTTGCTCGGACTCGTGCGGATCAACTCGGGCGTCACCGCCCGTCTCTTTGACTCACTCGCCATCACCTACGACGACCTGTGCGATCTCGTACAGTCAGCCAGCGACTTGGTCGATCCCTCGGACTCCTCCCAGGTGCCCTTCACGCCCCGCGCCAAGCGGGTGCTCGAGGCCTCGCTTCGCGAGGCACTGCAGCTCGGTCACAACTCGATCGGCGCTGAGCACATCTTCCTCGGCATGCTGCGCGACTTGGACTCCACGGCCTGCAAGATCCTGATCGACAACTACAACCTCGACCCCATTGTGGTGCGCGCCACCATCATCAACTACATGTCCGACGGCGAGGGCGCCACTGATCAGCCCGCAAGCCCCGTCCCCGCACGCGCCGAGTCGCGTTCGAACGGCTCACCGACTCTCGACCAGTTCGGCTTCAACCTCACCGAAGCCGCCAAGCGTCACGAGCTCGACCCCGTGTGCGGCCGCGCCGGCGAGATTGAGCGCGTCATTCAGGTTCTCGCGCGACGCTCGAAGAACAACCCGATCTTGATCGGCGAGCCCGGCGTCGGCAAGACGGCCATCGTCGAAGGCCTCGCCCAGCTCATTGCCTCGGACGCTGTTCCCGAAAAGCTGCGCAACAAGCAGCTCTACTCAATCGACTTGGGCGCCATGGTCGCCGGCGCCCGCTACCGCGGCGACTTCGAAGAGCGCCTGAAGAAGGTCCTGAAGGAGATCACATCGCGCGGCGATGTGATCGTCTTCTTCGATGAGATTCACACCGTCATCGGCGCCGGCTCAGCCGAAGGCAGCGTTGACGCAGCCAACATGCTAAAGCCCCTGCTCGCTCGTGGCCAGCTCCAGACCATCGGAGCCACCACCTTGGACGAGTACCGCAAGCACTTCGAAAAGGACGCCGCCCTCGCTCGCCGCTTCCAGCCCGTGACCGTCGATCCGCCGAGTGTGCCTGACACCGTGGATATCTTGCGCGGTCTGCGCGGTCACTACGAGCAGTTCCACCAGGTCCTCTACACCGACGCTGCTTTGCAGGCCGCCGCCGAGCTCTCGGACCGCTACGTCACCGATCGCTTCTTGCCCGACAAGGCCGTCGACCTGCTCGACGAGGCCGGTTCGCGTCTCAGCTTGCGTCAGCTCGAAGCCGACCCCGCCTTCGTGGACCTGCTCGGTGCCATTGAAGAGCACAACGAACGCTCCGCCCAGGCTCGTCGTGACGGCGACCTCGCCACCGCAGCCGTGGCGGCCGAGAACGCCGCCACCTTGCGCGCCGAGCTCGACGACCTCTTGCGCGACGAGGGTCTCGCTCACGGCAACGTCGTCGATGACGCCATCATCGCTGAAGTGCTGGCCACTTGGACGAAGATTCCGCTCACCAAGGTCACCATCAACGAGGCCGCCCGTCTGTTGAACCTCGAAGACGAACTGCACCAACAGGTCATCGGCCAGGACGCCGCCGTCAAGGCCCTCGCCAAGGCCGTGCGCCGCAGCCGCTCGGGTCTCAAAGACGAGAACCGCCCCGCGGGCTCCTTCATCTTCCTCGGGCCCTCTGGCGTTGGCAAGACCGAACTCGCCAAGTCCCTGGCGGCCTCCGTGCTCGGTGCGCGCGACGCGATCATTCGCCTCGACATGTCCGAGTACCAAGAGAAGCACACCGTGAGTCGTCTCGTGGGCTCGCCCCCGGGATACGTGGGCTACGAAGAGTCCGGTCAGCTCACCGAGGCCGTTCGCCGCAAGCCCTTCTCGGTCGTGTTGTTCGACGAGATCGAAAAGGCCCACCCCGACGTCTTCAACACCCTGCTGCAGATCTTGGAAGACGGTCGCCTGACCGACGGACAGGGCCGTGAGGTCAACTTCAAGAACACCTTCATCGTCATGACCTCGAACCTCGGTACCGCCGAGCTCGCCAAGTCCCGCATCGGCTTTGCCGCCAAGGCCAGTGACGTCTCCACGCAAGCCGCGCGTTCCGACGCCGCGTTCTCGGCGCTGAAGTACCACTTCCGTCCGGAGTTCTTGAACCGTATCGATGACGTCATCGTCTTCGATCCACTCAGCGCCGCCGACATCTTGCAGATCGTCGACCTGATGCTTAAAAAGACCACCGAGCGCCTGGCTCAAAAGGGCTTCGGTCTCAGTGTCTCGGACGCCGCCAAGGCCTTCTTGGCCGAAAAGGGGTTCGATGCGTTGTACGGTGCCCGACCGCTGCGTCGCGCGATTCAGCGCTACGTCGAAGACCCCCTCAGCGAGCAGTTGCTCGGCAGTGAGCTGTTGACGGGTGACATCGTGCACGTCGACGTTGCCGGTGACGAACTCAGCTTCGCCTCCACGCTGTCTTCGGGTGCCACACAGCCGTCACCACGCGAGAACGCCTAAAGCCACTGTGCGCCCCCAGTTGCCGCCTCACGCGGCAACTGGGGGACCTCGGTGCAAGTTGGATGATTGCGGGGCTCGGTACCAGCCACGTTGACCTTGATCCGCAAAGAGGCGCTGTCCCGCCATGGCCTCGACGATCGCCAGCAAATACTGACCATAAGCCGCGCGTTCGGCGGCGTACCGCGCCTGACGCTTAGCTGAAAGCCCTAAAGTTCCGCGCTCGCTCGCTACGTCTTCCAAGCACTCCTCGAGACTCGCCACGTCGACTCGGTACCAGCACTGACCCTGCTTTTCAACGAGCCCGGCTTGCTGCAGGCTTGCCAGGTGCCGGCGGATCGTGGCGGGGTGTTTGCCACTACGTCCAGCCAACGCCGTCGCCGTGGCACCCGCACTGGGAATGCGCGCCCAGGTCTCCAAGCACCCCTTGCCGAGCGCCAGTCGATGGAACGCATCGTGGCTGGCCAGGGCCAGCATCCTTTGAAACAAAGCGGTCTCTTCGCTTTCGCGCAGGAGTGGCACAGTCCTACACCCCCCTGTAGGGATAGAACTGGTGCACTGCTGCGCGTCTGGACCAAGATCAAGAAACGGTCGAGAAAGGGTCGAATTGTTCGAAGTCGGGTCGTTCGTTGTCGCAGCGAGATCTGTGGTCAGTTCGATGACAAGTTCTGCGCTTTCCGAGGTCCTGTAACCGGGTGGCAGTGTCAGACGGTAGACCGCGCTCTTTTCTTTCCGAGAGGTCCGACACAGCTGCAGCCACCCAGCTGCTCGAAGACGCTTGAGCGCTCGCTGAGCAGTTGTCGAGCTCACCCCGGCCTCGCACGACACCGCCCGGACGCTCAGCGGCAGTACCAGGCTGTTCCATCTTTCCGCTGCACGCAGGCACGCCGCCAGGACCACACGGTCACTCGCTCCGCTGGCTCCGGCCATCGTCACCGATGCAGCCACTGTGCTGATCTCACTGAGACGACCGGCCACGTACTCGTCTCGAGGCTTCCACGGTCCCCTCGTCGTTGAGTCCTGGGCTTTGGCGTACACGCCGGCAAACCACGACCACGCGCCCGACCGCCCGCTCTCACCGCGGCTCGTCATGCGGGCTCGTAGACCGGCCCCACCGACGTTTCTCACGTCGCACAGCAGGTTCCACAAGTGACGATCGTGCACACCCGCCGCCACGGCCATGTTGCAAATAGCCAGTGTCAGGGCCGAGCGGTCCGTTTGTCCACTTCGCGAGTAGCGACCGTCAACGTCTCCGAAGCGAATCAACTGCCACAGCGCTTCGGGGAGGCGCCCGTCCCTGCGCGCCTCTGACCGTTTCGTACTGGGACCACTCGCTATCTCGTGAGCCTGGGAAGCACCCGCGGCCAGCCACCACGCTCCGGGTACGGAGCCCTCGACACCGTCAAACGATCTCGCACCGACGCTCGCCACGCTCACGGCCAGTCCCTGACGGTGGGGCCACCCTGGTGGCCGCAGCAGTGAGTTACCGTGGCGAACATCAATGCCTGCTGCCCTCGCGGCGTTGACGATCTCACTTCTTAGTGGACCTTCGTTCAGTCGAGCGAGGAGGTGTCGATTGCCTATGCGACCCGAGCGAACAATGACCGGAGTGGCGCCGCTTTCAAGAAGTCGTCGGGCAATGCGATAGAGCGTCAAACGCTGCCTCGCAGCTTGTGCGCTGGGATCGTCACTCAACTTCCCTGCAACCCCGGAGTCCATCAGCTCGTCGCCAGCGACGATTCGCTTACCCGCTTCGTCGAGCGCTTCGTCGCTCAGTTCGTCAAGTTCACTAGCGCAGTCCAGGTCGAGCGCCACTACATCAGGCCGCACGCGTCCCGCCACGGCTGTTCCACTGCGAGCTAACTGGAGCGCGACTTCAAAGTTAACAACGCGTCCACCGGTGTTCGCCGACTCAATCACCCGCCATGACCCCTCGGCGGAGAAACTTGCGAGCGCCAAGACCCGGTACAAGTCGGCCTCTTTGGGCCAAGTGCGCCCAATCTCTTCGCCCGGATCGGGCGGTTCTGCGGAGTTTTGGGGAGTTTTTTCGCCCCCAACATTCCCCGGCGCGTGGTTGTTGACCGTTCGCGCGTAGTTGTGGTACTCTGAATAGGTACGAGGAGTTGCCACCAGCGGCCCCTTGTGCTTGGTACCAACTGGGGGCTCGCCAAAGAACCCAGTTGGAACGATTTGTGTGTGCGAGAGGGCCGGAAGCCGATCTTCCGGCCCTCGTCGCGATAGGTTACAACGCTGTAGTTACGAAGTGGGGATACTCGTGGCGTCAACCACGCATGCGAACGGTCAAAAGCCCCCGGTCGAACCGCTTAGCGACGACGAGTTGTCATCGGGGGAGTGGGTTGACGAAAAGACGGCGAGTGATCTGTCGGGCCTTACGTACCGGGCCCTCGAGTCGCGCCGCAAGCGAGGATCTCTTGAATCTCGCCCCCGTCGCCTGGCCAAGAATGGCGGCCGCGACTACTACTACCTGCGGTCTGGGTTAATCGGCTTCCAAAGAGCGACCGTTGCACCTTCACCACCTCTGACTACGCCGACGCCGCACCCAGATACCGACATCGAGCTCATCATGGCGCGCGCATCGGTCAAGGAGTTCGAGCTTCAGGCCCTGCAAGTGCAGCTCGACGCGGCCAACCAGGCCCTGGGCAGCGCCAACGAAGAGATCGCGCGGCTACGTCGCGCGCTGGCCGCCCTGGTGGCCCCATCCGACACTGCGAGACACCAGGCCGACTAAGCGCACCGTTACACCTGCGGGCCCGAGGCGCCAGCGAAGTGCAGCACCACCAAACCGAGTCAGGCCGGGAACGGAGCAGCTCTCCAGTGGCGAGCTCTGTCGCAGTGGTTGCCTCGGGCCCGTTTCTTTGCTTCTCGTCTGCCGGTAACAACGCACCCACCCCACGGCATCACGTCATTTACTCCACACGGTCATCTTCATGGCCGCCCCCACCCTCGAGCGAGAACCAGTGTGGCTCGACTCGACCGCAAAAGTGCGCGAGATCTTTGCGGCACCTTTTCCCGACACCTACGCACTCGACACCGAGTTCATGAGTGGTACCACCTACCGCCCCGTACTGGCCCTCGTGCAGTTGGCCTACCAAGGAACCATCTACCTGATTGACGCACTGAGCGTGGATGTGGCCGCGCTTCGCCCCCTCTTCGAAAGCAACGCCTTCATGATCTTGCACGCTGGGCAGGCCGACTTGGAACTCTTGGTACCCCGTGTCGGGTGCGCCCCGGCCCGTCTACTTGATACGCAGATCGCGGCGTCACTTCTTGGATTCTCATCAATCTCGCTGGCAGCCCTGGTGCGCAGTGTCTTAGGCGTAGATCTTGACAAGTCCGCGCGGATGACCGACTGGTCCAAGCGCCCACTGCTCAAATCCCAGCGTCACTACGCCGCTTTTGACGTTGCGTACCTAGAGCAGATTGGTGCCGAGATCTTGAGCAGCCTGGAGCGAGTAAACCGGCGAGCTTGGCTCGAAGAAGAATGCGAGCGCCTACGCACGCGCCAGTACCCAGAGCCCGACCCCGCTCAAGCCTGGACTCGCCTCAAGGGCGCCAACTCGCTCGGCCCCATTCAGCGCTCTCGCGCACAAGCCGTAGCCGCCTGGCGTGAGATACGCGCTCGTAGCGAAGATCGCATTCCCGCTCGCGTGCTCTCTGACGAAATTGTTATCGACATCGCTCGTCAAGCCCCCGGCTCGCGTCACGACTTAGCCGAGATGCGCCGACTAAAGGGACAGTCCGACCACGCGCTCGACGGTATCTGGCGAGCTCTGAGCAACGCCCCCGCGAATGCTCCCGAACCACTCGCCGATCTATCCGTCGACAAGAGCTACGACCAGACCTTGCAACTTTTGCTGGCGAGCGTTCAACAACTAGCCAAGGATCACACGATCGATCCGACCATCCTGGCCACCCGGTCTGACCTCAGCAACTGGCTATCGCGCCGCCCCTCTCGTTTGGATAACGGCTGGCGTCACGAGCTGCTGGCTCTGCTTCTCACTGACGTGCTGGCTGGCCGCGTCATGCTGCGAGTTGTTAACAAGGGCCGCTCACTGGAGTTCGTAGATCAGAGCGGCTCTCGAGTCGTTCCTACTCTTTAGAAAGTCCCATACGAAGCAGCGTTTCCGCTCGCCGGCCTATCGCCCCCAGACGACTCGTCACAAGAAGCAGCTCACTGCGCACTGCCGGAGAGACGATCGCGCACACCCCAACCACTAAGCACGCCACGCACGCTCCGGTCACCGACGACTTGGTGACTGTGTCCACCGCGGCACCAACGATTCCAGCTCCCGCGGGCACCCACCCACCACTCAGCCACTTCCCGTTAGCCACTCCACCTACCAAGCCCTGCCGACGGCACAACTCACTGCTGAGTAACACCGCCAATACCTCAATGCCAAGCACCACTCCAGCGACTACGAGTAGTGAGCCACTCGCAAAGTACGCCCCGACACCTTCGACGACTGCGGCCAAGATCATGATGAGTGATCCTCGAAGGTGCATGCGCTCAGCCACCAAAGCAGCCATGTCAACTTGCATTCCCGTGTAGCTTCCTACACCAATAGCGAGCAACGCAACGACCCAGACGTCACTAACCCCAATAGTCATTGTCGGGCCTGACAACACGCGCAACCAGATAGGGCTCGCCGCTATTCCAACTGCGCCGACCCACCCAATACCGAGCAGCAAGCGCCGCCGCCCGCGCTCGTGTCTTTCGCGCCTGCGTTCTTTGTCAGCCATCGCCGGCAACAATGCGGATGCTGCACCCACCATCACGCCAAGCAACGCGTCAGTCAAGCGGTAGCACGTGGCGTAGCGCCCCACGACCGCCGCCCTCGCCGACAAAGACAACCCCAGCACATCGGCTCGGTTAAAAGCCAGATAGATGATGGGAAAGCCGGCGAGTACGCCACTGGACTTTAACATTGTACGAACGTCACCACGTCCCACGCTGGTTTGGTTTTGCGCTTTGCGGCGATCTCCAATTAACCAGCGATAGGCCACAAAAGGCAGAGCGGCCGTAACGGAGATGATCGCCAGGGCGAGTACCCACGTACCACCCCAGTAAAACAAAGACATCGCCCCAAGAACCCACAAGATCTTGCCCGCGAGTTCCAAACTCACCACCCAGGCCCCACGACCGAGCGCAAAACCCACCACCGTCACCAACTGTGTCACTACCTGACTGATCACGTTCAACGTGGCCACTAACATCAGTGCCACGCCAACGTGCACCCGCCCACTGACCGCCAGGGCCACTCCGGCAGCTCCCAGAGCGACAACAGGCAGCAAACTCAACCAACGTGTTCGCCACAGGGTTCGCAAGTAGTGAGACTTGTCAGTAGCCACGGGCAGGTCGCGAGAGACCAGAGCGGTGAGGCCGAACTCACTAGCCGCCGCAATCACGGTTAGAACCGACGTCCAGGTAACGAAATGCCCGTAGCCAACGAGCCCCAGTGCCCGTAGCAAGAAGGAGACGGCCACGAGGGATACGACTAATCCCCCTGCCCGCGCCGCACCCGCCAGCCACGCTGTTCGCGCCACCGTGCCTGGGATCTCTAAAGAATTGCTATCCGCCACGACGAGTACGGTGCGCCCCGGCCGCAATCGAGCACTCGTCTCACGCCTACGTATGCACGTCGCATGCGGAACTTCACAGTGTGCCAGGTGCCCCGTTTCCCCAAGACCTACCAGAAGCTCCGCGCTCAGCGGCTCACTGACAGTCCTGGGGTGTTCTGAACGGTACCGGGGCATGGACGCAAGCACGCGCTTACTTCTGACAACAACTAACCAATGAGGGCACCAATCGTGACAACTTCTTCCACCAAGCCAACCGGGTCGCTATCGGGCCGTCTCGGATCCCGGTCGTCTAACGAGAGCGCCTCGGCCAGCGAGTACGCTCCGCGCCCCTTCTTGACCATCGTGGCGATGGTGGCGTTGCTCGCGGCCATGCTCGGACTCGTTTCGGACACCGGCGGGCTCTTCATGAACTACACGCCCTACGTCTGTGCCCTCATGCTGCCCAGCCTGTGGGTCTTGGTCAAGGAGTTTACTCGTTGGCCCGTGAGCGTTCGGGTCTCCTCTTCACTTCTGGTCGGCTGGACTCTCATCTCCTTTCTCTACGCGCCCGTCCGCTCGCAGTTCCCCGCCACCATGCTCATCTTGTTCGGCCTCTTTCCTGTTGCCGCATCGGCGAGCTACCTCATGCGCTTTCGGCGAAAGCACTTGTTCGCGGTTCTGATCGCGACGGGCGCTATCTGGCTCTTTGAGTCCTTCAAGGTGTGGCTCGTCATTCTCGCGCCCAGCCAGCCGCGTCTGCTGCGAACCGTGGGCTGGCACAACCCCACCGCCGCCTTCTTCGGCATGCTCTCACTGTGTGCCTTGGCGGTGGCATTGCGCACCACGAAACAAACCTTGCGGTACTTCGCCTCTGCGTGCCTTGGCCTCGGTACAGGTCTCATCTACTTAACGGGTTCACGCGGTGGGCAGTTGGTCTTCGCCTTGAGTGTTCTCGTGGCACTGCTCGCGTTGCGTCCGCGACTCCTCACGATGATCTCAACTGGCGCGTTCTCGTTGGGGGTTGCTGCATCTACCTACGAGCTGTTCTGGTTTATTGCCCCCGCAGCCCGCGTGGGCGGGGCCGCTCCCGCTGGTGACGTCAGCCCCTCACTGGGCGGACACCTGGCGAGTGCCTCGGGCGACTTTGGTCTTCGTGTTCAGTACTGGCACTCGGCCGTCCAGATGTTCCTCGCCCACCCGATCTTTGGTGTCGGACCCGGCTCTTGGGTAGACGTCTCGTGGCGCTACTTGAGCCCAACTGAAGACTGGTCCACCGCTGCGCACAACTGGTACCTGCAGACTTTCGCTGAGACCGGCCTGATTGGCGGGCTCGCCCTGGTCGTCATGGTGGCCGTGATCTCTGTCTATGCCACACGCGTGCTCTTTGATCGCAATGCCAGCGCGCTCGCTCGTGGCGCGAGTGGTGCGGTCTTGCTCATGACGGCGTACAACTTCATCGACTTCAACAATCGCTGGCCCATTGTCATGTGGACCCTGGCCCTGATGACCGGCATTGTCGCTGGTTCTCGCCCGCTTCGCCCAGTCAAAGAGGCCGGCCGCATCTTGTCCGTTCTGCCATTCTTGGCACTGCTGGGCCTGTTTGGCATCGGCTTTAGTTTTGGTATTCAGTCGTCGAATCTGTTCGGCCGCCCCTTCGGCGTGCACGAAGAGAACAACATCCAAGACACGTTGCTGGTGGCCAACACGCTGCTCGACACAAAGGTGAACGGCCAACCCGCCCCGCAGTACAAGGCGGCCTACACCATCATCAACAAGTCCCTGCACTGGAGTCCGAACGAGCCCCGCTTGTCGCTGATGCGTGACGTCATCTTGTTCGATGTCGACCCCACCGAGCAGTCGGTCAACTACGTACAGCTCTACGAAGAAGTAACCCACCAGCAACTCACCCCGTGGGCCGCTTCGTTCACCTTTGTCTCCACGGCACTGTCGAACCGCGCGACGGCGATGCAGAACGCTCCGGTCGTCTCGGCGCAAACCCACCGAACGATTGCTCAGATGTGGGCCTTTGACTACCTCACCGCCCGCTACGGCACCACCGTCTTTGCCACCCACCCTGGTTGGGACCCGGGGTACGTGCAAAGCGAGAGCCTCTACGCCCTGCAGCTCCAAGCCCTCAACGTCCTCAGTCCCTGCGGCCACGACCAGATGGCCATTATCAAGGGTCTGCAGATGATCGAGAAGAATGGCGCGGTCGCGGCCGTCAAGGGTGCCAAGAACATGCTGCACCAGATTGCCCAGCCGCGCAGTCTTGGCGGGTGCCCCAACCTGGCCAAGTTGGCGGGCCTCAAGTAACTCGCCCGCAAATGCAAAAACCGCCCCGATTACTCGGGGCGGTTTTTCGTTTTTAGATCGCTACGCGATCGGGGCAGAGGCGAGACGAAACAAAGCTTCGTTCTCATTAACACCGCACTTGCTCAAGCGAGCAATCGCGACGTCAATGTCAATCTCGCAGCTAACAAGACGTTCCACGAGCGAGTTAAAGAACCGCTCGAGGACCATCTCTTCAGCCTTGTCGGCTTCGATACCAGCGATGATCATCATCTCGACTGCCTCGTTGTATGAGATCTCTCCCACGTTGAGGCTCAGCACCTGGGCGTCCAGGCACTTTTCAAGCAGCATTTGCTGTGCTTCCATTGTTATCAACCGGCGTCACTTGCGCCGTCTCCTTATGGAAGCCACCGTGTGCGCGCACACAGCAACGGCAATCGCTCCGTTCTGGCGCGACTACAAGCGAGCAGCGCTCGCGCGAGCCTGGCTGCGACGCGACTTCAAACGAGAAGCTGCACTGGTGGGCTCTTCCACGTCAACACGGCTTTCGAACTCAGGGTCAGCGAAGACAAAGTGCGCGTGCGGCGCGCTGAAACGGCTCAGCAGATCACTCAGGTGGCTACGAACTTCGGTCCACGGCACCGACCGGGCTTCAGCTAGCTCTTCGAACGTCGCGCCGTTGTCGCCCGTCAGCCCGAAGCGGCGCACGACTAAGTCGCGGTCCGTTTCACTGAGAGTTGACAAGAACCACTGCACCACGTTGAGGCCCTCTTCGCGACTGCCGTCACCAATCAGGTCCATGAGGGTTCCGCCCTCGTCGCCGGCCGGCGCGTTGAGGCTCAACATGCCTTGCGTGTTGGCTCGAATCTCATCTAAGTTCTCAATCGCGCTCCACATGCCTTGGCGCTTGAGCTTGCTCTTAGCGGCCGCTTCGGTGTCGCCCGCAGCGCGATCCTCAGCATCCAAGTGCTCAGCCGCCCACTGCATGGAGTAGCGCAGCACCTCATCTTTGACCTCTTGATCAGTGGGGGTCCTGCCCAAGCGCCGTGCCAGTTCTTCTTCGGCGCGCTTGGCACTCGTAACAACGCGGTGCCAGTTGGCGGGCATGCCGGCCAGGCCGAACTCTCGCAAGTGACTGCGCACCTCGAAGGCCACCTTGCTCGCCAAACTCAGTGAACCCTCCGGCTTGAACTCACCGAAGGCCTTGAGCATGCCGATGTAGCTAACCGAGAGATAGTCGTCGAGTATCTCGCTCGGGCGCTGTCCTTTTCCGTACTTGCGCGCCGCTTTGCTGGCTTCGGCCTTGGCTAAACGAAAGTTGGCACCGACGAGCTCTTCTAACGCCCGTTCACCGGCCGCCACGCGCTCCGCACGGTTCTTCTCGCCCGGGCTGTTCTTGGCCAGCAAACCGCCTTGCCAGATTCGCCAGCGCTCGAGCTGCTCGGCCGGGCCCAGTACGGGCAGGTGCTCGAAACCACGTCCCACCACGTCACCGCTCCAGGCGGTCTTGGTTGGTTGGTAAGCGGTCGTCATGTTCTTCATCGTGTCAACCCCCAGGCTGGTTGCATACGCCCCGGGGCGATTGCAACGCGCCCGGCCGCTCGCACAGTGACAGGCACCTCCCGCGACGCCGTCGCGTTTACAAGAAAGGTTCCTATGGCAACCAACGTTGGCCGTATCTACCGCGAACTGCTCATTTCGGGCATTTCGGTACCCCCTGCCCTCCAGCAGCGGATCTTTGACTACGGCAAGGCCCAAAAAGACTTCGATCTTCTGGTGTACTTGCAGCGCCTGGCCACTTTGGACGACGCGGTTGACGCCCAGCTGGGCAAGATCACCAACCACAACGTCCAAGCTGCTCACGTCTCTCGACCTGGTCGCGACATGAGTGCTTTGTCCACCCAAGCCAAGAAAGACCGTCGTGTCGCCGTCCACGCCAACCTGGCTTCCATGCCCGGTCTTAGTGACGAGGCCTACGAAATCATGGCGTGCAACACGTCGCGCACGGTGGCCTTCCCGCTGTGTGAGAACAAGCATGTTCCGCTGCAGTTCCGCCGCCGCGCTATGCGCACGATCGCCTCGACGATCGCCACGGGAAACTCCCGTGAGGTTGTGCGCTACCAGCACCTGCTTGGCAACTACCCCGACTTGGCTGCAGAGGCCATCTCGACGGTAGCTGGTACCGAGGTGGTTGTTGAAACACAGGCGACCGATCCCAACGCGATGCTCTTGTTGCGCACGTATCTCGGCAACTCTCAAGCTCGCGCCTCGATCGACGACTTGTCCGCGCCCGTGGCTGAGTCTCTTATTGGCATACTCATCTCGCAGTTTGAGCCGGCCGCCAAACAGGCCGCGCAAAAAACGCAAGGCTGGTACTCCTACGAGGTACGTCGAGCACTCGCGGACTTGATGGACATGGCCTACATGGCGGCTACTCAAGCCTCTGTGGATCAGTCGCGTCGTGAAGCCCTGCTCGGTACGATCAACACGCACCGCACCGTCATCGAGACGGTGAACGACGGTAAGTCCAAGTTCCAAAAGACCAAGGACATGCTTTCCAAGGTGCCCGAGACCGCTGGCTCGCTCTCGCCGGCCCGCTTGGCCAACGAAACCGATCTCGAGGTCCTGCGCAATGCCGCGCGGAACTTCGACACCTCGGCCCCGGCCGCTGAAGCCATCGCTGCCGCCATCATCTCCAATCCGGTTTCGGACGCCGAGGTGGTATCGGCCGTGATCAACCGTCACGGTTTTCGAGTCGACACGCGAGTACTCATTGCCAAGCGAATCACCGACATTCCGGTGGCCTCGGCTTTGCTGTGTGTGAACCCGTATCTACTGGACGATGAGGTCCTGGCCGCTTCCGGGCAGCCAGAAGAGCTCATTCGCCGGCTGGTTGCTGACGAATCGCACTACATGCCTACGCGTGTGGCCTCGAGCCGTTACATGACCAAGGAGTTGGTCGGGGATTTCCCCGTCAGCTTCCTTGATGACATGCACCGGACCGTTGACAGCGGCGCAATTCGCGCCATGGTTGCGACCTACCTGGCCGAGCAACTCGGTGACAGTCCGCGGGTGTGGGAGATGTTCGAAAGCATCGTCCAGAACGCCTCGGGCACGATCCGGTCGATGATCGATCAGATCCACCTGCTCACGGCCTAGGCCAAATTCCAAAAGAGAGGGACACTTCGGTGTCCCTCTCTTTTTGCTTTTCTCCACGGATCTTCCGAAGTCTTCCGCCGACTCTGGGGCCGCTGCGAGATTGTTCCGATGCTGTCAGCATGACTGCTGCTTTGACCTGTGCACCCTGCGAGTACGCCAAGATCCACCACTGGTGGGGACCCGCCCTCGCACCAGCTCGCTCACACTGCGCCCGGTGCCACCGGTCATGGGCCAGTCTCATCGAGGGTCACTGCACCATTTGCTGCGCCCACTTTGCCAACGTCAAGGCCTTCGATGCCCACCTCACTGAAGAGGGATGTCGACCCCCAGCCAGCGTCATCCGCCGCGATGGTCGCCCACGTCTCACCACCCGTGAAACCCCCTACGGCACCACCTGGCGCATCGCCTTCTACGGCGAACGCCCCGACTTCAACGCCAGTGACGACGAAGCGGACGTTGAGGGCGAACTCGACGAGTAGTTCGCTGCTTTCTAAAAGTCGCTTCCGGCGGTTGCCCCAGGCAAAGTTCCGCCAACAGTCTTCTTCGCACGCCAAACACATCGTGCTCTGACGCGTCCACCCGGACGCACAAAGAAGAAAGCGAAGGCTGATGAACTTCACTGTTCCCACCGCAGCTCTAAAGGCAGCTCTGGCCCCCGTGGCCCGTGCCGCTGCTACACGAGCTGCCAACCCTGTCCTTACCGGTGCCAAGTTGGAGGTCTCGGGCTCGACCCTGACTTTGACGGGCACCGACCTCGACCTCACGGTCAAGACCTCTACGCAAGTGACCAACGGACAAGACGGCGTTGTCGTCGTGCCCGCCCAGTTGCTCGCGCAGCTGGTTGGTTCCTTCGCGGGTGCCGAAGTCAGCTGCACCACCAACGCCGCCGGCGACCAGATGACCCTGAAGAGTGGTCTGGCCCAGTCCAAGTTGCGCACCATGTCGGCCGAAGACTTTCCTCCCTTTTCGAAGGTGGAAGGTACGACCGTCTCGCTCAGTGGTTCAGATCTGACCGACGTCCTCGGCTCAGTGCTCTACGCCGTGAGTTCCGATGAGTCGCGTGGCGCCATTGCTGGCGTCTGCGTGGACACCTCGCAGAACCCGCCGGTCGTTGTTGCTACCGACTCGCTGCGCATGGCCGCTACGGAAATGCCCGCGTGGTCTTCGGACACCTCGGAAGCCGAACCGGTGATCGTGCCTCGTCGACTCGTCGCCGAAATCGCTCGCCTGGCTACGGCCGCGCCCGCCACGATCACCATCAGCGAGAACTTGATTGAGTTCGAAAGCGATGGCGTGTCCGTGTCGTGTCGCCGCATCTCCGGCAGCTACCCGCAGTGGCGCCCGCTTTTTGACGGTGAGCGTTCACACGTCATCAAGCTCGCTTCGGCCGACGTCGTTGACGTCTTGAAGCGCGTCGACCCGCTGGCCAAGGGCACGAACTACGTCGAACTGACCATCAAGGGCAGCTCGGCGCAGGTGACCGCCACGGGAGCCGCCGGTTCGATCTCGGACCAGATCGCCGTAACGGCCGAAGAGGAGCCCTTCACCATTCGCGTGAATCCCCGCTACCTCGCCGACGCCGTGGCGAACCTCGGTTCCGCGATCGTTGAGATCCACCACACGGGTGACGCTACGAAGCCGCTCGAACTGCGCCGCGAGGGATCAACCTCGGCTCGCAGCCTCGTGATGCCCATTCGCATCGTCTGACCCAAATCCGCCACAGCGCCCAGGGATTTTCCCTGGGCGCTGTGTTCGTTACTGGCCCAGCGCACCGTGGTTTCCTGCTCGATCGCCTGTATGCGCGCAGCACGCTTCTACGCACGATCACAAGAAGCCACAACCACCCGGGTTGGGCCAAGGAGCACCAGTGAAGGCTTACTCAAAGTGACCACCAACCAGTCCCGTCGTCCCGTCCAAAAGGGACCTCGTCGCAACCGAGACATACGCGCCACGCAGGTGCGCCTCATCGACCAAGAGGGTCAGCAGGTTGGCATTGTGAGTATCAAAGAAGCTCTGGAGATTGCTGCTGCGGCCGAGCTGGACTTGGTCGAAGTCAGCCCCGAAGCGAACCCACCGGTGTGCAAGATTCTGAACTGGTCCAAAGAGCAGTTCTTGGCCGACAAAGAGCGCCGCGCCGCCAAGCGCCGCCAGAACCCGGCTCAGGTCACCAAAGAGGTTCAGCTGCGCCCGGGTATCGACGACCACGACTTGGCCGTAAAGGCCGCCGCCGCTGACCGTTTCTTGGCCAAGGGGCACAAGGTCCGCATCGTCGTGACCTTGCAAGGCCGCATGATCTCGCGTCCCCAAGAAGCCGACCGCGCACTCGAGCGCATCTTGACTCTTCTCGGCGCTCACCAGCTCGACGGTGAGGCTTCGCGCTCTGGTCGCAAGACCGTCCAGGTCGTAGCTCCCCAGGGCGCCAAGCTGGAAAAGAAGAAGTCAGCCCAGGCCGCACCCGACGCTGCTGCTACGGAGTAACAGAGATTCACGTCTGCGCTAAGACGTAGGGCCCAGTGGGCCGCGTGATCACTGCTTAGACGTAAGCCAGGACTTCAAATCGAGTAAGAACAACGTCGCGGTGACCAGGTGCACGCCCGTGCACCACAGGCAAATCGAGCCGATCAGCACGAACTCGGCGTATACCAACCACAAGACAAAGAGAACCCCCGACGTCATCGTGGCCAGGCGCAGGCTCTCGATGCGCACCCCTCGCAGCGTGGGCCAGTGGATGGCGGCCGCCACGGCGTAGAACAACAGGCCCCAGTAGGCCACCGGTACGCCAAGAAAGTAGCTCTGCGCCGAACTCGTCACCTTCGCGCAGTTGACAAGCCCGCTGTCTGAGCACACGAGCGCCACACCTCCGGTGTGCGCCCAGCTCAAGTATCCCGAGATGCCAAGACCTACAAGTACCAAGAAGAATCGCCCCCACGCCAACCACGAACGTGGTGGGGGAGTAGCGGTACTAGTTAGCTGGGTGTCCATGTTTTCTACTGTTCTTGGTCGACCCAACCCGTAAAGCATCTGGAACTGCCCACCGCCCGCGCCACAATCTCTCCGAACTCGGCGCTCCAACACATCCGGTGCCCGTGCGACACGCGAATGACCTTGGCTTGCGTCAGCTCCGCGAGCTCTGTTTGCGCTCGTTCGGGCACGATCCTGTCGCGAGTGCTCACCACGCACGTGACTGGGCATCGAAGCAGTCCCACCCAGTCTCGTGAGTCGAACTCCACCAGCTCGCCACCGGCTGACAACATCCCCGCAACCTCTCCATGAAGCAGTTTTCGAAGTCTGCTGCCGAAGTGCTCAAGCACGACGTCGCTCACGCGCCCGCCCGCTTCACCAAGAGAAAGCAGCCACCCCGGAATCGGCCGTACTGCTCCCGGCGCCAAGTGAGCTGCCGTTGCGACCAAGACCAGACTTCGCACGCGGCTGGGGTGGTTGCGCGCGATCAACTGGCAGACGGCGCCACCCATTGAGTACCCGAGCCACGTGGCGGTCTCGATCTCCAGGTAATCCAAAAGAGAGACCACGCTTGCGGACAAATCAAGCAGCGTCCGGTGACCCAGAGACGGGGTCCTGCCGTGGCCCGGCAAGTCGGGCACAACCACCCGCCAACCTGCTTGAACCAAGGCGTCGTACGCCCTCGCAAAGTTCCACCACCCATCCATGCACCAGCCGTGCACCAAGACCACCGCTGGCCCGTCGCCACCGCTGTCGATGTAGCAGACCGGTCCGGTAGCGGTAGTTGCCAGGTGTCGTAGGGGTGCGGGCATCGCCTGGTAATGGTGTCTGCCACTTTGCCAAAAGCACTTCTCGCCGCTGCCGGCACGCCTCCTGAGAGTGCACCACAACCCCCACTAAGCACGTCTATAGGGCATGACTCCTGCCAATAAAATCCCGCGCCGGCCGTCGGCCAGAAACGTGCTCCACCCGGACACGCCGCCGTGGATTTTGCGCGCGGTGGTATTTGGTCTGGCCGCGTGGTGGATATCGCTGGCCGTCGTCTCGGTCGTAGGTCAGCTTCGCACCCTGATCGTGACCATCGCCGCAAGCTTCGTTATCGCCTGCGCCCTGGAGATACCCACCAACGCCCTGGTACGTCGTGGCGTACGCCGATCAGTCGCGGCCGGGTCACTGATCTTTGTCATCGTCGTAGCCGCCCTCGCGCTCGCGGGGTCCGTTGGGGCAATGGTCGCGGGTCAGGTGGCGCATCTGGTTCACCACCTACCGGCCACGATCACTTCCGTCGTTGCGCTCATCAACAACTGGACCGGCCTGCACCTGCACGCCGCCACCTACATCAAGGACTTCCATCACCTGAACTTCTCGAGTTCCAAGGGATCCTCGCTGTCGCACTCTTCCAAGTCCGCGCTCGCCGCTCTCGGCGGTGTGGCCGTTGGCGGATTCGTGACCTTCTACATGGTCGCTGACGGGCCGCGGTTCCGTTCGTTCGTATGCTCGCTACTTCGCCCGAGCTCGCAACCAGAGGTCCTTCGAGCCTGGGAGTTGGCCATTGAAAAGACCGGCGGCTACTTCATCTCTCGCTTCATCTTGGCCGCCATTCGTATGGCCATCGTCATTCCCGCCTTGCTCGTGATTGGCGTTCCTTACGCCGTGGCCTTGGGCGTGTGGTTCGGCCTCATCTCCGAAATCGTTCCGATCATCGGCACCGCCCTCGCCTCCGCCCTGCCGCTGCTCGTCGCGCTCGATGCCTCTCCTCACAAGGCCCTGGCCGTACTCATCTGTGTAACGGTCGTCACCCAGGTTCGCAATTTCGTGCTCGCTCCCAAGCTCACTCGCCGCGCCGTCAACGTTCACCCCACCGTGACCTTCGTGGCCGTCTTGGCAGCGGTCAAGGTCGTCGGGCCCGTGGGATCGCTACTCGCTGTTCCTTTCGTCGCCACCGCCCAAGCTTTCGTGTCGAGCTACGTGAATCGCCACCAGGTGTCCGAGGAGTCCGCGTTGCTCTCTGACCACCACCTGCGCCCACCGCGCCCGAAGAGCTCTCGCTAAGGCGCCTCGGTCGCGTCAACGGCTGCGCCCAGGATTCGCCGCGCGGTATCGTAATCAATGCGTCGTCGAAAGCGTCCGTCGGTGCGAAGACCCTTGAAGGCCGTGAGCAAGACGTCTTGGGTGGCCTCTCGGTACTCCGCTAGTTTCCTATTGGCTACCGTGATCACCTGGTCAACCACGTGATCATCAAGGCTGTCAATCGCAATCCTCGTCACGAGTCTCGACGACCCGTTCACCGCATGTTTGTCGATCTCACTGGCCGGCACAAAGGCAATAGATGCCCCCTGTACTCCGTCAATCGCTCGCAAGCCGATCTGTCCGGAAACCTCGTTGAACCTGATGCGATCAGCACTCGCAGGCACTCTCAGTTCTTTGGCTAACCCCAAGAGACCGCCCACGTACGTACGGCCACGCCAGATAGCCACGTCGAGTGCTCCCGTGGGAGAAAACAGCGCCAGACACGTCGGAGCCTCGGTCGTCTCGAACATGGTCCGCGTCAACGAGATCACCGCCACCAGTCGTTCGCGAAACAACCCCGAGGTCACAAAAGACTCCGGAACAATGGCCGCAACGTACTTGGCGTTCGCCAAACAAGAAGCCAGCGCCACTTGGTAGAGATTGGTGTACTCGCCCCACGAGACGTGCTCAACGCTGAGTTTCTTGCGCTTGGCGAAGTGCCGAGCCAAGTAGGGAGGATTAGTCACGACCGCGTCAAAGCCCTTGGGAAAGTTGCTCAGCGTATCGCGCTTCTTGACCCGTGGATCCTTCGGCTCGATGTCGTAACTCGTGAACGCTCCATTCATGCCGAGCGCTTCGAGCATGTACACCAATGAGTTCGCACCGGCGAAGGGCTCAAGGACCTTGGGGTTATCGCCGATCTCTTGCCACCAGGCCATCACGGCGGGGTGAAAGAAGGGATTGGCAGTTGTAAAGAACTGCCCATGCTGGCGAACACGAGAGCTCGCCTCTTGGCGCCGAATCGGCTCTTTGTCGTAGAACCGCGCCGCGTCGAGATCGAGCAGTTCGCATGACCCGAGCACCGCCCACCCAGGAACCGCCTCGTGCCCGGTCAACCAGTTCTTGAGATCGTCGCTTCCTACCCCAAGCGCTCTCGCGAGTGTGGAAGTCTCGAACCCACTTGTTGCCAGGTCGCTTCGTAGCGCTCGCGACCAGCGGTGCTGTACGCGCGCACCCTCATGCTCACCCCGCGCACGTACACCAAAACCGGCAGCAACCCACTCGACGTCACTGTGCCCAAAGTCTTCTGGAGTAGCGCAGTAGTTCCGCGGAGCAGTCACCGGCTGTACGGTGCAAACGATTGGCTTACCTGCTCCCAGGCCCACATAAAGAAGAATCCCCGACTCGCAAGAGTCGGGGATTTTCACGCGGACAGAGTGGGATTTGAACCCACGGAACCTTGCGATTCAACGGTTTTCGAGACCGTCCTATTCGGCCGCTCTAGCACCTGTCCGCGAATGATTGTGCCCCTGCGTAAAAATGCGTCAAGTAGCCCCTCTGCGTTCTCGTATCTGCGCCCTGCCCAGGGGACTACGCCACATGGCGTCGCCGGTGAGAAAAGCAAAAACCGGGACCCAAGTGGGTCCCGGTTTTATAGCTAGAGGTAGCCGATGTGGCGCACTTCCTTGGCTGTGGTGGTGATCTCAGCCAGTTCGGTGTTCTTTGCATCGAGGGAGGCAAAGAGGCCCATGGCGCTCGCGGTGACACGAGACATCTCGGAGTTCACCACCGCACCGAGCCAGCTGCCGAGCTGTGCGTAGACAACTCGCAACACCGAAGCGCTGGGAGCGTCCTCGAGAGGCGCAAACATACGCGACATCTCAGTGACGATCTCACCGTTGACCGCCTGGCCAACCGTGTCGATGGCGTTGGTGTAGATGCCGGCCGCACGAGCGCAGCCAGCGGCATCCAAGGACTCGTCGATCGAGTCGTAGATGGACTGGAGCATCGATCCCACGCGCACGAGTGAGGGGATGTTGGACTCGTCGCTGAGCAGGGACTCCTTGGGGAGAACCGCAATTGCGCCAGCGACGCCGTCGGGAGAAGCAGTTGACATAGCAAGCCTCTTTCTTTGAGTTGACAGTGAGGTAGCCCTCGGGCGCCACCGTCAACGCCAACCGCTCACCCCCAACGCTTAGACACACCAACAGGGACTTTTTCAAAGCTCTTCGAAAGAAAGCTGATCCGCGCCCCGGCGCGTGTGGCCGGGACGATAAAGAGTGATGTCTACTCGTCTCTCGCACTTCGCCAAATGGCGCCATCGCCAGCGTTCTCGCAAGGAGAACACCACGCCCACCTGCGTGTTCGTCCTAAGCGGTGGCGGGCTCAACGGCGCCGCCCAGGTCGGCATGCTGCGCGAGTTACTGGCCGCCGGCATCCGCCCCGACGCCCTGGTGGGCGTATCGGCTGGTGCGCTCAACGCCACCTACATGGCGTCGTGGCCCCTAGAAGAAGCCGTCGCTGGGCTGTGTGACGTGTGGATGCAGATCAGCCGCGAGGGCATCTTCGACGCTACCTCTACCCGCCGGCTCTGGGCGGTAGTCCGGGGACACCCGAGCCTCGATCCTGGTACCAAGCTCGCCAAGCTCATTGAACAGCACAGCAAGTTCGACGACATCTCTGAGTGCTTGCTCCCTATTCGCATCGGCACTCTGGCTCTCGAAAGCGCCGAAATGGTCTGGTGGGACAAAGGACCCACCACCACACTGCTGCGAGCCTCGTCAGCCATTCCCGGCGTATTCCCACCCGTTCTTATTGACGGCGAACTCCACGTAGATGGGGGAGTGGCCTCTCCCGTGCCCTTGGCCGCCGCGATTGAGTTTTCCCCGACGCGACTCATCGTGCTCGACGTCTCCATGATCACCGCCCCACCCGGAAGTGACGTCGTGCCTGATCACATCGAGCAGCGATCGGCACTGGGAGTACTGCTCGCGAGCTTCGACGCGCTGCGACGACGCGTCGCCGACGCCGAACAGGCCGCCGTGCAAGAAGCCGTCGAGATCTTCACGATCCGCGCCGGCGTGCCCGGTGCCACTGACGCGGCCACCCTGGCTCGAATCCCAGAACTCATCGAAATGGGGGCCGCCGCCGCGCGTGAACTACTGAAGAATCACCCCGAGCTGCTCGACCACCAGCTGGTCCTGGGCCGGTCAGACACCTGACGTGCCAGCCGCGACAACTCGCGCACAGTAGAGATCCCAAGGGGGTGAAACAGATTTCGACGTTGAACTTCAACGTTCAAAGAAGCGAGCCGTGGTCTCCGGAGCCACGTTAAAGAGCCGGAAAAACCAACAAACGCCAAGCCTCAGCTTGCGCTCGCGGCCTAGTGCCGCGACGTCCATTCAGGTCCAGTTCCACGATCTGTCCATGGGCGTCATCTTGTGGAACTTCACTTCGTACACGCGTTGACCGTGCACTAAGGACACTTCAGTCGACTACGGATCTCTACTGGCGCCAACACCACGGAGATCTCGACAACTTCTTGTTGGCTGCGCTCGGAGAAGATTGAACCGCGATTTGACGGACGCCGGGGCAGTGCCGGCCACCTCCACCAAGAACAAAGCCCCCGCTCGCGCGGGGGCTTTGTTGCGTCCTGGGCTGGATCGCGGTCTTAAAAGACGAGCTGGTCGACCGCTCGAGCTTTTTCGAGACGACTTTCGAGATCGCGTAGGTCTCGCTCGCCCGCCCACTGGTGCAGCTCTTCGAGCGACCACTTTCCGTGCATCTGGCGCACCAGCCACAGATCACTCTCGGGGTCGCACAGTGTGCCCTGCGCCAGGGCCACGAAAGCCTCCGTGGTGCTTTGCGCCCCGGCGACGTTGTGCAGCAGATCAGCCAGACAGTACAAACGAGGTCCCTGACCGAAGTAGCTGCGAATGTTCATCGCGGCCGCTGCACTGTCAACACCCGCAACAGGCTCAGCCGACCGCGCCGCCAGCGTGAACTCGGCCAGTACGTCGCTGATCCACTGTCGGCCGAGTGGTGGCTTGTTGTCTGGCCTTTGGGATGAACCGGGGTGCTTCTTTTTAGTCTTTTTCATGTCCCCTAAAGTGCCTCTCATCTGGAATTTCGCACTCAAGGTCGATCCCGGATCCTGCGCCAAGTAGTGCCAAATGCCTCTAAAAACAC
>Ga0214201_1000140_pt1 | contig 30714 bp, 31 predicted proteins | sample TroBogEpilimnion_32_FD_153039 | JGI IMG/M metagenome (GOLD analysis project Ga0214201, IMG submission 153039) | Freshwater microbial communities from Trout Bog Lake, WI - 29MAY2009 epilimnion | ecosystem: Environmental > Aquatic > Freshwater > Lake > Epilimnion/Euphotic zone | place: Trout Bog...
TTCTCTCATCACTCAATATTTATATCGCACCTAATACCGGGGGAGAGTCATTCGGAATTATTGTTGCAGAGGCGATGGCGGCTGGAGCAGCAGTGGTTGTGAGTGATATTCCCGCTTTTACGGCGCTTTTAAATAATGGGGAACATGGAGAGTTATTCAAAAGTGAGGATGTAGATTCGTTGTCCACATCCATTATCCGCTTACTTGCTTCACCCACCCATATGTCAGAGATTGCTCAGAGCGGTTTATCAGCGGCGATTCGGTTCGATTGGAAAACGGTCTCTAGCCAGATAATGGATGTCTATGAGATGGCAATGGCTGGGCACGGCAAAGTGGGACTAGGCGCAGATAATGCGATTTGGAAGAGGGAGCGTAACCGGTGATCTATTTTCTCATAACACTTTTGGTACTTCTGGGTGCCTGGTATTTATCTTTTTCTGCTTCAAGGCTTGATCGTCTACATCATCGTGTTGAAACATCATGGGAGCACTTAGATGCGCTTTTGCAACGTCGGGGAGCACTAGCTCTAGAAATTTCGCACCAAGCAGATCTTGATCTTGCGACCGAGTTGATATTGAAGGAATCTGCTTACGTGAGCAGAGAAGAATCAATTCTAGAACGCAATGACGCAGAGAGGTCGTTATCTGAATCTTTGCGGTTTCTTAAAGATTCGGCTCAGAATGGTGATATTCAGATTTCGGTAGGACTTTTGGACGAACTTCATGTCTTGACCGATAAGATCAAAATTGCAGTGTCGATTCATCTTGAAGCAGTTAATTCGGTAGCGAATCTGCGTTCAAAGCGACTTTATAGGATCTTCCATTTAGCCGGAAAGGCAAAGCTACCCCGTACGTATTCTTTTGAAGAGGAAGTTTTATGAAGTTTTTCTCTAGCCGATCAGCTCTCTTTTTTATCCTCCTGTGTAGCTTGGGCATACTTACTGCTTGTGGTAAGTCTGACGTCGGATCGACGGTGACTCCAGTGGTCCCGACAAATGTATTAACAGGGATGCCAGGAATAAATGGTTCGGTACTTTTTGTAAAGATTGACGACACTCAACCATCACATCCCCAAGTTGGACTAGATAGTGCTGATGTTATCTACATCGAACAAGTAGAGGGTGGACTTACTCGTTTGGCAGCGGTCTTTACGAACAAGTTACCCGCACAAATTGGTCCGGTCCGGTCAGCTAGAATCAGCGACATCGATTTAATGGCAAATTACGGACATGCGGCCCTCGCCTTTAGCGGGGCGCAAACATCATTTCTGCCAGTTTTAGATTCTGCCAACCTGGAAGATATTGGCGCTGATCATGAACCTGCTTCTATATATTCTCGTGACGCCTCACGTTCTGCCCCCACAAACATGTTTGTTGCACCCGCCGCTCTGCTCAATAAATCGATCAGTATCGAACATCGAAATATTGCGAACGCACAATCTGTTGGTTGGAAATTCGGAGCCGTTCCTTTGGGAGGTGAGAGAATTCTCAGTGCATCGATTGCATGGCCGTCAGCTAAATACTCGGTGGAATGGTCTGCAACTGCGAAGAGTTGGCAGCTGTTTTATAATGCCGCACCAGATATTGCCGCAGATGGAGTACGCCTTGGTTCTCCAACATTTTTAATACAGGAAGTGAGTATCACGCAATCGATTTATCATGATCATCTGGGAAATTACACGCCTTTTAGCAACACGATCGGGTCGGGGACCGGATATTTATTGCGTGATGGTCAAGAAATTCCTATTTTCTGGAATCGCGCAACTCCTTCCTCGCCCACCACATGGACTTTGAAGGACGGGAGTCCGGCCTATTTCCATCGGGGCCAAGTGTGGATTGCTCTGACAGATCAGCAGCCAGTCTTCGTTCGGCCAAATTCTGTGACGCCAACACCCTCTTTTTCAAAGTAGACTAAACCTCTTCCCATCACGGGATAAGTACCATCGGGTAGGTACGGCGGTAATCAAGATAATCAAGATAATCAAGGGGTAACAACGATGAGCGAGAGCACTTCTAAACAAACTGGTACCGCACGCGTTAAACGCGGAATGGCAGAGATGCTTAAGGGCGGCGTCATTATGGATGTAGTGAACGTTGAGCAAGCGAAGATCGCTGAAGATGCTGGCGCAGTAGCTGTAATGGCCCTTGAACGTGTACCGGCTGACATTCGTGCACAAGGTGGAGTTGCTCGGATGTCTGATCCAGACATGATCGAACAGATTCAAGCCGCAGTGTCAATCCCGGTTATGGCGAAGGCAAGAATTGGACATTTCGTAGAAGCCCAGATTCTTCAAAGTCTTGGAGTCGACTACATCGATGAATCCGAGGTGTTGACACCCGCAGATTACGAAAATCACATTGATAAGTGGAATTTCACCATTCCGTTTGTTTGCGGAGCTACAAATTTGGGCGAAGCGCTCCGTCGTATAAATGAAGGCGCAGCCATGATCCGTTCAAAAGGTGAAGCTGGAACTGGCGACGTCTCAAACGCAACTACTCACATGCGAAAGATCTCTTCAGAAATTCGTCGCTTAACATCTATGCGTGAAGACGAACTTTACGTTGCAGCCAAAGAGCTTTCGGCCCCATACGATTTAGTTAAAGAAGTCGCAACAACTGGAAAACTACCCGTCGTGCTCTTCACGGCTGGTGGTATTGCAACACCAGCGGATGCCGCGATGATGATGCAGCTTGGCGCCGATGGAGTGTTCGTGGGGTCTGGTATTTTCAAATCTGGAAACCCGGCGGCACGCGCAAGTGCCTGCGTTAAGGCTGTAACGTATTACACCGACCCTAAAGTGGTAGCAGATGTTTCGCGCGGCCTTGGCGATGCGATGGTTGGGATCAACGTTGCCGATATTCCTGTTCCTCATCGCTTGGCCGAACGCGGCTGGTAACAGAAATTATCAACTAGTGGTTGGCAGCCAATGAAAGTCGGAGTCCTGGCACTTCAAGGTGATTTTCGGGAGCATCTCTATGCGCTAAGTGAATGCGGGGTAGAGGCCAGCGCTGTTAAAACTTTCGATGAGATCTCGCAAATCGACGCCCTAATTCTACCCGGCGGGGAATCTACGACGATTGCAAAATTAGCAAGAACCTTCGGCTTAACTGATCTGATTGTTGAACGCATTCGTGGCGGAATGCCCACGTACGGTTCTTGTGCTGGCATGATTCTTTTGGCCGACAGAATCGAAGATGCGGCAGCTGGGCAAGAAACATTTGGCGGTCTCGATATGACCGTGAGACGAAATGCCTTTGGACGACAGGTTGATTCGTTCGAGTCAGATCTGTTCGTGGCTGGGATTACAGCCCCGCCGATAAGGGCGATCTTTATACGTGCACCCTGGGTTGAGTCGATCGGTCCTGGCGTGGAGGTTTTGGCTTCGGTGGAATTTAATGGAGAATTGCATCCTGTAGCGGTTCGGCAAGGGAACTTGTTGGCTACCTCGTTCCATCCAGAGATCACTGGAGATAATCGGGTGCATCGCTTTTTTATTGAAAATATTTGCAAGGTACATGTCGCGTAACAAGGCGTGACGTTTCTAGTAATTAGGTTGGAGAAGTAGATGTCAGGCCATTCCAAGTGGGCAACGACAAAGCATAAAAAAGCCGTCATAGATTCACGGCGGGCAAAGAATTTTGCGAAGTTAATCAAGGCGATTGAAATTGCGGCTCGTAATGGTGGTGCTGATATTGACGGTAATCCAACTCTTTTTGACGCCATCGCAAAAGCTAAGAAGAATTCGATGCCGGCTGACAACATCGATCGTGCGGTAAAACGTGGCGCTGGTCTTGAATCTGGTGGAGCGGATTGGCAGACGATTATGTACGAGGGTTATGCAGCTGGTGGAGTAGCTCTGATGATCGAGTGCTTGACGGATAGCCGAAATCGTGCAGCCTCCGAAGTTAGAGTTGCGGTTACTCGTAACGGGGGAACCATGGCAGATCCTGGTTCGGTCTCATATTTGTTCAACCGTAAAGGGGTCGTCATAGTTAAGAAAGTTGATGGCGTGACGGAAGATCGCATCCTAGAAGTAGTTCTTGAAGCAGGTTGTGAAGAGGTCAATGATTTAGGAGATTCATTCGAAATAGTCTCAGAACCGAGTGATTTGATTGCTGTACGTACCTCTTTGCAGGCAGCAGGACTGGACTACGAATCGGCCGATACCTCGTTTTTGCCGTCGCTCTCGATAGAACTCGATGCCGAAGCGGCTACGAAGGTCTTCAACTTAATAGATGCAATTGAAGAATTGGACGATGTGCAGAACGTCTACGGCAATTTTGATGTGTCTGACGAGGTAATGGCCTCTCTCGGCTAATAGGCTCGCCCTCATGATAGTTCTAGGGATTGATCCGGGTTTAACCCGATGTGGCCTTGGAGTAGTCGAAAGCAATGGATCACGAATATTGACGATGGTGGATGTTGGAGTTATCCGAACATCTCCGGATGCAGCGCTCGAATTTCGACTTTTGCAATTGGAAGAAGAGATATCTTCATGGATCTCAAAAGTTCGCCCTGATGTTATTGCGGTTGAACGAGTTTTCTCACAACTCAATGTCCGTACGGCAATGGCCACGGGCCAAGCCGCGGGTGTGGCCTTGTTACTTGCAGCGCGTGCTGGGATTACAGTTGCCATGCACACTCCATCTGAAGTGAAAGCGGCTGTGACGGGTTCGGGCAGAGCTGACAAAAAACAGGTGGCATTGATGGTCCAAAAATTATTACGACTTGAAACAATTCCTAAACCTGTAGATAGTACTGATGCCTTGGCTTTGGCTATTTGTCATCACTGGCGTGGAGTCGGGAATGCGAAGTTAGAAGTAGCACTCGTGAAAGAGCGGGCAAGATTGAAGAAAGTTGCATCGAGGTGATCGCGTCGATAAGCGGGATCGTCAAACTTTTACGAATCAATACCATGGTTGTCGAAGTGGGTGGAGTTGGCATGTTGGTACATGTAAGCCCACGCTTGTCAGCGAACCAAACAGTTGGTAGGTCGGTCTCGCTGCATACGGTCCTCGTCGTGCGCGAAGATGCTCTCACTCTCTATGGATTTGAAACTCCCGATGCTCGCGATCTCTTTGAAATTCTCCAGACTGTGACAGGAATTGGGCCTAAGGTGGCTCAATCCGCTCTCACTGTTTACGATGTGCCAGAGCTTGTAAGTGCCATCAAATCTGAAAATTCATCTATTCTCGAGAAAATTCCAGGACTAGGAAAAAAAGGTGCTCAACGATTGGTACTCGAGTTGAAAGAGAAGTTGGGGGCTTTCGTATCTACGCAATCGCCAGTTGTTGGCGCTTGGAGAGAACAACTCAATAGTGCTTTAGTGGGCCTTGGTTACTCTCTTCGACAGAGTGAAGAGCGTATCGAAACGGTTGCAGCTCAATTTGGTAGCGCTTCGGAGATACCTATCGCAGAATTACTTCGCGCAGCCCTATCGACTGGGCCTAGCCGATGACTGAATCGATCCTTGGGCCGGATGCAGATGATGTAGAACGCGCACAAGAATTAGCACTAAGACCAAAATCGCTCAAAGAGTTTGTTGGTCAACAACGTGTCGCTTCGCAGATAGATCTCCTCTTGACTGCGGCTCGTACTCGAAAGAATTCAGCTGATCACATCCTTCTTTCTGGTCCACCGGGACTGGGTAAGACAACGTTGGCGATGATCATTGCATCAGAAATGAATGCACCGCTACGGATCACAAGTGGTCCAGCAATTCAGCACGCCGGTGATCTGGCGTCAATTCTTTCCTCTCTTGTCGAAGGAGAGATACTTTTTCTGGACGAAATTCATCGAATGTCAAGACCCGCCGAAGAGATGTTGTATTTGGCAATGGAAGATTTTCGAGTCGATGTGATTGTGGGTAAAGGCGCAGGAGCGACGGCGATCCCACTTTCCTTGCCGCAGTTCACTTTAGTTGGGGCAACTACTCGAGCGGGTTTGTTACCCAGTCCCTTGCGTGATCGATTCGGTTTTACTGCTCAGTTAGATTTTTATGATGATGTGGACCTGGCAACGATTGTCCGCAGAAGTGGCGATCTATTGAAAGTAGCAATCGATGATGCAGCGGTATCAGAGATTGGTTCGCGATCGAGGGGTACACCTCGTGTTGCAAATCGGTTATTGCGTAGAGTTCGAGATTATGCCCAAGTTCATGGCAACGGTTCTATTAACTTGTCATCGGCGCAGGCAGCGCTAGAAATGTACGAAGTGGACCACATTGGCCTGGACCGACTTGATAAAGCACTTTTAGAAATTTTGATCAAACGATTCAACGGTGGTCCAGTGGGTATTTCTACGTTAGCCATGTCTCTTGGCGAAGAATCAGAGACAATTGAAGGGCTCTGTGAGCCGTTTCTAGTCCGCAGGGGCTTAATCGCCAGAACACCTAGAGGAAGGGTCGCTACTTCTGCCAGTTGGGCTCATTTGGGACTCACTCCACCTCAGGGAGATCTCGGTATTTTCGACATGCCTGCTCTTGATGCCTAGACTTACCTCTTATGTCTGCCAATATTTCGAAATCACTCAAGACCTCGTCTAGACCTGGTCGAACCCTGGCCATTGTCGCCGTCGTTCTCATCGCCTTTGGAGCTCTGGCTTTTTTCCAGAATGACAAGGTGAAGCTCGGTCTGGATCTTCGAGGTGGGACAAGCGTGACCTTGCAACCACGTGTTGCTGCCGGTGGCAAAGTATCTACGGCGGCGATCAATCAAGCGGTATCGATCATTCGTCAGCGCGTTAACTCACTTGGTGTTGCTGAAAGTCAGGTAACGGCTCAGGGAACCGGCAACAATCAGCAAATTGTGATTTCTGTTCCGGGAGATACAGGCCAACACATTGTTGATCTTGTTGGGCAGACAGCAGAGCTTAGATTCCGCCAAGTACTTGCCTCTGGTGGGGGCAATGCGACAAGCACTCAAACAAATACAGTTTCCACAACGACCACTACTACTGATAAGAATGGTAAGAAAGTTGTATCTAAGCCAACCGCCGCGGCTCCGACATTCCCGAATGGCGTAACACCCGCTCTCAATGCGCAATTTGCTGCCCTAGATTGCACGAAGGCAATAAACCGTCAAGGGGGAAATATTGATAATCCGAAATCTTCTATAGTTTCTTGCAGCAGAGATGGTCTTACGAAATATGTTCTGGCGCCTGCTCAAGTAGTTGGTACAGATGTTGCAAAAGCTAGCGCCGTTCTTGACCAAACAAACGGCAATGGGTGGATGGTTCTGCTTAATTTTAATGGGAACGGAACTTCTCAATTCGGTGCCCTTACATCAGGTGTCACAAAGCTTGCCGCGCCACAAAATGAAGTAGCTATCGTCTTGGACGGCCTGGTTATCGAAGCGCCAAGAATTAATGAAGCCATCACCGCTGGAAGCGCTCAGATCACGGGTGGATTCAACCAAGCATCAGCGTCTGATCTCTCAAATGTTCTCAAGTACGGAGCTCTTCCGCTGGCTTTTGATAGGGGAGATGTACAGCAAGTTTCGCCAACATTAGGCGCAGATCAGTTGCGCGCTGGACTGCTAGCAGGCTTACTAGGCCTCATCTTGGTAGTTCTGTATTCAGTGTTCTACTACCGAGGTCTTGGCGTCGTGAGCGTAGGCTCATTAAGTATTGCTGGAGTGATTACATATTTGCTATTCCTGCTTCTAGGAAAGTGGATCGGTTTCACTCTCTCGCTGGCAGGTATTGCAGGAGCGATTGTTTCGATCGGTATAACCGCGGACTCGTTCATTGTTTATTTTGAAAGATTGCGAGACGAAGTGCGTGACGGTCGTTCATTGCGTACGGCAGTAGATACTGGATGGAATCGAGCACGTCGAACTATTTTGGTTGCTGACTCAGTCTCGCTTATCGCTTCTGCTCTGCTTTATTTCTTTGCCGTAGGAGATGTTCGCGGTTTTGCTTTCACCTTAGGTTTAACCACCTTGGTTGACTTGGTCGTGGTCTTCCTCTTCACAAAGCCGCTGGTTAGTCTTCTCTCCCGAGTTAGCTTCTATGCCAATGGACATGCTCTTTCGGGTTTCTCTGCATCTAGCTTGGGTGTTATTAGCGGAAAGGACGTTGCTTAAATGTCACGTTTATCAGGAATGGGTGGTCGCCTCTATCGTGGCGAAAAATCCTTCAACATCATCGGTAATCGTCGTCGTTGGTACGCCTTATCTGGGCTAGTGATTATTATCAGCGCGGTTTCTCTGGGTGTCCAAGGTTTACATTTGGGAATCGAATTTAAGGGTGGTTCGCAGTTTACATTTACGCAGACTGGGGCAACTATCGCTGAAGGGCAAAAGGCAGTTACCGACGCAGGTATCGTCTCAGAGACGATCGTCCAGAAGATCGGTTCCAACAAGATTCAGATAACGACCGGTTCGTTGACCAATCAACAAAACGATGCGATTCAAAGCGCAATCATTAAAGATTTTGGAATAGCTGGAACAAGTATCAACGTCATGAGTATTGGTCCTTCTTGGGGTAAAGACATCACTCATAAAGCGATACAAGCCCTGATCGCTTTCTTGCTTATAGTTATGTTGTATCTCGCTTTTGCCTTCGAACCGAAGATGGCCACGGCCGCAATTATTGCTGTGATGCACGACGTGTTCATCACTGTTGGCATTTATGCGTTAATTGGTTTCGATGTTACCCCGGCGACCGTTATTGGATTCCTAACTATTTTGGGTTATTCGTTGTATGACACCGTCGTGGTATTCGACAAGGTTCGAGAGAATACTCGGTCGATCACAAGTACTGGGAAATATACATATTCTCAGGCAGCTAACTTGGCCGTCAATCAGACATTGGTTCGCTCTTTCAACACCTCTTTGATCGCCTTGTTGCCAGTGGCCTCGATTCTGTTTGTCGGTGCTGGCTTGTTAGGCGCAGGAACTTTAAAAGATCTGTCGTTAGCCCTCTTCATTGGCCTAGCTACCGGAACATATTCTTCGATCTTCGTTGCCAGCCCAATTCTGGCGACGTTACGTGAACGCGAACCGGCCATGAAGGCACTCGCAAAGCGCGTAGCCCAACGTGGGGCAGCAGGTTTATCTTCTGAAGTAGTCATCAAGGGTGATGCAGAAGTCGCCGGGATCGTTACCTCTACTCATTCAAAAGTGAATCGTGATCGTGGGCCACGCAATCAACCCAAGCGCAGAGGCCGTCGCTAAATAGTCGTTAGGAGGAAGCGATGGACGCTCTGCTAACTCCGCTTGCCAAGGTTCTCTCTGAGAACTTGGTGGGGTATAACGAATCTGAATTGCTACGTGCTTATGAAGTAGCTTGCCGATCCCATGAAGGACAATTTCGTAAATCTGGTGAACCGTACATAACTCACCCAATAGCTGTCGCAGAAATTTTAGCTAGTTTAGGTATGGATCAAGCAACGATAACCGCGGCCCTGCTTCACGACACAGTGGAAGATACTCCTTACTCACTTGAGGGGCTGAAGAAGGATTTTGGCTCTGAAGTAGTTCAGTTGGTTGATGGTGTGACCAAGCTAGATAAGTTGACCTATGGCCCTAGCGCAGAAGCGGAAACATTGCGCAAAATGGTCGTCGCCATGTCGAAGGACATCCGCGTTCTTGTAATCAAACTCGCGGATCGCTTGCATAATGCACGGACCTGGCAATTTGTGTCGGCAGAATCCGCGACCCGTAAAGCACGAGAAACGTTAGATATCTATGCGCCTCTTGCTCACCGGCTAGGGATGAATGCAATTAAATGGGAGCTAGAAGACTTATCTTTTAAGGTCTTAGAGCCAAAGAAATTTGAAGAGATCGAGAGATTGGTAAGTGAGCGCTCTCCACTTCGAGCTAAGTTCACGGACGAAGTGACCAGACAGATAGAGGAAGATCTGGCGAGTGAAGAGATCAAGGCTTCGGTTAAAGGTCGACAGAAGCACCTGTACAGCGTCTTTCAGAAGATGGTGGTACGGGGTAGAGATTTCAACGATATTTATGATCTAGTAGGCATCCGAGTAATTGTCGAAGATGTTCGAGATTGTTACGCAGTTCTCGGCGCTATCCACGCCAGATGGAGTCCAATTCCGGGGCGATTCAAGGATTACATTGCAATGCCTAAGTTCAATTTATATCAATCGTTACATACGACGGTTATCGGTCCAAATGGAAAAGCGGTCGAGATTCAGATTCGAACTTCTGACATGCATGCACGAGCAGAATTTGGTATCGCTGCACATTGGAAGTACAAGCTTAAAGGTCCACAGGGAGCAGACAACGATCCCGGGGTTATATGGCTTAAGCAACTTCACGAATGGCAGCAAGAGAGTGAAGATGTCGGTGATTTTCTCGACACCTTGCGATACGACCTTCGTACTCCAGAAGTATTCGTCTTCACGCCGAAGGGGAGCGTGGTTGCTCTTCCAGCTGGTTCTACCCCCGTTGACTTTGCTTATGCTGTGCATACTGAAGTTGGGAATCGTTGCGTGGGTGCGAAGGTAAATGGAAAATTAGTTCCGCTAGAGTCCGTCCTCGCCAACGGCGATGTAGTCGATGTCGTCACAAATAAGCATCCAAATGCAGCCCCAAGTCATGATTGGCTAAATTTTGTAAAGTCGCCACGGGCTCGCTCCAAAATTAAGGCGTGGTTCTCCAAGGAACGGCGCGAAGAAGCGATTGAGGCGGGGCAAGAGTCGATCGCTCGACAGATGCGTAAAGCAGGTTTGCCGCTTCAAAAGTTGCTCGCAGGGCAGGCGATCCTAGAACTTGCTCACGAATTGCATTTCCCTGATATCGAATCTCTCTATGCATCAGTTGGTAACGGACATATTTCTGCCGCATCAGTAATTGAAAAACTTGCAGCGCAGATCGGTGAAGATGAAGGTGCAACAGATGATGATTTGGGCCATCTACTACACAAGATCGCTCCGGCGAAAAGAAACTCCTCTGGTGTTGATGTTGATGGCGCGGGGGATCTCTTGGTCAAGTTAGCTAGGTGTTGCACACCAGTTCCTGGCGATGAAATAACCGGGTTTGTTACTCGGGGAAGTGGTGTCAGCGTGCATCGTCTAAATTGCATCAACATTAATGATCTTCAGGAGAATCAAGGTGATCGAATAGTAGGAGTGAAATGGAATTCCAGCGCCAAATCGCTATTCCTTGTGAACATTCAGGTAGAGGCATTGGATCGGGCGGGTTTACTTTCGGATATAACTCGAACCCTTTCAGAAGAACACGTGAATATACTTAATGCCTCCGTCAGCACTTCTAAGGACCGCACGGCCATATCTCGATTTACCTTCGAAATGGCGGATGCACTGCATTTAGATTCGGTCCTATCAGCGGTGAGAAACGTTGAAGGTGTTTATGACGTTAATCGTGTCACCAACAATTAAGATTTATTTAAAGTCAGCTAAACCTTTTTGAGCTTCCGTCAACCAGGAGCGGCGAGCGGCGGCGGCCTCACGAGCCACCATGGCTTTCGCAGTTTGACCCGCGGCCTCTGCTTTAACTGCTTGTTTCTCGTACCCTTCAATCGCATCTAGCAAGCCCTGAACAACGTTATTGGCGTGTGCGATAGCAGTTGGATCTGTGCGCCTGGCAACCTCTTCATGAAGTGATTCGATCTCGGTCTGTACCTTTTCGAGACGTTGTTCAAGAGCGGATCGCTTGTTTCGTTCTGTCATGCCAATTCGATCCCATTTTTCCAGCAGATCATGGAACTTCTTTTTAGCGGCTTTTACATCGCTTACGGGGATCAGCGCCTCTATCTCTTTAATCAATTCTTCACGCTTAGTCAGATTGGCGGCCATCGTACCTTGACGCTTTTCGAGGTCGGCTTTTTTGGCGCTAAAAAACGCATCTTGAGCAGTCTTAAATTCTTCCCAAAGTTTGGTGTCAACATTCTTCTTACCGCGCCCTGCGGCTTTCCAGGCATCCATGAGCTCTTTAAAGCGATTAGCCGTAGGTAGCCACTCTTTAGAAGTTGCAAGTTTCTTCGCTTCTTCGACGATCTGATTCTTCGTCTGGGCAACTGCAGCACTCTGTACTTCTAGCTGAGCAAAGTGAGTACGTCGACGTTTGTCGAATTTGTTTCTGGCACTGGAAAAACGCTTCCATAAGTCGGCATCAGATTTTTTATCTAAGCGAGGCGCGACTTTCCACTCATCGAGCAAAGTTTTGAGACGATCGCCAGTATTCTTCCAACTTTCTGAGAGCGCCAATGACTCTGCTTCTACGACTAGTTTCTCCTTGATCAAGGTTGCTTCCGCGCGCTTAGCTTCCTTTGCAGCGTTTTCGATTGCTTTACGAGCTTCGTAGGCAGCTTTATGTTGCTCAATTAGCTCCGGAATCTGTTCAACTGATTTGGCAAGAGTTGCTAGATCACCCACACCATTAAGATTGGAAATTTGATCCTTAAGCTTTGCGACGGCCGAACGTGCATCAGCTGGGACCATCGCCCCACTTTTGATACGTGCCGCTAATAAAGCTACTTCTGAGGCAAGTGATTCAAATTTGCGCACAAAATAGGCGAGCGCCTCTTCTGATGTCTTTCCTGGATATGAGCCGACAGCTCGTTCACCTTCTGGAGTAAGTACGTAAACAATTCCATCATCACCTACACGACCAAATTTAGCCGGATCTCCAATCAAAGCCGATGCGGCACTTAGATTGTTCTCGTTCTGATCCATTGCTTACTCCTTTGGTTGCGCGTGAATCGATGGCCCGGCTTGTAAGTGGCAATCGATCTTCCGTTATCGTGTTCTGGACGTGAACCGCCAATGGCGGTTCTTGCCCCGTATGGATAAGGGTTAACGGTACCCTTAAAGCCTATCTGGGGGAAAGCCCACCCCAGTTTTGAGCGCAAAGGTGAGTATCCAGGTGATTTTAGAGGTGCTCCAAGCGCAGTATTTTGGAACCAACTGCTGGATTTTTGCACCCGGCAAAAATTCCGAATGTTTCGTCGTGGACCCAGGGATGGCTGTTCCCAATATGGTGGGTGCGATTTCAGAGCGCCTAGAGAGGCACAACCTTAAGCCGATCGCAACGATCCTAACGCACGGTCATATTGACCATACTTTCTCGGTAAAACCTCTCGACGAAAAATATGGCCTTGCGACATATATTCATCCTAAGGATCGACCATTTCTGGAAAATCCAGCGGGGATCTTGACTCCTGGTGGCCCGGCACTTCCTATCCTTGAAGAGATGGGAGCTACATCATTCTCTGAGCCCGGAGAAGTTCGTGAGCTGGTCGATGGATTAGAAATATCAATAGCGGGATTCAATCTGCAGGTTAGGCATACTCCGGGTCACACGCCAGGTTCAACGGTCTTTATCGTGGAGAACGAGTACCTGATATCAGGTGATGTCTTATTTGAAAATTCCATCGGCCGCACTGATTTATTGCTCGGATCTTCCGCGGCTATGAAGAAATCTCTCCGCAATGTAATTTTGGGCCTCAATGATGATCTTATTGTACTTCCCGGGCATGGCAAGGAAACTACAATTGGCCGAGAACGCAAGAACAACGAGTACTTGCAGGAGAGCTTCTTAAGGAGTGCGGACTAATGGCAAAGTTTCAAGCACCCAAGGGGGTCAGCGAGTATGTGCCAGATCGTTCAAATTACTTTGAATATGTGAGATCCACACTCATAGAATCTGCTCGAAATTCTGGGTATCAGTTGATCGAACTTCCCGTCTTTGAGGACACTGAACTCTTCACACGAGGTGTTGGTGAATCAACAGATGTGGTGCGCAAGGAGATGTACACCTTTGAGGATCGTGGCGGTCGTTCTATTACCCTAAGACCTGAAGGCACGGCTGGGGTGATGCGTGCAGTTATAGAACATAACCTCGATCGTGGCCAACTTCCGGTAAAGGTCTTTTATTCAGGTGCTTTTTTCCGCGCGGAAAGACCACAAGCCGGGCGATACAGACAGTTCTACCAAGTTGGAATCGAAGCAATAGGACTCTCGGATCCACTTATTGATGTGGAAGTGATCGCTGTTGCGGACAGAGCATTTAAGGCACTTGGACTAAGGAAATATCACCTTGAGATTACTTCGCTGGGGGATCTTCTTACTCGTGAGAATTACCTGAAGGACCTTCGGTCCTATATTGAAGAACTTCCACTTGATGAAGAGACGCGTACCAGGGCGAGTCTGAACCCGTTGCGGCTATTTGACGATAAGAGATCAGAAATTCGTGAGCTCATGCAGAAAGCACCAGTGCTAATGAACTACCTCACCGAAGAGAGTCGCGCTGATTTTGAATCGGTGAAAAGTTTGTTGAAAAGGTTGGGTATCGCTTTTAGCGTAAATGAGCGGATGGTTCGGGGGCTCGATTACTACACAGGCACCGCCTTTGAATTCGTTCACTCAGAACTTGGCGCACAATCTGGAATCGGTGGTGGCGGTCGGTATGACGGCCTGATGGAACAACTAGGCGGGCAAAACTTGTCAGGCATCGGATTTGGCTTAGGTATCGATCGTGTATTGCTGGCATGCGAAGCAGAGGGTATTGCGGTTCCAGAGAACGAGAAATTGGATCTTTACATAGTCCCACTTGGTACCGGGGATGAATCGTTGATTATTGCAGAAGAGCTACGATCACGTGGCCTGCGAGTGGATCTGGCTTTTGGAGAGAGAGCCCTGAAAGGGGCCATGAAGGCCGCTGATAAAAGTGGCGCGAAATATTCTCTTGTTCTTGGCGCAGATGAATTGAGCTCTGACGTAGTATCAGTGAAAGAGATGAATTCAGGGGAGAGCGAATCAGTTACTCTTAGTTCTTTGGCGACCACATTAATCGAGAAAATATCGAACTTGGGAGAACATTCGTAATATGTTGCGGACACATGATGCTGGAGCACTTCGCAAGAGCGATGCCGGAACCACAGTAGTTTTAGCGGGCTGGGTAGCACGTCGCCGTGACCATGGCGGAGTCGCCTTCATCGATCTTCGTGATGCCTCTGGCGCCGTTCAAGTGGTTATAAAAGACGAGATTGCAGGAGCGCTCCGGGCGGAGTGGTGTGTCCTAATCACAGGGGTGGTAACAGAACGTCCTGCGGGCAATGAAAACCTGAATATCCCGACCGGGACGATCGAGATCGACTGTGAGAAGTTGGAAGTCCTCAGCGAAGCAGCTCCGCTGCCTTTCCCGGTAGATAGTGGTGATGTTTCTAATATCAGCGAGGAAGTGCGCCTTAAGTATCGCTACCTAGATTTGCGACGAGAAGGACCGTCAAAAAATTTGCGAATGCGTTCGAGGGTAACTTCCACAATTCGCGGAGTTATGGATCGACTTGATTTCTTAGAGATTGAAACGCCATATCTGACTCGTTCCACACCGGAAGGAGCTCGTGATTTCTTGGTACCAGTTCGACTCCAACCAGGTAGCTGGTATGCATTGCCTCAATCTCCGCAGCTATTTAAACAGCTTCTTATGGTGGCTGGGATGGAACGTTATTACCAGATTGCACGTTGTTTCAGAGATGAAGATTTTCGTGCCGATCGTCAACCAGAATTTACGCAATTAGATATCGAGATGTCCTTTGTTGATCAAGAAGATATCTTGCGTGTCGCTGAAGAGATATTGTCCGAAGTATTTTTAAAGACGGTCAATTATGCGATTCCTCGTCCTATACCGCGGATGACTTATCTAGAATCTATGCGTCGATATGGTTCGGATAAGCCGGATTTACGTTTTGGTCAAGAGCTAACGGATGTAAAAGAGTTCTTTGCTAATACAACCTTCCGCGTATTCCAAGCCGACTATGTCGGGGCAGTTGTCATGCCGGGTGGAGCCGCATCCCCTCGTCGTGAATTAGATGCTTGGCAAGATTGGGCGAAAGCTCGTGGCGCCAAGGGCTTGGCCTATATTTTGGTACAGGAAGATGGGACGCTAGCTGGACCAGTAGCTAAAAACCTTTCAGAGCAAGAGAGCTCGGCAATCGCATCCTTCGTTGGCGCTAAGCCTGGGGATGCAATCTTCTTTGCAGCAGGTAATCAAAGTTCGTCGCAGGCGTTATTGGGGGCTGTTAGATTAGAAATTGGATCTCGCTGCAACCTCATAGCACCGAATTCTTGGGAGTTCTTGTGGGTAGTTGATGCTCCAATGTTCGAACCCGTTGATTCAGAGAATGTTGGGTCCGGATGGACTGCAGTACACCATCCCTTCACAGGACCAAAGCCAGAATTTGCGGATACTTTTGATAAGGATCCAGGTAACGCCCTCGCTTACGCGTATGACATTGTTCTTAACGGTAATGAAATCGGCGGCGGATCGATTCGTATTCATAAGAGTGAGATGCAACAACGAGTATTTGATGTGATTGGTTTAACTCCTCAAGAAGCAAAGAGTAAATTTGGTTTTCTTCTCGAAGCCTTTAATTATGGGCCACCACCACATGGTGGCATCGCATTAGGGATGGACCGACTTTGCGCTCTTCTTTCGGGAGCGGAATCAATTCGTGAGGTAATCGCATTTCCTAAGACTGCAAGTGGTGGGGACCCGTTAACCGGGGCTCCAACACCGATTACGCCGGCGCAGCGCAAAGAGGCCGCGGTCGATTTTGTACCGGAAGCCAAGTAATTGCGCTTAGCGCAGGAGAATGGTCGGGTAGGCTAGAGACATGGGTCCAGGTGGAATTGCAACGATAATTGCAGCAGTCGCACTTCTTGTGATCGCCTTTGCACTGGGGTATTTGATCATTCGCGTTGGCAAGGTCTTCGACGAGGTTGAAGCGACTATAAAGAGTGTCAATAAGATTGTATCTACGACAGAAAACTTCACCGAAAAAGTTACGGGCTCAATCACGAGTTTGATTGAGAAGAATTCGGGAGTGTTGAAAGTGGTTGGATCCCTTGTTGGTGCTTTGGCCGGAAAGAAATTCACCCGTTCCGATCGGGAGCACGAGTAGTCGGTGGAATCTGCAGAAATCAGAGCTCGATGGTTGCGCTTCTTCGAGTCGGGTAATTCCCAAGGGTTAAACCATACGGTCGTTCCTTCAGCATCCTTAATTGCCGATGACCCTAATTTGCTTCTGGTTAATGCCGGGATGGTTCCCTTCAAACCCTACTTTCTTGGCGAAGTAAAGCCGCCATTTAGTAGAGCTACATCCGTGCAGAAATGTGTACGTACATTAGATATCGACGAAGTTGGAAAGACTACGAGGCACGCATCATTCTTCCAGATGTGTGGCAACTTCTCATTTGGAGATTATTTTAAAGAAGGCGCGATCCGTATGGCGTGGGAATTGCTCACGAAACCAATATCTGATGGTGGTTACGGCTTTCCGGAAGAGAAGTTGTGGGTCACTGTTTACCTCAATGACGATGAAGCTGCAGATATATGGCATCAAAAAGTTGGAGTCCCTAAAGAGCGTATTCAGCGCCGAGGCATGGCGGACAATTTTTGGTCAATGGGCGTAGCAGGTCCCTGCGGTCCGTGTTCTGAGATTTATTATGATCGTGGTCCGGCATATGGCAAGGAGGGTGGGCCAATTGCCGATGAAGACAGGTATCTAGAGGTTTGGAATCTAGTGTTCATGCAAAATATTCGGGCAGATGGCGGAAGTAAGGATGATTATCCGATTATCGGTGAATTACCCGCTAAGAATATTGATACGGGACTTGGCCTAGAACGTACTGCTGCGCTCCTGCAAGGTGTCGAAAATATCTATGAAATCGATACAACAATGCAGATCCTTAGCAAAGCCAGCGAGCTTGCCGGAGTCACCTACGGTAAGGATACTAAAAACGATATTGCTTTAAGAGTCGTTGCAGATCATGCGCGTACTTCGATGATGCTCATAGGTGATGGAGTAATACCTTCCAATGAAGGTCGTGGCTATGTATTGCGCAGAATGATGCGTAGAACAATCCGTAATATGCGAATCTTGGGAGCACCGGATCACAATTCGCGTGAGCTCGTTAACGCAGCGCTCGGTGCCATGTCACCCCAATATCCAGAATTGATTGAGGAATCCGAGAAGATTTTGGCGGTCACGCAAGCTGAAGAAGAATCGTTCTTGTCGACACTAAAGAGCGGAACCGCGATATTCGATATGGCATCGGAAGAAATAATGAAGTCTAAGAAGATATCGCTTCCAGGAGATACCGTATTCAAGTTGCACGATACTTACGGCTTTCCGTTCGATCTGACTTTAGAGATGGCCTCCGAGGCAGGTCTCAAGGTTGATGAGGATGGCTTCCGGAAATTGATGAAAGAACAGAAAGATCGCGCTAAAGCAGATTCACGTGCCAAGAAGAGCGGTCACACTGATTTATCGGAGTATCGAAAGATCGTTGATACGAACGGAAAAACTGAGTTCGTCGGCTATTCCCACTTGACGTCAGAGGCTTCAATTAATGGAATCTTAGTTGATGGCGTGAGCGTGCAAGAAGTTAATGAAGGTGACGTAGAGATCGTGCTGGATCGCACTCCTTTTTATGCCGAAGGTGGCGGCCAACTTGCTGATGGTGGAACTCTTGTCCTATCCAATGGCGCACGGATAGAAATCGATGATGTTCAGTGTCCGGTTCCTGGGCTTTATGTGCACCGCGGAACAATAATTTCGGGAACCGCTAAGGTGAATGAAGAACTCTTGGCGCAGATCGATCAGGGTCGCAGGAAAGCGATATCTAGGGCACACACAGCGACACATATGGTGCATAAAGCATTTCGAGAAGCATTGGGCGACAGTGCTACTCAAGCGGGATCTGAAAACGCACCTGGTCGTTTCCGATTTGATTTCCCGGCGAACGGAGCAGTTCCTGCATCGGTTCTTCACGATGTCGAGTCCCGAGTGAATACTTTGTTACTTGAAAATCTAGAGGTGACTGCACAATCCATGAGCCAGGTCGAAGCCAAGGAGATTGGTGCGATGGCGCTCTTTGGTGAAAAATATGGCGATGTTGTTCGGGTAGTCAGTGTCGGCGATTGGGCTCGGGAATTGTGTGGCGGCACTCATGTTCATTCCTCTGCAGAGCTAGGGGTGGTCAAGCTTCTGAGTGAATCATCAATTGGTTCAGGAGTACGACGCGTAGAGGCGTTGGTTGGAGCGGATGCTTTTTCATATTTGGTGCGAGAGCACATCTTGCTTAATTCCTTAACAGAGATAGTTAAAGGTGCGCGGGTTGAAGAATTGCCAGAACGCATCTCAGATCTCGTCAATCGCATGAAGGCGATCGAGAAAGAATTGAGTGGAGTTCGTTCTGCGCAAGCTTTAGCTTCGGTGGGGGAGTTAGCCAGTAATTTTGAAAGTATGGGCGAGGTGCAACATATTTTTGCACACGTACCCGATGGAATTTCGGTTGATGATCTGCGGTCGATGGCGCTTGACTTACGTAATCGCAAAGATAATTCGGTGGTTGGCTTGCTTTCCTCGCAAGGAGATCGCATTACTTTGGTGGTCGCGGTCTCTCCGGCCGCACAACAAGCTGGTGTGAAAGCCGGAAATCTCGTAAAGATTGGTTCATCTATTTTGGGTGGCGGTGGCGGTGGCAAGGATGACTTCGCGCAAGGCGGAGGAACTGATCACAGCAAGATCAACCAAGCGATTGCAGATTTAAGGGCTTCTCTAGGGGCTAAATAGTTATGCAATCGGGCCGCAGAATCGGATTTGATTTTGGTGTCGTTCGAATTGGTGTTGCCATGAGTGACACATCAGGTTTGATTGCATCTCCACTCACAACTCTCCAGGCCCAGTCAGCCGATTTAGCAGAACAACTTTCTTCACTCTTTGCGGAGTTCGAGCCTATATATCTAGCAGTAGGGGAACCTAAGCATTTAAGTGGCTCTGAAAGTAAGAGTATGGAGCTGGTCGCAGAATTCGTCTCTTTGCTGCGCACAATTACCTCCGTTCCAATTCATATGGTCGACGAACGGATGTCAACATTGAGTGCTGCTCGTGATTTGCGCGCTACTGGACATACCGCAAAAACCAGCAAGGAAAAGATTGATGCCGCATCCGCCGTTGCTATTCTAGAAAGTGCTCTCAATCGTGAACGGATTGCTGGAAAAATTGAGTAAGCTCCGCAGGAATCAGATTGTTGTGACTACCACCGTCATCATTTTGGTCCTGATTCTGATACAGCTATTGCACCGCCCCGCTGATTTTGGGCCAGGATCGCCCGGTCCCACCATCCTCTTCACGGTGGAAAATGGTGAAGCAGGCACCTCTATCGCCTTGAACCTACAGAAGGATCTTGTCGTTAAGTCATCTTCGTCCATGATTGCAGTCATGAATTCTTCAAAGGCGAGTCTTGGGATTGCTCCTGGAGTCCATAAGATTTCAACCCATATCCCAAATCGAGAAGCGATATCGCAGTTGTTAGACCAGAAAAGGATTGCCAATGTTATTGCGGTCATTCCTGGAGATACCAGCTCGGATGTGCTCAAAAAGCTGCATCAGGATAAGTCACTAGTTCAACAGGACTTACTTTCTGATTTGCAACCGGTGTTAAAGTCTGCGAACAACTCACTCGAAGGGCAATTGTTCCCTAGTCAATATTCATTTGCGCCGGGTACGACAACCCATACTGCGTTAGTGACCATGATCAAACAATTTCAAAGTTCGATTAAAAGTACAAATCTGTTAGCAGGCTACAATAATTTCAGCGGATATGATGTCTTGAAGATTGCCTCTTTGATTCAAATTGAGGCAGATCCAATTGATTACCGGAAGGCTGCTCGAGTGATTTATAACAGGCTCAAAATAGGCATGCCACTTCAATTGAATTCAACGGTTCAATACGCGGCGCACCTTCGCGGACAGATCTCATTAAGCAGAAATGCCACAAAAATTGACTCACCATTTAACACTTATCTACACACCGGGTTACCGCCAACGCCTATCTCCAACCCGGGGCTTATGGCCATCAAAGGGGCCATGAATCCAGAGCCCGGGGATTGGCTATATTTCATTACAGTTAGGCCCCACGACACCCGTTTCACCAAGAGCTTTACAGAGTTCGAAGTATGGGTCGAGTTGTATAACAATAACCTTGCGAATGGAGCATTCAAATGATTAAGGCTGCGGTTCTTGGTTCTCCAATAGCCCATAGCCTCTCTCCACTTCTGCACAAGAAAGCCTATGAATTCTTAGGACTCCCTGCATCGTATGAAGCCATCGAATTGCTTCCGGCTGATGCAGATGATTTTTTCAAAAATGCATTGCGGGAAAGATGGACTGGTTTTTCGCTAACAATGCCTTTGAAAGAATGCATTTTCAATTCTGGTTTTCTGATCGATCCGGTGGCTAGCCGGATGCGTTCGGCTAATACCTTGGTTCTGCAAGATGATAATTATTTCGCGGTATCGACAGATAGAACAGGCTTCATGAGGCTCTTCAATGGCATTAAAAAGGAACGAGTCGCAATCATTGGTGGTGGCGGAACCGCTAGGGCGGCACTTGGCGCGTTAGATGGACTATCGGAGCAGATTGATTTTCTCTTACAAACGCCAAGCCGTGCAGATGTTTTACGTCAGGTCGCTATCACAAGCTCGCTTAATTTCTACGATATGAATCATTCATTAGACGATTATGATCTGATCATTTCCACGGTTCCGGCGGGAACAGGTGATCATCTTGCGAGCAGATTAACTTCTGCCGATATGACAGTTTGTGAAGTTCTCTATAAGCCATATCCGACAAAATTTCTTGCCCAAGCACAATCTATAGGGGCTCGGACTATTGATGGTTTGGATCTATTAGTCGAGCAAGCACTTGACCAAATTTCACTTTTTTCAGGCCTCTCATTCGACCAGGACGCGATGCGCGATCTTCTCATCAGGACAAGTCGGGAGTCCTTGTCTTAAATTCTAGCTGTGCATAACTTTTCACTGAAAATTCAAGGAGTGCTTATAGTCATACTATGTGGCGATCTTTGATAACTATATTTTTTGGATTGCCTATATCCATCGTAGATTTCAAAAGCCGCAGAATCCCGAATAACTTATTGATAGCTATGTTTTTCTCCTTGGAAGTGTCACTTCTATTTTTCGCCAATAGCCTCTTCTTTAGTCGGAATGTACAAGTACTTTGCCTGACATCCTTGGCGATCATATTGGCGGCCACTTCGCAGGAATTCATTGGAATGGGCGATGTGAAGCTGCTCATCGTGATTATTTTGGTGACGAAAAGCTTCCAACAATGGCTCAATATTGTGATTCTCGCGATTGCTATCGGCCTGATTTGGGCGGGGCTATCTAGAAATCGGAGCATTCCCTTTGCGCCCTCAATCTTTATGGCGATGCTGCTCCTCATTTAGCGAGCGAGAAGCGGTGGATATCTGACACAATATCCCTATGTTGAGGCACCTATGTTGAGATGGCTAACTGCGGGGGAGTCACATGGACCTGCGCTCTCCGCAATTATCGAGGGCATGCCTGCTCACGTAATAATCGATTCCAACACCATCGATGCCGACCTTCGCCGTAGGCGCTTAGGGTATGGCCGTGGCGCACGGCAGAGCTTCGAAGCAGATTTGATAACCATTCTGGGTGGAATTCGCCATGGTCAGACACAAGGCGGTCCTATAGCTATTCAGGTCGGAAATTCGGAATGGCCCAAATGGGAGAAGATTATGTCGGCAAACCCTATTCCAGCCGATGAGCTCTCCGCCCTCGCAAGAAATGCACCTCTCACCCGTCCACGACCAGGCCATGCTGATTTAGTTGGAATGCAAAAATATAGTTTTGATGACGCTCGTCCAATTCTGGAGAGAGCTAGCGCGCGCGAAACTGCCGCAAGGGTCGCTTTAGGTTCTGTTGCTCGCGCATTTCTTGAACAGTCGGTGGGCATCACGATCACAAGTCATGTTCTTTCAATTGGATCAGCAGGTTCTGGCGACGATTACAAGATGCCAACGTATGCAGATCGACAGATTATTGATGATGATCCAGTACGTTCCTTTGATCCTGTCGCAAGTGCTGCAATGGTTGCAGAGATTGACTCTGCGCATAGCGCTGGAGATACCCTAGGTGGCGTTGTCGAAGTACTTGCATTTGATCTTCCGCCGGGTCTGGGGTCACATGCGCATTGGGATCGACGTTTGGATGCGCGCTTAGCCGGCGCGATGATGGGAATCCAGGCGATCAAAGGCGTGGAGATCGGCGATGGTTTCACAACGGCCAGGCGACGTGGCTCCGTGGCTCATGATGAGATTGAGAAGAATTCAGCTGGAAAAATTATTCGGCGGACAGACCGCGCCGGTGGAACCGAAGGTGGAATGTCTAACGGTGAAACACTTCGTGTTCGAGCGGCAATGAAACCGATTTCCACGGTACCACGCGCGTTGGACACGATAGACGTTGCTACGGGTGAACCCGCAAAGGCCATCAATCAACGTTCTGATGTATGTGCGGTTCCTGCTGCCGCGATCGTGGCTGAAGCTATGTGCGCTTTGGTTCTCGCAGATGCGGTCTTGGAGAAGTTTGGTGGCGATTCTGTTGCAGAAACTCGCCGTAACTACCTCAGTTATTTAGCAAACTTAGAAATAAAATAATGTCAGTCGCTATTTTGATTGGCGCACCTGGGGCAGGCAAAAGTTCTATCGGAAAGGCGCTGGCCGCCCATTTACGGGTGCAATTTACCGACACGGATAATGTGATCGTCAAGGAGTCGGGGAAATCAATTTCGCAGATGTTCGCCGATGATGGTGAAGCAGGATTCCGCTCGATCGAGCGGGAGATAGTAGAGCGTGAAATCGCGACGAACAATGGAGTTTTATCGCTCGGAGGTGGATCGATTTTGGATTCCACGATCCGTGAACTTTTGACAGCCACTTCTACGCCGGTGATATATCTTGATGTATCTCTGAGCAATGCCCTTCCTAGAATTTCTCGAAGCAACGATCGCCCACTATTGGATCAAAATCCGGGCTCTCAATGGATTGAGTTAATGGAGCGCAGGCGTCCTTTGTATCTAGAGTGCGCCGACATCGTGGTATCCACCGACAACCAGAAGCCTGCCGACGTTGTTAAAGTGATTATTGAGCGATTGAACCTGGCTTCGTGAGGAAGATATTATGAACTCGATTACAGTTAAGGCGGAGATTAGTTACGCCGTCAACATAGGTTGTAACTGGGACACAGTCGTGGATGAGATCTTAAGGAACCATCAAAAAGTTCTATTTATCGCCCCAAAAGGAATATCCAATCTGATTGATCTATCGGCTTTTCTTAAAGATGGCGAAGCTGAACTCTATTTTGTGCCAGATGGAGAGCTTCAGAAAAATATATCGATCGTTCAGGAGATCTGGACTTATCTGGGTGAAAACGATTTTGGAAGAGGATCCGCGATCGTGGGAATCGGTGGTGGAGCAACGACGGATTTGGCGGGCTTTGTTGCATCAACATGGTTACGTGGCATAGCTTGGTACGCCATACCAACAACACTGGCTGGAATGGTTGACGCATCAATAGGCGGGAAGACTGGCATAAATGTCGAGCAGGGAAAGAATCTAGTCGGATCTTTTTACTCACCGCGATCTGTTGAAATTGATGTCGGGTTCCTTGACTCACTTAGTGACCGTGATTTTTCTGCGGGGTTGGCAGAGATAATTAAGTCTGGATTCATTCGGGATATTTCGATATTGGTTCTGCTAGAAAACCATCTAGATGTGCCTTCGGCTCGTTCTATAGTTACGGAATTAATAACCAAGACAGCACAAGTGAAAGCCGATGTAGTTTCGCAGGATTTCACAGAGAGTCGATTGCGAGAAATTCTTAATTATGGTCATACCTTCGGGCACGCGATCGAAAAATTGTCTCAATATCAACTCCGTCATGGTGAGGCGGTGAGTATCGGGCTCCATTTTGCATCACTATTAAGTGAAGACCTTTTGGGCCTGCAAGAAAGCAACACTAAAAGATTGCTGGATCTACTGAATGCATATGGCCTACCCAGCACTTTCCCCAAGGAGAAATACCCATGGCCAGATCTGCTGCGATTGATGATGTCGGATAAGAAGACAAGAGATGGGTCGCTACGCTTTATTGGACTAGAGGATGTGGCAAAAGTTCAGTGGTTGGAAGCGGTAAATCCCGATCAATTACAGAAGATTTATGGGAAGATTGCCAGATGAAGATCCTCGTTCTCAATGGTCCTAACCTGGGTCGTCTGGATCTCCGGGATTCAAAGATATACGGCGAAATGACTTTCCCCCAACTGAGTTCCTACATCGCTGACTGTGCCACCGAGCTTGGTTTCCAAGCTGAAGTCAGGCAGAGCGATAGTGAAGTGCAATTGATCTCGTGGCTTCATGAGGCCGCGGATGGAAAGATTCCAGTTATTTTCAATCCAGCAGCATTCACTCATTACTCGTATGCGATAAGGGATGCGGCGGCAATGTTGACCGCCCCGCTCATTGAAGTTCACCTCAGCAATCCATTGGCTCGAGAGGAGTTTCGTCACACTTCGGTGATATCTGGAGTCGCTAACGGGACCATTGGGGGCTTTGGGCCTAATTCATACCGGTTGGCTCTAATAGCGATGAAAGAGTTGATCTAAGGTTCAGGTATTCTTCTGCAATGGCTACTACAAATGACCTCAAGAATGGAATGACCCTCGAAGTAGAGGGAAAGCTTTGGACCGTCGTGGAATTTCAGCACGTTAAGCCGGGAAAGGGACCAGCCTTCGTTCGTACGAAGTTGAAATTGGTTCCTGGTGGCAAGGTTATCGATCGCACTTTTAACGCAGGTCTCAAAGTGGAAGTCGCTCAACTCGAGAAGCGCGATATGCAATTCTTGTACCGCGACGGCGAAGGCTTCATTTTCATGGATACCCAAAATTACGATCAGCTCAATATTTCGCCAGAGGTAGTTGGTGATGCTTCAGACTATTTATTGGAAAATGCGGAGGCGGTTGTTGCGATTCATGAGGGCAACCCGCTCTACATCGAACTTGCGGCTTCCGTCGAACTGACCGTTACTTACACCGAGCCAGGATTACAGGGCGATCGTTCTTCTGGTGGCACTAAACCAGCAACAGTAGAGACGGGTATACAAGTACAAGTTCCTCTCTTCATCAAACAGGATGAGAAGATTCTGGTTGATACTCGAACAGGCGCTTATCTTGGACGCGCTAATTCCTGATTTCTGCAGTACCTCAGGAGAGAACGGATGACAGCTCGCCGTAAAGCACGTAAACGTGCTCTTGACCTACTTTTCGAAGCAGATTTGCGTTCTGTCAGCGCCTTAGAACTCCTCAATGAACGGCCGGGGGATGATCTCTCACAAGCTGACTATGTTCGCTCATTGATCTCCGGAGTGGGCGAGCATCGCGAAAAGATTGACGAGTTAATTCATACATATTCGCAGGGTTGGGATATGGATCGGATGCCGGCTATCGATCGTAATTTACTCAGGATTGCGCTCTTTGAAATTCTCTGGCTGCCAGAATTGGATGACAAAATCGCAGTCAATGAAGCGGTTGAGATCGCTCAGGAGATATCGACGGCTGACTCTGCTGGCTTCATTAACGGCGTTCTTGGTCGGATAATTACTCTAAAGTCGGTCATACCGCTCTAACAGAGTCGGGTTGGTTTCCAACGCCAGAGACCTGCTATCCTTTGCATGCGGCTAACGCCGAGTATTCCTTTAACGAACGTCCTGAGAGACGGCGAAGGAGATTTAATGAGCATTGTGCTGGAACAGAGCGAGATTGATCGCTCTTTGAAGCGGATTTCACACGAGATAATCGAACGCAATCACGGGCTAAATAATGTTCTCTTAATGGGGATACCTACTCGTGGAGTGACGTTGGCCCAGCGAATTGGTGCTTTTTTAGCAACCATCGACTCTTCAGTACCTGTGGGCACACTTGATATAACAATGCACAGAGATGACCTTCGTCTTAAACCGCCTCGTCCGCTCATGGGAACGCAAATTCCTTCTGAGGGCATCGATGGAAAGCACTTGGTCCTTATCGATGATGTTCTTTTCTCGGGTCGCACTATCAGGGCGGCGCTCGACGCTATCGGGGAGTTGGGACGACCTAGCTCCGTCCAGTTAGCAGTTCTTATTGACCGAGGACACCGCGAACTTCCTATTCGTGCAGATTATGTAGGAAAGAACATTCCAACCAATGCACAGGAAATCGTGAAGGTACAACTTCATGAGATCGATGGAATCGATCAAGTAGAAATTGGATTGCTGTGAAAAATCTACTTTCTATCCAAGACCTTGATTCGGCCAGCATCGTAGAGATATTGAATACAGCTCGGGAATTAGCGCGAATAACGGATGGGCCGATGAAGAAGCTTCCGACCCTACGAGGTCGTACAGTGGTAAATCTCTTCTTCGAAGACTCTACTCGTACGCGACTTAGCTTTGAGGCGGCCGCGAAGCGACTCTCTGCTGACGTGATCAGTTTCTCCGCCAAAGGTTCGAGCGTGAGCAAAGGTGAAAGTCTTAAAGATACAGCTCAGACCCTAGAAGCTATGGGTGCAGATCTCATCGTCATCAGGCACAGCGCATCTGGTGCGGCAAAGCGACTCGCAGAGTCCGGATGGATTCAATCAGCTGTGGTGAATGCTGGCGATGGCATGCATGAACACCCTACACAAGCGTTATTGGATGCGTACACGATTAGAGCTCATTTTCCGGATCACGAGAATGATTTTTCTGGATTACATGTGGGAATAGTTGGAGACATCCTGCATTCCAGAGTGGCACGAAGCAATGTAATACTTCTAAACAAATTGGGCGCGACCGTTACTTTAATTGCGCCACCCACATTACTTCCGATTGGCGTCAGTCAATGGCCAGTCCAGGTTTCGCATAGTTTGGATGAGGTTATCGGGACATTGGATGCAGTCATGATGCTTCGGATCCAAAGTGAACGAATGAATGATTCCTTTTTCCCTTCTGAGAGAGAATATTCACGAGACTTTGGGCTTGGTGCTCAACGCCTGGCAGCGTTAAAGAAGGAGGCAATCATTATGCATCCCGGACCGATGAATCGAGGGCTAGAGATTTCTGCAGCAAGTGCGGATAGTCCACAATCGGTTATTTTGGAGCAAGTGGCTAATGGAATCCTGGTACGTATGGCTGTGCTGTATCTCCTTCTTGGTGGTACCAGAATTCCAACGGAAGGAGTCCTCGTATGACCCAGGTACTGATCAAAAACGCACGGATGTTGGATGATCACATTGTAGATATCGCAATAACTGATGGACGGATCTATGAAATAGGATCTGACCTAACAGGTGCATATGAAGTTGTAGATGTCGCTAAGAAACTCGTTCTTCCGGGTTTCGTAGATCTACATACACATTTGCGAGCGCCAGGTAAAGAGAATTCCGAGACGGTTCTCTCAGGGAGTCAGGCAGCAGCTCGAGGCGGATATACCGCTCTATCAGCGATGGCGAATACCTCACCCGTAGCAGATACTGCTGGGGTTGTGGAACAGGTAGCTCGACTCGGGCGCGAAGCCGGTATATGCGATGTCTTCCCAATCGGCGCCGTCACGGTGGGTCTCAAAGGCGAGGTCATGGCAGAGATGTCGGCGATGGCTCAGTCTGCTGCAAAGGTTCGCATCTTTAGTGATGATGGCAATTGTGTGAGTGATCCCTTAATGATGCGTCGAGCGTTGGAGTACGTTAAGAGCTTTGATGGAATCATCGCTCAGCATGCCCAAGAACCTGCACTGACACGTGACTCACAAATGAATGAAGGTGTAGTTTCTTCAAAACTCGGCTTAAAAGGTTGGCCTTCAATCGCAGAAGAATCGATCATTGCTCGAGATATTCTGATCGCTCACTACGTTGGAAGCAGATTGCATATCTGCCACTTAACCACAGCTGGTGGTGTCGAACTTGTTCGTTGGGCTAAATCGCAAGGAATCAAAGTTACGGCAGAAGTAACGCCACATCACCTCCTTCTCACGGATACCTTGGCAGAAAGTTATGATGCCGTATATAAAGTGAATCCACCGCTGCGTACCCAGAGTGATGTACTAGCTCTTCGCACCGGGTTAGCCGATGGGACGATTGACATCGTTGCAACAGATCACGCTCCGCATCCGATCGAAGATAAAGAGTGCGAATGGAATGCAGCAGCATTTGGAATGTTGGGCTTAGAGACTGCGCTTTCAGTCGTCGTGGAGTCGATGATCTCGACGAAGTTAATGGATTGGGCCAGACTTTCCTCCGTAATGTCCACCACACCTGCCCAAATCGCCGGTTACACAGAACATGGACGATTAGCCGTTGGAGGCGCAGCAAACCTGACGATCATCGATCCGGATAGTCGTTGGTCGGTCGATCGGAGTAAGTCATCCTCGCGCAGCGTGAATACCCCATTTCATGGGATGGAACTTCCTGCCACGGTCGTGCATACCTTCTTCAACGGGGTGCATGTAGTGAATAATGGTCAAATTACCGGAAACCGCTATGAAGGAAATTCAAAGGTGCGCAGTGAGTGAAGCATATTTAGTCCTAGATGATGGGACAGTCTTCGAAGGAACTAGCTGGGCATCAATCGGTGAAGCATTCGGAGAGGCAGTTTTCTCAACGGGCATGACTGGATATCAAGAGACTCTGACGGATCCTTCTTACCATAAGCAAATTGTGATCATGACGGCACCTCATATTGGTAATACTGGGATGAACGACACTGATATGGAATCCTCAAAGATCTGGGTCGCAGGTTTCGTTGTGCGAAATCCTAGCCCTGCTCCAAGCAATTGGCGGTCTCAACGTTCATTAGAAGATGACTTAATTGCCGCCGGAGTTGTTGGAATTGCAGGCGTTGACACTCGCGCGATAACGCGTCACCTGCGCGATCGAGGTGCGATGCGTATGGGGATTTTTTCTGGATCCGACCTGACTCGAGATGAGATGGTCATAAAGGTTCGATCTACTGAGGCAATGGCGGGATCCTTTTTGGCTGATGACGTTACGACACCCCAGAAATATGTAGTGGCGCCGCCTGCTGGCGTTGAAACTCTTTTCCACGTCGCTGCAATAGATTTAGGGATAAAAAATGCCACACCACGATCGATGTCTGAACGAGGCATGTCGGTAACCGTATTCCCGCTCTCCGCTACCGCGGAAGAAATCAAGGCCTCCAATCCAGATGGACTCTTTATTTCTAATGGTCCGGGTGATCCTTCAACCATGACAAGTGTTGTTGAATTGGTAAGAGAGTTCTTATTGGATGAGATACCAGTTTTCGGAATTTGTTTCGGTCATCAGATTTTGGGTCGTGCGTTGGGCTTTGAGACATACAAATTGCCGTTCGGTCATCGAGGCATAAACCAGCCAGTGAAGAATTTACAGAATGGTAAGGTCGAAATTACGGCACATAATCATGGATTCGCGGTTGCTGCGCCGACAGAAACTAATTTCACTACTGTCTTTGGCGCTGGATTTGTCAGCCATATTTGTCTTAACGATGGAGTGGTTGAGGGATTAGAGCTGTTAGAACGACCTGCATTTAGCGTTCAGTACCATCCAGAATCAGCGGCTGGCCCACATGATGCGGCTTACCTGTTTGATCATTTTGCCGATCTCATGACTAAAACAAAGGTTGCACATGCCCAAAGATAAAGATATCGAGAGTGTCTTAGTTATTGGTTCTGGGCCAATCGTCATCGGACAGGCTTGCGAATTTGACTATTCAGGTGTCCAGGCTTGCCGCGTGCTCAGAGAAGAAGGTATACGAGTTATCTTGATTAACTCCAATCCAGCAACGATCATGACCGATCCCGAGTTTGCGGACGCGACATATATTGAACCCAT
>Ga0214201_1000144_pt1 | contig 30090 bp, 26 predicted proteins | sample TroBogEpilimnion_32_FD_153039 | JGI IMG/M metagenome (GOLD analysis project Ga0214201, IMG submission 153039) | Freshwater microbial communities from Trout Bog Lake, WI - 29MAY2009 epilimnion | ecosystem: Environmental > Aquatic > Freshwater > Lake > Epilimnion/Euphotic zone | place: Trout Bog...
AAAGCCCCCGCCATTATCGCTTGGGCATTTCCCCGTTAATATTGCGCACGAGAGATTACTTTGAATATCCGATGTTCTACAGACGAGAGAGTCCATGTCTACTTTCTGGAAAGATAATCTGCCCAAGTTAGGGCAGATGGCTGCGGCGATCGCGATATTCCTTGCCGTCCTAACTGTCATCTTCTTTATTGCGGGTAGGGCAAATGGTAAGAAACAGCGTCCAATCGCCATTGTGGTCTTTCTTGGACCTGCATTAATCCTCCTTCTCTTTGGATTACTCGGACCGGCGGTCCGGACATTCTTGTTGAGCTTTAAAGGATCTGCCTCCAAGCACTGGGTGGGATTTAATAATTACCACTGGTTATTCACTGATCCGAGCATGCGTATCGTGCTCCGTAACACCGTTTTCTGGATTCTTCTGACTCCGATCGTTACAACCGGCCTCGGGCTTTTTCTTGCAATTCTGCTCGATCGCATGCGTCGAGAATCCATAGCAAAATCATTGATCTTTATGCCGATGGCAATCTCTTTTGTGGGAGCTTCCATCGTTTGGGAATTTGTTTACAAGTTTGCAAATCCAGATCAACCACAAATTGGCTTGATGTCCTCTATCGCTCATCACTTAGGCTTTGAACCACCTAACTGGCTCTTGACCCAGCCACTCAATACATTTCTATTGATGGTTGTATTCATTTGGTCACAAACTGGTTTTGCAATGGTGATTCTCTCGGCGGCAATCAAGGCTGTGCCAGCTGACATCATGGAAGCTTCCGCTCTCGACGGTGCATACGGTTGGCGCCTCTTCCGCGGTATTACTTTCCCAATGGTTCGATCAACCTTCATCGTGGTTCTCGCAACGATGGTGGTCGCCACACTAAAACTATTCGATATCGTTCGCGCTTCTACTGGTGGAAACTTTGGCACCTCGGTGTTGGCAAATGAGATGTACTCCGAAACATTTATTCGATATGACGCAGGTAGGGGCGCCGCAATGGCGATCGTCCTCTTTCTCTTAGTCGTACCCGTCCTGGTTTATAACATTATCAATCTACGTCGGGAGCGGACAATCGCATGAGCCTCTTAACTCGCAACCCTACACATCGGAAAAAGGCACCGAAACTCGCAGAGCACAATGCTGGTCGCAAGCTCTTTGGAAGTCGTCCTGCAACAATTATTGTGTGGCTGATAGCAATCGTATGGACCATCCCCACGCTTGGCCTATTTGCAACCTCTTTCAGACCAAAGGTTGAGATCTCAGGAACTGGTTGGTGGAATCTATTCCTGCATCCACATTTTACCTTTGCAAACTACTCGGCAATTTTCAGCACAAGTACTGTTAGCGGAATTCCAAATGGAATCATGCCGTACGTTATTAACTCCTTCGTGATTACAATTCCTGCAGTTATCTTTCCAATCACAATTGCAACTATGGCTGCTTATTGCTTGGCTTGGGTTAAGTTCCGTGGCAGTGACCTAATTTTCTATGGAATATTTGCACTGCAAATCGTTCCTATCCAAGTGGCGTTAGTCCCACTACTTAACCTATTTACTGGTGGAGTCCATATTGGCTCAATTACCTTAGTTCCGGCGCTTCATATCGCTGGAAAGTTCCTGGGTATTTGGGTTCCTCACACAATGTTCGCAATGCCTCTAGCTATATATCTTCTTCATAACTTCATCTCATCGCTTCCACGTGATCTGATGGAGGCTGCAAATGTCGATGGTGCCAGTCACTTCACGATTTTCCGTCGTATCGTACTTCCGCTCTCGGTTCCAGCTATAGCAGCGTTCACGATTTTCCAATTCTTGTGGGTATGGAACGACCTGCTTGTAGCGCTTACCTTTACCGGTGGTACCGAAGGTATCGATCCACTTAACAATAAGTTGGCAGGACTTGCCGGTACATGGGGAAGTCACTGGGAGCTCTTAACTTCAAGTGCTTTCGTGACGATCCTGGTTCCGCTCATCGTCTTCTTCTCACTGCAACGTTACTTCGTACGCGGTTTGCTCTCTGGCTCCGTTAAGTAAATACAGCCTTATTATGTAAGGATTTTTTGAAGATTGTCTAAAGCTGTAACCAGATGGTCGTATTACCTGAAATTGATAGCCGGCCATCTGCCAGTTGATTTCCAGGTGCAGATTCAAGAATTATTTCTCGGCCCGCAACCACAACTTCCACGGTTTTTTCAGTTGTATTAACTACGACTTCAAGACCATGTTCGCGAGTAAAGTGCATGAGCCCATCAGCCTCATCGACCCAGGTAATTAAACCCTCGCCGCCCAGAGCGGGATGGGAGTGGCGCAAGGCCAGGCTCTTCTTATATAGAGCCAAACTACTCGTTGGATCCTTTGCTTCTACATCCATCGAGAATTGAGCCCAGTCTTTGGGTTGAGGCAACCAAGGGGTACCAGTTCCAAATCCATAATTCTCCGCATCAGATATCCATGGAATTGGAACGCGACATTCATCACGACCTTTATCGGTTCCGCCACTTCGAATAAATGCCGGGTCTTGCCGGGCAGCATCTGGAAGATCAGCACTTGGTAACCCGAGTTCTTCACCTTGAAATATATAAACACCACCAGGTAGAGCGTGGATTAACATCGCCAGAGCACGAGCCTTCCGCGCTCCGCCGATGCGAGTGACGACGCGTGGACTGTCGTGATTGTTCAGGACCCATGTTGCAGGGGCTTTTACATCGACTAACTCCGCAAGAGTACGTTCGATACTGGTGCGCATCGCAGCTGCGTCCCAACCCAACATCATGAAATTAAGGTTAAAGACTTGATGAAGTTCGCCTGCGCGAACATATCGTGCAGCTCGACTAGATGGATATACAAATGCTTCGGCAACACTCATAGGCTCACCACTGTACTCATCGAGAATGGCGCGCCACTTCTTGTAAATTTCATGAACACCTTCGCGGTCGAAGAACGGAATATCGCCGAGTAAGCCGGCTCGCTCTTCTTCTGAGATATCAAGATAATCCAAGCGCAGCGCATCGACAAGGCGTTCTGGATCGCGGTGATCCACCAATATGTTCTCTTTAACCAAACCATGCGCCACATCAACACGGAAACCATCGACGCCTAAATCAAGCCAATAGCGTAGAGTTTTTTCAAAATCAGCCATAACATCGGGGTTATCCCAATTAAGGTCTGGCTGGCTTGAATCAAAAAGGTGGAGGTACCACTGACCATCTGGAGTGCGAGTCCAAGCAGGGCCTCTAAAGATTGAGATCCAGTTATTTGGCGGAATCTCGCCATTCTCGCCACGTCCATCATAGAAGTGGAAGCGAGAACGTGCTATCGAACCCTTATCTGAAGCCAGGGCTTCTTGAAACCATACATGTTCAGATGAAAAATGATTGGGGACGATATCAGTAATAAATTTAATGCCGTGGCTATGCGCAGCTTTAATAAGTTCTTGCGCATCAGCGAGGGTTCCAAAGCGTGGATCTACATCGCGCGGATCCGCAACATCGTATCCACCATCGTTATTGGGAGACTTATAGAACGGACTCAACCAAATCGCATCAATACCTAGATCTGCAAGATATGGAAGACCGGCGATCACACCTTGCAGGTCACCTTCACCATCACCATTGCTGTCTCGGAAGGAACGAGGATAGACCTGATAAATTGCGGCATCGCGCCACCATGCAGAGGAATTCATGCGGCAATCCTAGCCATCTGTACGAATAGATTAGGATTCAAGCATGACCTCCGTCAAACGCACCGAACTTTCGATGTTCGACGGTCGACAGATTTTTTATTACGACTCCGTGTCGGTAGATCGAATTGCGGTTGATAAGCGTCCGTTTGAAGAACGGCCACTACCGGGAGAAATGCGCCAAGACCTTCTCACTGGTGAATGGATTGCGATGGCTAGCCACCGTCAGACACGTGCTTTCTTGCCTCCCAAAGAGTTCTGTCCACTCTGCCCCACGTTGACAGATTTTGGTACAGAAATCGCAGACAGTACTTTTGAAGTTGTTGTCTTTGAAAATCGTTCGCCATCATTTGCTGCGCCTTCGGTCGCTCTGCCGAAAGAGGTCGTCCAGTCCAGCGGACGCTGTGATGTCGTCGTTTTTTCCGACAAGCACGAAGGAAGTTTTGGGACGTTGCCACTTACCCAGATGCGTACCGTACTTGCTGCCTGGATAGACCGGACTCGCGAGATATCACAGCTTTCTTATGTAGAGCAAGTATTTATTTTTGAGAACCGTGGTGAAGAAGTTGGTGTGACGCTTAACCATCCCCATGGCCAAATTTATTCATATCCTTTTGTCACGCCACGGACAGAGAAAATGTTAGCTGTGGCGAAAGAGCATTACCAGAAAACACATCAGCCACTGATCACAAGCATCATTGAACGTGAAATTAAAGACGAGGTTCGAATCATTGCCCAGAACGAACATTGGATTGCCTATGTTCCATTTGCAGCTCGTTATCCTTTTGAGATTCATGTGGCTCCAAAGAAATTTGTTCCAGACTTTGCCGAACTTTCAGAAGATGTTGCGGACACATTCCCGGTAATAGCAAAAGAAGTTTTGCAACGACTAGATGGTGTATTTGGGATCGAAATGGCCTACATCGGTGCTTGGCATCAGGCACCAGTCCGTCGCGGCCGTGAACTTCTTGGTCTACATTGGCAGATCACAAGTATCAGGCGGGCGCCAGGGAAACTTAAATATTTAGCGGGGTCAGAGTCGGCCATGGGTGCATTTATTATGGATCTAAAACCCGAGCAATCAGCCCAACAGTTACGAGACGTTAAGCTCTAACCAAGCCATCTCGAGCTCTTCGTGTTCACTCTTCAAATTCTCTAATTCGGTATGTAGCTCTACCAATTTTGCATGGTCCGTAGAAGGTGCTTCCAAAAGCACGTTGATAGCCGCGATTCTTTCGGCACGTCGCTCCATCTGCTTTTCAATGCGAGCGAGCTCCTTCTTCACGGCTTTCTGCTCCAGAATCGTTGACTCTTTCTTCGCAGCCAACACCTTACCTTTTGATTCACCATTGGATCGACGTAAATCCAAATACTCTTGTATTCCGCGGGGAAGATCGCGGAGTGATTTGTCTCCCACCAGACCAACAAATGTGTCACACACACGTTCTAGAAAATACCTATCATGCGAAATTACCAAGAGTGTGCCTGCAAAAGAATCTAAAAGATCTTCAAGGGCAGTCAAAGTCTCTACATCAAAATCATTTGTTGGCTCATCGAGTAACAAGACGTTGGGGCTATCCATCAACAGCCGAGTCAACTGCAACCTACGACGTTCTCCCCCTGATAGATCTCCGACCGGAGTCCATTGTTGATCTTTATTGAAGCCAAGTCGCTCACACAATTGGCTTGCGGACAATTCTTTACCATTACCTAGCTCCACTCGGTTGGCTACCTTTTCTACCGCTTCCAAAACGCGCCACGTTGGGTTCAGCTCCTCTAAATGTTGAGAAAGGTATGCGGGTTTAACTGTCACGCCGGTTACTAATTTTCCGGCCGATATCTTATGAAGACCAGCAAGCACGCGCATCAAAGTTGTTTTGCCGGCGCCATTAACCCCGACAATTCCAATTCTGTTGCCGGGGCCGATATTCCAGTACACCTGATCCAAAAGCTCTAAGTCACCAGCTTTTATTGATGCTTGATGAAGTTCGTAAACGGTATTACCAAGGCGGTTTGCTGAAAAATTGAGAAGCTCTGCTTGATTTCGAATCGGAGGTTCGTTTTCAATCAACTGGTTAGCGGCTTCGATGCGAAATTTAGGTTTTGCTGTTCGTGCTGGTGCGCCACGACGTAACCATGCCAACTCTTTGCGAATCAACATATCCCGCTTGCCAGATTCGACTGAAGACTGGCGAGAACGCTCTGCCTTCGAGAGAACGAAGGCGGAATACCCGCCTTCGTATTCCAATACTTTGCCATCCACAACTTCCCAGATCTGGTCCGAAATTTCGTCCAAGAACCATCTATCGTGTGTGATCACGACGACTGATAACGAATTCCGAGATTTAAGATGGTTCGCTAGCCATGCAACACCTTCCACATCAAGGTGATTTGTTGGCTCATCGAGCAGAACTAAGTCCAGATCATCAACTAATAACTTTGCTAAATTTACCCGTCGTCGTTCTCCACCAGAGAGAGAATGAAAATCACGGTCGAGTAGATCATCGCTATGGCCACCAAAAAGACCCCCCAAAACCTCTCTGATTCGGCTATTGCTAGCCCATTCATGAACAGGAATATCACCCAGTACAACTTCACGAACCGTGGCGCCAACAGCTGCGCTATCAGATTGACTGAGGATTCCGACTTTGACTGAATTAGCTTTTGCAAGGCGCCCAGAATCTGGCTCTAGAGTTCCGGCCATAATTTTTAAGAGCGTGCTTTTTCCGTCACCATTGCGTCCGACAATGCCAATCCGCTCATTGTCGTGGACGCCAAGTGAGACGCCATCCAACAATGGGCGGATATCGAAGGCTTTAGAGACCGACTCTAGGTTAAGTAAATTCACTACCTATAAGTCTGTCATGAATTCGATGGCGCTGAACCCAACGTGACTGTGAAAACCTTAGTTCCGCCCGCTGGCAAGGTAACGGTGATCTGCACCGAGGATCCCGGAGTATACGAACGAATTCGAACAATTGCGGTCTCTTGATCTGGAATCCGGACACCGCCGATATTGGTGATGATGCCACCTACTGGGATTCCTGCCTTATCGGCCGCTTCACCAGTAACGAGTTTCTGAACCAACGCACCCTTCCCGGTGTAGGTGTTATCAAAATAAACACCTAATAACGGACGTGTAGATGTATGAGTTGGGCTGGAAATAATTTCATTGATCGTACGTTCGGCTTCATTAATAGGAATTGAGAATCCCAAACCAATCGAGCCGGCTTGACCCGTAACTCCTCCCGTGTTTGAAGCAATGGCGCTATTGATGCCAATAATTCGGCCCGATGAATCTGTGAGTGGTCCACCAGAATTACCTGGATTAATTGCAGCATCAGTCTGGATCGCATCTACATATGACTGTGTTGTTGCATTTGCACTTTGAGTAGTCACTGGGCGATTGATAGCAGAGACAATCCCGGCCGTCACCGTGCCCGTAAGGCCGAGCGGTGACCCAAATGCGATTACCGAATCTCCAACAGATATGGTGGATGAATCTCCCAGTGGAATAACTGGTTGATTTGGGGTTGCAATATGTAGAACTGCAAGATCGTATGAAATATCGCGCCCAACCAGCGTAGCCGGAACATTTGAGCCATTATTAAGATCCACGGTTAGCAAATATTGATTTCCTGCAACAGTAAGTGCATCAATCACGTGATTGTTTGTCACAATGTAAGAACCTGTGGAATCAGATTTGATAATCGAACCAGATCCGGTATCACCAGTTCCGTCTGTTGCCATCACATTAACCGTCACAACAGATGGTTGTACCTTTGCGACAATACCTTTCAGTGAAGTTGAACCAATTATTACGGCGGTTCGATTGCTCGGACAGGCACCATTAGACGACGCAAAAAGTGCTCCCGTACGGTTATCTGAACACGCGTTCACTATCGCTGAACCAACCAAACTATTGGCTGCGGTCGCTATGCCACCGATAAAGGTAGCCCCTGCTACAAAACCAATAGCGATCTTCGAAATGGTACTTAGCCCATGGACTTTAGTGAATACTGACATTCCTACAAGGCTCCTTCTGTAATTGATATGAAATAGATAAGTGATTGATACCTGTGGATATTAAAACTGTTGAAGCCTAAAGGATACGCAACTCGGGCTAAGAGTTTCCTGTGAGAGGTGCGGGAAGTTCCATACTTCGAACGGCGGGGATGAGCGCCATCGCTAAAATTACTACCGCGGTAATGCCAGCGAAGAGCTCCAAAGTATGCGAAAGGCCGATCCACGTCGCTAGCGGCCCCGCGATTGCAAGACCAACCGGGCGCAGCATCATCGTGCCAAAGCCATCAAATGCAGATGCTCTAGAGAGGGCTTCCCGAGGAATGGTCCGCTGAAATGCGGTGCTCCACAAAGAACCCCATAGGTCCAGGGTTATCCCCCACATGAAACCAGCAATCGCAATCACAATTATCGATTGGGGCTTTGCCAATGTAAAAATATAAATTGATATCGTAAATGTAATCCAGGTGAGAAATCGCATGGGATGACGGATTTGTATCCGCATAGCAATCAACGAGCCGACTATGTAGCCGGCAGATTCACAAGAAAGTACAAAGGCCCATGATTTTGCACCGTGAAAATATTTTAGAGAGACCAAAGGTCCTAAGACGTCTTCGGATCCCGACCAGACCATCACAATTAAAGAGAATCCAGCCACTGTTATCACGATCCACGGGAAAGACCTAAATACTTTCCAGCCTTCGCGAAGATCTTCCAGCATCGAATTTTCGTGATTAGGATGTGGTGGCGTCAGGTGTCTAAAATGAATAACAAGGATCCCTGAAATTAAAAAGGTGAATGCATCAACACCTAGCGCAAATGTGCTGCCATATTGGGCTACAAGAAATCCACCAATTGCGGTTCCAGTAATTAAAGCGAAATTTGAGATGAACTGATTGATCGCATTGCCCTGTTGCAGCTGAGATTCTGGTAGCAAAGCAGGTAGTGCGCCAGAAAAAGCTGGCCAGAAAATTCCCCACATCAAACCAAAACCTATATTAGAAAATAAGAGTGCGGCAATAGGAACATTTCCAGTATGGAAGTAATACACCTGAACCAATAAAACGGTGCCACCCACGATATCTGCGATCGCAAACATCATGATTCGACCATATTTATCAGCAATCACTCCACCAAATGGCAAGACACAGAGCATCGATATCGTCATCGCCGCAAGGACTATTCCTAATTCGCTGGCAGATCCGTTATCAAGATGCAAGATTCCGAATGCTAGGGCGATCGGACCCATGCCATTTCCAAAGTTAGAGATAAATCGAGCAATGTAGAACCGCTTTATATATGGGTGACTGAGCGTGGATCGTAGAGTCATTTTTTAGTAGCTGATTCAATATCCTTGAGTACTCGGTGAATATCTGTAGCGATCCTACGAAGCTCGACGATCTCTTGATTATTGAGATCTCTTGCCTCTTTCGCGAGTTCGAATTCTCCTAAAGAAGCTGTATGCGTTTCAGTTATTTTCTGTTCGACGCTGGCAGATGCAACATTTTGTCCCACCATAATGATTGATAAAAGCACCAACTGCAGAAAAGTCTGAGCGACCCACGCCACGATCACAATTAGGTCACCAGATTTTAAGGCTGATGGCAATGAAACAAGTGCGATGCCTGCAAAAATATAGGCACACCACATCGTGGCAACACCAGAAGTTATCTTTGCAGCTAGTTTGGTGTTGAAATCATTGACCTTGCTCATACATAGAGTTTAATGAAAAATAGCCTCACGGCCCTGCACATAGTTGTGAGTCGAGGCAGGTAAGATTCCCGCCATGCGATCTCGTAAGTACCTAGCGACCTTCTCGATCGCGATCACCCTCCTCTCCTTTGTTTTCTACTTCTTTGGTAAGACCGCGGGAAGTGCCATACCTCGCTCCAATGTTCTCAAGGGCGCAAAACAGTCATCGGGTGGTGATACCAATATTTTGCTTCTGGGGTTGGACTCCAGGCGCGATAACAACGGTAACAATCTGCCGCGCAAACTCTTAGATTTAATGCATGTGGGTTCTAGTTCTGCAATTGGTGGCTATAACACCAACACCATGATTTTGATTCACATTCCTGCAAATGGTAAAAGTGCCGTTGCGATATCAATACCTCGCGACGATTATGTCGCCGTCACAGGATGGGGAATGCAGAAAATCAAAGAGGCTTATGGCCTTGGTAAATACTCGGCTGAAAATGCTCTGCTTAAGCAGAAAGTGGCAAATCCGGCACGTGAAAAGCAGAGTAGGGATGTTGGCCGTGCGCTCACAATATCTACTATTAGCACCTTGCTCAATGTTCCGATCGATCACTTTGCCGAAGTCAATCTTGTCGGATTCTATGATTTAGCCAATGCGCTTGGCGGAATCCAAGTTTGCCTTAATCGCGCGGTTAATGATTCTCAATATTCTGGAGCAATATTTCCTGCGGGTGTTCAGACCATTACTGGGGTTCAAGCATTGGAATTCGTGCGTCAACGTCATGGTCTTCCTTTCGGTGATCTAGACCGTACTCATCGTCAACAAGCATTTATTACTGGCGTAATCACTAAATTTCGTACTCAGGGAATATTTGGTGACTTAGGAAAATTACAATCCCTCCTCACGGTCGCACAAAAAGATGTAGTCATTGATTCTGGGTGGGACGTACTCGGCTTCTTGCCACAAGCAAAGGCATTAACCGGTGGGCATATTACTTTTCATACCCTGCCAATCGAAGGTTATGCTCTACGTAATCGCCAAGATGTAAACATCATTGATATTCCGACAGTACAAAAATTTGTTCATGACTTGTTCTATCCTGCACCAAAAGTTACGGCTTCGCCTACCCCAACACAATCAGGTGTAGCGGTACCAAAACCAAAGCCAACGCACTTTAATTTCGCTCACCTAGCAAATCGTTCAGCGGTACAGGGTTCTGGCATCCCTTGCGTTAATTAATGTACATACTTCTAGCGGTATTGGTCGGTGGCCTCACTGCTGCGCAATCGCGATTTAACGGCGAACTTTCGCACAAGATTCATAACGGAATTGGGGCTGGACTGATCTCTAACATTGTAGGTTCGACCATTCTTATCTTGATCGCTCTACTATTTAAGAGCGAACGACAGGGAATAACCAGAGGTATTGCTGCATTGAAATCTGGGCGATTAGCTTGGTGGGAAATGTTGGGTGGTATCGGTGGGACTATATTTTTAATCGCTCAAGGTGTTGCTGTACCAGAAGTCGGAGTCGCAATTTTTACTATTTCGTTGATTGGCGGTCAAACTATCTCTTCGTTGATAGTTGATAAAATTGGTTTAACTCCATCTGGCAAGAAACCAGTGACGCTGACTCGGATACTGATCGCTTTAATAACTCTCTTGGCTGTTTCGGTTGCCGTCTATCCAGATCTCATAAAATCAACATTCAGATTCCTGCCAGTAATCCTTGCCATTATTGCTGGCGTAGTAGTTGCTTTTCAGCAGGCGCTCAATGCGCGTGTAAATGTTGTCACCACAAGGCCATTGGCAACGACTTTTTTTAATTTCATGATTGGTACCTTCTTCTTAATGATCGCACTCTCAATAAATATTGCGCGTGGTGGCACAATCGGTCATTTGCCAACAAGTCCATGGTTATACCTCGGCGGCTTATTTGGTCTCACATTTATTGCCGTATCAGCCTTTACGCTCAAACATATTGGCCTGCTCAATTTCATCGCCTTTAGCGTAAGTGGGCAATTGATAGGAGCGGTCCTCTTTGACTGGCTAGCCCCCGCTGCACACACTTCGGTCAGCGGCTATTTACTCACAGGAACCGCGATGACTCTCTGTGCAGTCATCTCTTCTAGATACTTCCAACTCAGAAAACCTAAAACTACCAATAAGTGAGATACTTTTACTCTTATGCCCAAGATCAAAGCCGCTAGCCTCTTAGAAAATCGCGAATTTCGCCGCCAGCAATTAATAAACGCTGCAATGGAATTAGCTATTGCAGGTGGGGCCGAAGCAATTACGGTTGCGGCCGTGGCTTCTAAAGCCGGACTAGCCAGAAGTTCTATCTACGAATATTTTTCTTCTAGTGCAGACCTCGTTGCCGACTTAGTCCTTGAAGAACTTGACTACTACACCAAACGATTAGCGGATGCTGTTGGAGGTGCAACGGATCCATATGAAAAAATAGAGCTCTGGATCGCCGAAAGTCTTCGCTATGTCGCGGACGGTCGCCATATGTTGGTCAAATCTTTAAACACCATCAATACCCCAGATTTTCGCAAGGAAGAGATCTCACTTGGTCACCGAAACATGTTGGCGCCACTTCGTCAATCTCTTATGGAGACCGGTATTAAAGATTCACAAAGCGCTGCCGCATTTTTATCAGGCGTGACAGATACTGCATCAATCCGGATAGATGCCGGAAATGACGCAGAGCTCGAAATCCAGAATGCAGTTATTTTTGCACTTGCTGGACTCCGAGCCCTTTCCCAGAACTAACTTCCTAAAAATTAAGCTCGCTTAGCTTTACGCGGACCAGCTGGCTTCTTCTTAAATCCACCTGCTGATGCGGGTTTCTTCTTAAATCCACCTGCTGAAGCTGGCTTGCCTGTACGTGCGCGAGAAGATTCTTTTTCGAGAGCAATGCGCTTCTCTAACGGCATCCGAGGAGCCTTCTTGGCTGCGCGTGGCTTTTCTTCTACACGACCACGGTTTCCCGCAGTTGCTGAACGTTCTGTTCGTTCTGTTCGTTCTGTTCGTTCAGATCGAACCGGGCGATCATTGCGTTCGCTACGTGCTGGCTTTTCGGCACGATCTGCGTACGCCTTATCTTCCCATTTCTTTGGAGTAGGGGCTTCACTACGATCAAAACGTCCGCCACCTTCGCGACGTGGCTTGAAATTGCCATCACGATTTCCGCGATCATTTGAACGGCTTCGGCTACCAGGTTTACGTTCATTACGAGACGGCTTCTCTGGTTCTACTGCGATTGGAATCCCCGATGGTGTTTGTGCACCTGTGATCTCTGCAAGCTTTGGATCGCCAGGGCGAACCTGATTTTCAATCAGCTTTACAGCTGCACGGATTGTGATGCCAAAAACAGCTTTTTTCTGCTTGTGAGTAGCCAGAGTTACAACTGTTCCTGTCGCACCAGCACGTGCGGTACGACCTGCACGGTGTAGATAATCTTTATGATCTGCTGGGGCATCAACGTGTACGACGAGTGAGACATCATCTACGTGAATACCTCGAGCAGCAACATCTGTTGCAACCAATGCATTTGCGCGACCATCTTTGAAGGCCTTGAGTACACGTGTGCGTTGCCCTTGAGACTTGCCACCATGTAATACGCCAACTGGGACACCGCTACGCAACATTTTTTCGGCCAATTTATCGGCACCGTGCTTAGTGCGCACGAAGAAAATTGTACGTCCATCACGAGCTGCTATCTGCGTGGTCACTTCGTCCTTAACATTTTGATCAACAATCAAGATGTGGTGGCTCATATCAACTGCCCGTGACTTCTCGTTCTCTAACGAGTGCGTGATTGGATCCTTGAGGAAACGCTTTACTAATGAATCAACGTCACGATCCAAAGTGGCCGAGAATAACAAACGCTGTCCGTCATCTTTGGTTAGTGACAAAATCTCTTTTACTACGGGCAAGAAGCCCATGTCAGCCATCTGATCTGCTTCGTCAAGAACTGTAATCATGACATCAGAGAGATCAATGTGCTTTTTCTCCAACAAGTCAATGAGGCGACCAGGTGTAGCAACAATGATTGGCACACCGCGCTTCAATGCTTGAATTTGGCCGATATATGAAAGCCCGCCAGCAACAACTTGTGAAGATAATCCAATACGACGAGCAAGTGGTGACACAACATCATTAATCTGTACCGCTAATTCGCGGGTTGGAGACAAAATTAATCCCAGTGGCTTGTGAGGCTTTGCAGTACGACCGTTTAAGCGGGTCATCATTGCCAAACCAAAAGCTAAAGTTTTTCCTGAACCAGTCTGTCCGCGACCTAAAACATCGCGACCTTTGATTGCATCCGGAAGTGTTGCTGTTTGAATAGGGAAGGGCGAACTTATACCTTGTGTTTCCAGCGCTTCACAGAGCGCGGGAGTAACACCTAAATTACGGAACGTGGACATAGATATACCAATCGAGACATGAATGCGTGTCTCGTGGTGCCCAGTGATTAAAAGGAATCAAAGTAAGACTCGCAAAGCTTAGCCAATTGTAACCTATTTAATTACTGTTCTTCGCCACTTTGCATAGTGATCAGCAATCTCATCAGTTACGTGTGGAATTTGGATTCCCATCGCTCTTTCAAGTAATAGATCAGCAAATTCTGGGTTACGCGCCAGTATTGGTCCATGTAAATATGTACCAAATACATTCCCACTAATTGCACCATCAACACCGTTAATGCCATTTCCATTACCTGATAGCACTGCTCCAAATGGCATGACATCTGTACCCAAAGTCGTAACTCCACTGTGATTTTCAAATCCCGTCAACGGAACATCAAAGAATTCCGATTCAATAGCGATATCACCCACCAAACGCTTATCACCAGGATTAGTAGCGACATCGAGCAAACCCAAACCGGTTATTTGTCCGTCGCGCGTGACATAACTAGAACCTACGATCTGAAATCCAGCACATATAGCCAGAAGAACCGCGCCTTTATCTGCAGCTTTATTCAATGTCATACCTTTTTTAAGGGCATTCAAAGACAAAATTTGAGCGGCATCTTCTGCTCCACCCAGTAAATAAATATCACCCTCTTTGGGCAGTGCATCCGTATAAGAAATATCTGTCACTTTTGCTTTAATGCCGCGTAGCCCTGCCCTAAATTTGAGCACATCTGCATTTCCTCGGTCACCGTATGTACCTAACAATTCATTATGAATTCTAATGATTTCTAGCATCACATCACCAGCTCAAAAAATGCGGTGTATGCAGACAGTACCGAAACCTCTTTGTTCTTGGTCAAAACAATCGCTTGATCGAAGGTATCGACCACCGTTGATTCGATGCCTTCGACATGCAATCTATAAGCCATATCGAGGCCACGCTCACCGCAAACTATTATCCGTTTGCCTTTAAGTGGCGCAAAAGAAAGATCCCATAACCAAGAAGTATCAATCCCATCTACTTGACGAGCGTTTAAAACCAAGATGACATCTTGCTTGATATCGGCTTGTAAAGCCTCGGTCCAAGACGCCGGATTCTTGGTCAATCTAAAATGTGCAGTTTTATCACCAAAAGCTTTACTGATGGTTCGCTCTAATTCGCTCTCTTTAAATTTCATAGGTTTGGCATCAAGTACTTCACCAACAACATTGGCCAAGATTGCATTGCGCATTGCAGCAGAACCTTTTTTGAACTTGCGGTCGCTGATTTTGTTGGTTAATCCACAAGTGCAGGAATAATTACCGCTCTTCCACTTTAAATACGATCCACAGCGTGGGCAGACCGCACCATCTGGGTGTGGCCGCCCACCAAAAGAAACCCGTACAACATTGGTCGCATTTACTACCGCATAATTAATAAACGGATCATCAATATCCGCTACAAAGACCGTATTACTTGCTTCAGTGCATTCGACGTGCCAACGATCCGACACCCGTTTTACTTCGTGCATTCGGTGCAATTGGTCGCGCGTTAAGTTAAGTAATAGAACAACTGCCGGGTCGGTCTGCGCTATAACGGTGGGTAAATGAAGTTCATCAATCTCTAATACGGCATACGGGGCTTTGGACATCAGCGCGTGCGCCGCACCCCACGATAAATTTGATCCAGAACCACTTGTCGACACTTCTCCCAATTGGCGCACAATTGCGGCAATTGCCCTGGTCGTAGAAGTTTTTCCATTCGTTCCAGAGATCAAAATAACTTGCTTTTTCTGGGCCAATAACGAAATTGCTTCTGGTTCTAATGAGAGAAGAATTCGTCCAGAAATAGTCTCACCCTTATTGCCAATGATTCGAGAGGCCATGCTTGCACTCTTTGCTAGAAATATTGCAATGGTCAGTCGTGGGCTCGCCATGGGGTAAGCCTACGGGGAGTTAGGGCGTGTCATGCATCAAGATTCACTTGCCACTAAATCGGCCCGACTCATAAAGCGAGCGCAACTTGGTGACAACTTCTTCACTCTTTGCAATCGCGGCACGTTCTAAAACCTTGCTAATAGAAGGAGAGGCTTCCCCACCGGTAACTCGCTCAATTGGTCCTCTGAGCTCATGGAAGAATCGGCGTTGAATTTCATCCGCTAGCCATCCGCCATAGGAAGTACCGATTGCACCTTGTTCAGTGATCAAAACATGGCCAGTCTTTTTAATCGAATTGCCGATTGTTTCCCAGTCAATGCTTGCGCGGTCTAACCAGCGCAGATCAATGACTTCGGCATCAATCTGGCCAAATTCTGCGACACCATCAAGTGTGTACTGCGTCATTGCCATATAGGTGAGTACGGTCAAATCTTTACCAGGGCGTCTAATCGCAGCCTTACCTACTTCGATGCAATAGTCCAGATCAGTGGTTGGGGTCGGCCCGGTTGAGTTATACAAATCAACGTGCTCCAAGACAATCACAGGGTCTTTACACAAGATGGCGCTGTTCATGAGTCCGACATAATCAAAGGGAGTCGTCGGAGAAACAATTCTCCAACCAGGATTTGTTGCCATGATTCCAGCAGGGTCCATCGAATGCTGCGAACCATACCCTGTACCCATTGCGACCTTGCTGCGAAGTACAAATGGAACTGCGCCGGTGCCACCAAACATATGACGCATCTTGCCGATCTGATTAAAAATTTGATCCGCTGCTACCCACATAAAGTCGGCATACATGAATTCCACAATGGGTTTGAAGCGGCCATCAATTGCGATGCCGCCGCCAAGACCTGTAAAACCATTTTCGCTGATGGGAGTACCAAGAATACGATCTGGGAAACGATCCTTAAGTCCCTTTGTTGCACCATTTGTTCCACCGGCCAAGCGGTGAATATCTTCACCCATGATCACAACACTTGAGTCTTTCTCTAACTGGCGACCCAAAACATTTGCAACAGAATCTATGAATTTAGCTTGGGTGATTTCTCCCCCATAATTTTCAAGTTCGGCATACCTAGCTCCATTAAATTCTGAAAGATCACCACGGACACCGGTATTAACGAATGCTGGATCTGGCCATTCGCTATCTTTAATCTTGCGCTTAGGTGGATTCGAACCTGGGATCGGTTCGAGCAAGATATTTCCAGTATCGGACATCAGTGATTTAGCACGAGCAATCAACAGGTCAATCTCTGGCTGAGTTATAAGCCCACGGCGAATCATTTGTGTAGATACCTGCAAGATCGGATCACGCGCTTTATAACTTGCTTCTTCTTCTTTGGTTCTATAGCCAAATGCGCTGCCAGGGAAGGTGCCGCTCTGATGGTAGTACCTATAGACATCGGCTTCGATCATCGTTGGTCCGTTACCAGCGCGCATATGTGCAACCGCTTCGGTCATGGCGATATAAACCGCAAGTGGGTTCATGCCATCAACCTTCCAACTTGGGATATTGAAACCTTGGCCACGGGCGGACAACCGAGGTTCGCCGGTGGATTCCAAAACATGCGTAGAAACCGCGTACATATTATTTTCGATGAAGAAACAGATCGGTAGTTTCCAGGCGGCGGCCAAGTTGAAACTTTCTAGCGTCGATCCAATATTGATCGCGCCGTCACCAAAATATGTAACAGAAACTGCATCGGTTCCTGCAAATTTATGGGACCACGCAAAACCTGCGGCAAGTGGTACTCCGCCACCGACGATGGCATTGGTACCCATTGCGCCGGCTTCCTTCATCTGTAAATGCATTGATCCGCCACGACCATGACTAAAGCCTCGATCCAGGCCAGCAATTTCTGCCATTGTTCGAAGCACTGCATCACGGATATCTGCCGAAAATTCGGCACGTGGGTCGTACCCTTGTGGTTGTAGATGAGTAAAAACTTTTGCTAAGAATTGATGGTGGCCACGGTGCGAACCATTTACGCTATCGGCACTACGGAGCAACAGCGCAGAACCAACTGCGCCACCTTCTTGACCAATGCTGGAATGAACCGGCCCATGTATTAACGTGGCGGCAGCAAGTTCTAATAAATATTCTTCAAAGGTACGTACCAGAACCATTTCGACCAACATATTGTTAAGTACCTGCGGATCTGCGTTATCCCAGTCCGACGGCATAACGACTACTTCTAGCCAAGGAGCAGTGGATTTGTGCTTATTATGAAGCGCCATTTAATTTACTACCTTCTTGACGAACTTCTCGGGGTGGTGATCGAAAGCTTTGCCATTGGGATACGAAACTAATTCGAATTGCATTCCCCAAGGCGATAAAAAGTATAACCAATGCTGGCCTTCACTCGGACCTTTACTTGCAGTGGGTTCACCTAGCATTGTGATTCCGTGAGACTTCAAGTGCGCAATTGCAACTTCCATATCATCAACATATAAGGCAACATGATGACCACCAACATCGCTGTTCTTTGGTACTAAAGTTTGCTGATTCGGTGCTTGATATTCAAATACTTCAAAAATTGCTGCACCATTTAACCTGAAGAAATGTAGCTCTTTCATTACCGCACGTGGATTAACATTCAAGTGTTCTTTCATCCAATTCTCATCGCTAGCAAAGGGCCCCAGCGTGTACATATATTCGCAACCCAAGACATCAATAAAGAATCGAGTGGCTTCTTCCAAATTGGGCACCGTAATCCCAACGTGATCTACACGTTGTAACCCAGGAATTCCTTTGCTGGTTGTCATCGTAATTAGTAAGGGTTAGCCACAAAGAGTTCTTGGGCCGGAAACTTCGTCAAAATATGAATCCCATTATCTGTGACAACTACTTCTTCTTCGATACGCGCTGCAGAGAAACCATCGGATGCTGGGCAATACGTTTCGAGGGCAAAGACCATGCCGGGGCGAATTTCAACTGGATTTTCTAAACTATTGAGCCTAGAAATAATTGGACGCTCGTGAAGTCCAAGGCCCAGGCCATGTCCAAATTGCAACCCAAAAGCGGCAAGTTCGCTGGCAAAGCCAAATTCTTCTGCCTTTGGCCAGACCTTTGCGATCGCAGCTGTGTCAGTTCCGACCTTTACTGCATTGATTGCGGCGTCCATCCACTCTCGCGCCTTTGTATATGCATCACGTTGTGACGGGGTAGAGCTACCCACTGCAAATGTGCGGTAATAACAGGTGCGATATCCATTGAATGAATGGATTATGTCAAAGAATGCTTGGTCTCCTGGGCGGATAAGCCGGTCGGTGAAATTGTGCGGATGAGGATTGCATCGTTCGCCAGAGATCGCATTGATTGCTTCGACTTGATCTGAACCCATCTCGTACAAACGCTTGTTTGCTAGAGCAACGATTTCATTTTCGCGGATACCAGGCTTGAGGACATCAACAATATTTTGATAGACGCCATCAACCATCGCTGCCGCTTGATTAAGCAACATAATTTCGTCTTGATTTTTAATTACCCGAGCATCGAGCATGTCTTGCTGACAATCAACCACGGTTAGACCTTGACGCTGCATTTCAAATAAAAATGCTGGTTCGACGATGTCAATACCTACTGGTTGATCAGCGACGCCAGCGTCAATCAATAAACCTTTAATCTCTTTAACAGCTGACTCCATCAGGCCAGCAGACGGTGCAACTGCACCTCGCATGCCAAGCATTCCTGGACGGTTGTTCTCTTCTTTAAGCCAAGGTGAATACAACTTGTGGTGACGGACAGCAGAACCAAAATCCCACAGCATGGGTTCGCCGCCGCGAGTGAGCAATGAGTAACGAGTCATCTTGTCACCAAGAGCTCCACCAACCCACGACTGCGTCGTGTAACGAATATTGTAAAAATCAAAGAGCAAAAAAGCTCCGCACTTACTTGCCTCTAACGAGGCCTTTGCGCGACCAATCCGATATTTACGCAACCGATCAAAATCCACGCGCATCTCATAATCGACGCCCATGTGGCCCGGCGCTTGTAGTTGAGGGGTATTGGCCATTATTTCTCCACTTCCAGTCCACTCAATACTTTCTTATTTTCAGAAACGAGTGTCATTCCAGAGCGACGGGCTTGTTCTATAAGGAGAACCATAAAATCTTCATCAACATACCCTGCTCCTAAAGCAGAGGCAGTGATTTGTTGCGCGGCCGATGTAATTGGCATCGGAACTTTAAGCTCGTGAGCCGCGTCAAGTCCAAGATCAAAATCCTTGAGAAGAAGGGGAATCGTAAATGTTGGCGTGAAATCTAAATTAACAATTGATGGGGACTTGTATTTGGTAAATGTTGATCCCATCACTGAATCGTTAAGGAATTCTAAAAATGCCGCACGTTCTACGCCGGCTTTTTCGGTCAACGTTATGATCTCTGCCAGTGTCTGTGTGACGACACCAAGCATTATGTTATGCGCAATCTTTACTAGGCGAGCAACTTCTGCTTCACCCACATACGTAACCTTGCGACCGAAGAGATTGATCAATCCTGCAACTTGTTCGTAAACAGCTTTAGGTCCAGAAACCGCAACAGTAAGTTTTCCGGCGGCAATTACTGCTGGATTTCCGCTGACAGGAGCTGCAAGGAGTTCAGTACCCTTAGTTTTGGCAAATGCTCGAACCTTCTCCGAAACTTCGGTTGAAACAGTTGATGAATCAATAATTACCTTGGGAGATTTTCCGTCAACGGTCAATACGCCATTGGCGCCCATAGTGACATCTTCTAAATCTTTTGGTGCAGAGACCATAATAAAAACAACATCTAGTCCTGCAAGTTCACTTGGGTGATCAACAACCTTTGCACCTTTTTGCACAAGTGGCTCTGCTTTTGCACGCGTCCGGTTATAGACGGTGACATCGTGCCCTGCATCTAAAAGTCGAGTAGCCAACTGAAATCCCATGCGCCCCGCACCGATCCAACCGATAGTTGGCTTTGGACTGATGGTCATAAAGTGCTCCTAATTGTCAGAATATGTGCAATCGATTGCACTGAACCATTATTGATGACCTGTGCCCCCTCGTCAAGGTTAATCTTCGACCACTAGTGTTAAACCATGCGTAATCGAGTGACTTTGGCCGACGTAGCCATGGCGGCTGGCGTAAACACGAGCACGGTTTCGCGATCTCTCAACAGTGAGACCGAAGGTCAGGTAAGCGCAGAAACCGTGAAAAAGGTCCGCAAAATTGCGCAAGAACTTGGGTATACCCCCAACACCATGGCTCGTGGATTGCGAACTCGTAAATCTATGACAATCGGCGTCATCGTGCCAGATCTCACAAATCCAATTTTTCCTCCGATAGTTCGAGGTGTCGACAGCATCTTGCAATCACGCGGCTATTCAGCAATGGTCGTCAATACCGATAACAATGCAGCCGTAGAAGATGCACTCTTTGATTCTTTAATGGAACGCCAAGTTGATGGCCTGATAATTGCAACTGGCCATACCGAAAGAAGCATGATCGCCAAATATCACAATCAAGGAGTTAAAGCTGTGATGGTTAACCGTGAAGCTTCCGGTGTTCCATATCCATCTGTTATTGGAGATGATTCGGCTGGAATCGCATCAGCACTCGAACATCTAGTCAAACTCGGCCACAAAAAAATACTTCATCTTTCTGGTCCAACCACGCTTTCTACATCACGTGTCCGAAGCACAGCGTTCACAGATAATGGAAAACGGTTAGGACTTACTACGAAAATTGTTAAGGCAACCTCGCTTTCAGTAGAGGCCGGCCAAGTGGCGATGAATAAATTTTTAGACGCACATCCGAAAGAGATCACCGCAGTGGTTGCAGGAAATGATTTGTTAGCGCTAGGCGTCTACCACGCAATTCGTCAACACGGACTTCGCACACCGCAAGATATTTCGGTCATAGGGTTCAATAACATGCCATTCTCAGAAGATTTTCAGCCCCCGATGACAACAGTGAGTGCACCACATTTTGAAATGGGCGCAGAAGCTGCGCGATTATTGCTCAGTCAGATCCAAGGAAATGAACCTGGGCCAAGAAAAATCACCTTGCCAGTGACCCTCGTTGTCCGCGATTCAACGGGTCCAATTCTGAAAAAGTAGTGACTTCGATTCGGCCGAGCGTTAGCATTGCAGGATGAGAGATTCCGATATTCAATCAGCGATAGATCATTGGGCACCAAGATTTATAACTCAGGGCGTCGATGCCAATGATTTTGCGCGTGTAACCAATAGTCTTGAAACTTGGTCTCAGTGGCTGGATGCATGGGTTGCTAACGGCGATATGCACGCAGGGCTAGCGAGTGAAGCAGAGGTGGCAGGACACAAAATAAGTGCCGGGAATGCATGGAATCGCGCAGCCCTGAGTTATCACTTCGCAAAATTTGTTTGGGTTTTAGATATGGCAAAACATAAAATGGCAACAGAGATGTCAATCGCTGCTTTACTGCGTGCTCATAAGAATTTGGATTCAAGCGCTGAAAGAGTAGAAATCCCATTCGAAGGCCACCATTTAGTTGGTAACTTGCGAAAGCCAGCAGGTATAACCCATCCACCAGTAGTGATCTTGCTACCAGGACTTGATTCGACCAAAGAAGAATTCTTTAATTGGGAGAATGTATTTATAACTCGAGGGCTTGCAACATTCTCATTCGATGGACCCGGTCAAGGCGAATCTGGTTTTTACTTTCCGCTGAGACCAAATTATGAGAGCGCGATCAAAGTAGCTATCGATGAACTTTTAACTCGTACAGATATCGATGCAGAACGACTCGGAGTAGTCGGCGTTAGTATGGGTGGCTATTACGCCGCCAGAAGCGCCGCGCATGATTCGCGGATTAAGGTAGCAGTCACGGTTGGTGGATCGTATGACACCGGAAGTCGATACGACGCGCGCCCACCAATTAGTCGCGCCGCCTTTTATCAATATTCTGGCGCATCAACTGAAGATGAGGCAAGAAAAGTTGCTGACAGCATCACACTCGAAGGGTGCTTGCAGAATCTTACGCAGCCATTACTTGTAATCTTTGGTAAAAAAGATCGCTTGGTTCCGTATCAGCACGCAGAAAGAGTCGTGGCAGAGGCGAAGAATGCCAAGCTAGTTATGATTGATGATGGCAATCACGTTTGTAATAACTATCCATACCTGTATCACCCACTAGCCGGTGACTGGATGGTCGATCACCTCTAATTTAATTGTGCAGGAATAATCGGCAACAAGATGGACGATGGGTATTGATCACCGGTATATAGGGTGACTTGATTATCAAATATTGCGGCTGGTCGGTCTTCTGGATGTTCGTGTCTAAATGGACCACTGCCCTTCATGATTCGACCGCCCATCTCTACCGGCTCCAGCCCATGATCAAAATCGCATCCTTTTACGGTTAAGGCCAGTCGATATCCGGCTGGAAGCACCAAACAGGTAGCCCAGATTTCTATATCTAATTCATAAATCTGGCCCGGTATTAATGGCTCTGCGAACTTATGAGGATGGAACGGCGCCCAAGGTTTTGATTGAACCACATCAAGAGCCCTATGCGATGCACGCAACCAGCCCTGAGACATCGGAGTCTTTGGATCATTCGCGCCTTCGAATAATATTTCGTTTCCATCGTCGCCAAATGCGCGCAAGGTCAAAAATAAATCTGCGTCGGTTGTAGAAGAAGATACCCAAACCTTTGCGCTCACTGGCCCAGTGATTTCTATGGCTTCGGTAAGTGGGGTCGTGAAGAAGGTAACGCCTTCGCCCATCGCGCTATAGGTAATAGATTTTGAATCGATGGAAGCACTAGCGTCAATCGAATTAGTATCAAGATTCAAATACTTTCGTGTCCACTCTGTCCGAGCCAATGGCCACTCGTTTTCTCCCCGTAATTTAACCGTTCCATCGACTTGGCGTATGTTGAGTGAGACTAATGGTTGATCTTGCCAATCTCCCTCACCTTTAAGGAAATAATCAAAGAAACGCTTCTGCAGGGTACGACCATATTCAGTATAAAAACCGGACCAGTGGGTCCCGTTATGTATCTCTAACCATTTCTTATCAGAACCAGTCGAAGCCCAGGCATAAAGGTTTCCCCGTTGGTGATTGCCAAGACCACCCCAGTTCGCAGCTGAAAGCGTTGGCACTTTAATTTTTTCTGGCTGGCTTGAATGTGCAAAATGCCAATCATCATCAAAGGGATGTTGTACTAATTGCTTAGCTAAATCACAGCGATTTGCATATAACTCATCATCTGTTAAATCGGTATCTCCGCAGGCCCATAATCCGCTCTCTGGATTCTTAAAACCTCTAGAACCCAAACCATTCTGAATTGTTGTAAACCGCTGATACCAATCGGGCAAGAATGCATTATGGATACCGCCGTGATGTGACATGTCTCGGTAGTAATCATTAGCTCCTTCCCAGGGACATATTGCAGCGAGGTGAGGTGGATTTAGTTCAGCGACTTGCCACTGGTTCTTTGCATAATAAGAGATTCCAGCCAACCCAACTTTCCCGTTTGACCAATCTTGCGCCGCAATCCACTCAATACAATCGTAATAATCTTTTGCTTCGCGCTTGCTCCACACATCTACCTGACCTGGTGATCGTCCTGCACCACGTGAATCGACTCGGACACAGGCATACCCAAATGCGGTCCAATGTTCGGGGTCGACTAATTCCCATGCCGCATATTTGCCAGTACTTCCCTCTAAATCCTTGGGGTACCTCGCATTCAAACGTTCCCATTGACGGGGATATCCAGCTGCAAAGGTAAGACCCTTTGCATACGGTCCATAACTCGCTATAACGGGCAAACGATTGCTATTCAGTGGACGGTATACATCTGCACGCAATACCAAGCCATCATCCATGGTTATGGGGACATCCCAATCGATAAACATCCCATCACGTTGCGCTGATTTCAAGGCGCCAGCTAAAGGTTCCATTACACATCACTCCTTTTTACTCGAATTGCATCCCCGGCTTTATGTGGCAAACGGACCGAATCTATTAAGGCACAAAATACTAGGCAGGCAAGTACTACAAATGCGAAGCTAAATTGATTAACCGCTCCAAATAGGACGGTGCCTAGTTTCATTCCCAACACCGCTACTACAACCGAAAATACCTGAGTAGTAACTTGAATCATGGTCGCAAGACTGTTCGCTTGCTGCATGCCTGATTGATCAATATCTGCAAATGTAATCGTGTTGTAGCAGGTGTAACCCAATGATCGAACCGACCCACTAAATAATAAGAGGATCCACACTACAAGCAATGGAGTAGAAGCTTGTAGCAAGGCAATCAGCAGAACACTCACCGCCGACAAACCGGTGGAGAGCATCAATACGGAACGAAAAGGTAGCTTTTTTAACAAGGGTGTCGTAAACGGTTTGAATAGAAAATTACCGACAAATAACGAAAGCACAACGCTACCTGCACGTACCGGCGACCAGCCAAATTTATCTTGAAACATCAATGGCAATAAAAATGGAACCGCGTTGATGCCGACTCTAAAAGCTGCCCCGCCTGTTGTTGCGGCTCTGAATGTTCGAACCCGTAGCGCCACAAAACTGACTAATGGCATGGGGGAGTTGAGCATATGGCGCACCGTTGGGACCCCAGCGCCAATACCGATCCCCAAAAGTACGATGGTTTCCAGGGAATTAACACGGGGATTTCCTAGCGCTGCAGAACCAAAAACCAAACATCCCAAGGCCACGGAAGCACCGATAAATCCAAGCCAATCAAGTTTTCCTGCCCCAAGGTGCGCAGTTTTGGGAATCATCTTGATCGCCAGCAACAGTTCTACGATTCCGATTGGCAAATTGATCGCAAAAATCCAAGGCCAAGAGAAATGCGCAATAATCAATCCAGATACAGCTGGCGCGATAATTGGTGCCGTAAGCGCTGGCCAGGTCAGATAGGAAATTGCACGAATCACATGAGCTTTATCCGTTGCACGCAAAACCACCAGTCGCCCTACCGGCACCATCATTGCGCCACCGGCACCTTGTAATACCCGCATACAAGTGAGTTCGGCCAAATTACTACTAATGGCACAGAGCAAAGATGCGCCGGTAAATAAAACAATACTTGTGAAGAGAACTGGTCGTGCTCCCCATTTTTCTACAAACCACGCGGTTACCGGAATTAGGACCACCATCGTCATCAGGTAAGCCGTAACGCAAATACCCATTTGACCAGAGAGAATATGAAATTGTCTGGCAATAGTAGGTGCAGCAGTTGGAATTATTGAAGCGTCAAAGTTCTCCATGAAGAGCAATCCTGCGATCAAGAAAGCAACGGGTCCTACTTCCCAGCGATCTGCAGACTTGCCAACTTTTGTCATAAACCTGCCTTGGCTAGCGCGCCTTGCAATGATTGTCTGTAAGCACTACTTGTCACACTTGCCCCAGAAACCGAATGTATATCACCAGTATTTTTTGTAATTGCTTCGTTGCGCATAATCGGCACTGAAACATGAGCAAGAGTTATTGATCGGGTATCAGAATTTGGCAATGTAATGGGGATTACATCAATAATCTTGTGGTCCTTAACTGCAACCTTTACCTGCAGACTGCTGTAAATCGTCTTTACAACCGGTCCCACAAAAAATTGGACACCTGTTGTTGTAGATCTTCCTTTAGGAGTCAGCGATAATCGCATTACTGCTGTTCCTACTATCGAAAGAATTATGAGGCTAAAGAGACCGTAAACCAATATTTTTCGGCGCATTTAGACCGCCAAAATGAATTTACCGGTCGCAGCACGGCTCTCAAATATTGCATGTGCTTTGGAGGCTTCGGCGAGCGGGAGAACTTCGGTCACATCAATCCGGATAGTTCCATCTTCCACAAGCTGGACCGAACGTCTTAAGGTCTCTGCCAATATTGCTGGGCTGTGTTCAGATAGTGAACCATTTGAAATTCCCACAAAACCAATGCACTTACTCCTAAACCACAAAGCTGATGGCAAATCCATAGGCGCGCGCGAAATATTGCTGTAAGAAACCAACCGACCAAAAGGTGCAACGATTTCTAATGAGCGCTTCTGAACCTCTCCGCCAACCGGATCCAAGATTGCATCTACTCCTTTGCCGTTAGTTAATTCCTTTGCGCGATCTGCGAATTCTTCATAACTCATTAATTCGTCATATCCATTTTTCTTCGCATACCCTGATTTCGAAGAATCACTAATTGTTCCAAAAAGTCTGGTGTCTTCGATCTTCTTTACTAGCTGCCCAATAATCGAACCCACACCACCCGACGCTGCATGAAGTAGTACGGTCTCTCCCGGACGAATCCGTCCCGCGCGTTCTACTACGTTGAGCGCCAACGGAACTGTCACCAAGATTCCGGCAGATTCTGGCTTCTGCGCAAATTCTTCCGAGATCTTCTCGGTAAATTTCTCTAACCCGGTGACGTATTCAGCATATGCATGTCCGCGGGTAAAAGAGGTAACAAAATCCCCCACTTTAAATTTTGTGCATCCAGGTCCAAGTTTCACTATTTCGCCACTGGCTTCTACACCAATAATCATCGGGACCACGCCGTCACCATCGCCAACGCGATTTCGGATATCGGTAAAATTGACTCCGATGAACTTGGACTTGATAAGGACTTCGTTCGGGCCCGGCTCTGGGGTGGGGGCGTCGGCATATTCAAGACACTCTGGACCGCCGTACTCGTTAATAACTATCGCCTTCATGGACCACCTCCGTCAAGCATTCTTTCACCCTAAACCCTTGTATGCAATCGTTTGCTGTGGAAAGATTTAAGTAAGGAGTGTGAAAAATGGAAGCAGATATCGTCGTCGCGGGCGCCGGCCATAACAGTTTAATCACGGCCTGCTATTTAGCTAAAGCTGGATTTAGCACGGTCCTTTTGGATGCTCGCTCTATACCGGGCGGCGGCGCCGCAACCGAAGAGTTGTTGGACCCTGGCTTCCACATTGATACCTGTTCAACGGGCCACACACTGATTCGGTCCAACCCACTCTTACTACAAGACGAACTCGGCCTTATCTCACAATATGGCCTTAAATATTTTGAGCCGGATCCAGTCGCACATGTTGCATTTCCCGACGGTAAACAATTTACGATGTACTTAGATTTTGAAAAGACAATTGAAGAGATCTCTCGCTTCAGCAAAAAGGACGCTGCTGCTTACCGCCGAATGTCCAAAGAATACGACACTGTAAAAAGTATTTTCACAGCAGGTAATTTTACTCCGATTGGATTTGGACCATCACTGGATCAACGTTTAGCAGAACATCCTGATGGAAAAATCTGGGCACGTCGTCGTGCTATGAGTGCGTGGGACATTATCAAACTCGAATTTGAAGATCGGCATATCCAGGCCTTTATGCTCTGGATGGCATTCCAAACATTTGTTTGGTACGACCAACCTGGAACCGGAATGATGGCGTATTCGATATTTGCACGCCAAGCGCGAAGCTGGTCAATCCCAGAAGGCGGATCGGGACGATTGACAGCCGGACTAGTCGCTTACTTAGAAGCCCACGGTGGAAAAATTATTTGTGACAAAGTTGTTTCAGAGTTAATCATTGATGACGGTCGTTGCGTTGGAATCAAAACCGAGGATGGCGATGAATACCGCGCAAAGAAAGCCGTGCTATCGACGATACACGTCAAGCATTTGATTGATATGGCACCAAAAGAATTGTGGCCAGAAGATTTCAAGTTCGGCGTAGAAACATACAACGTTGGCATATCTGGATTTGCTGCTTACTTCACTACTAAGAGCCCGCCGGTGTTCGATACAGAACTTGGTCCACGCAGCGCAGTATCTGCTGGCGCCGTTGGTTGGCCAGAAGATATGCTGCAGTTGAGCCTAGATGTAAAGCTGGGGCGCCATATCGATACCGTTCCGTGGATTCTTGTTGCGACCCCAACCCTGGTCGATCCAGGGAGGGCACCTAATGGTGGTCATACAGTTAAATTCTTAAGCGCACAAAGTTTTGGCTTACCTGCCGGTTCTCCTGGTTGGGACGTTGTTAAGCACGATGTCGTCAACCGTCAACTCGCGTATATGCGCCGATTTATGCCTTCATTTACCGATGATGTAATCATTTCTCGTTACGTAAAATCTCCAGCAGATATCTGGGCAACCAATCGCCATATGATCAACGGTGCTTTCCACGGTGGCGATCGCGGTCCAACATTTAGTGGACCTAATCGTCCGGTTCCTGGTTGGGCTTCTCACCGTATGCCAATCCCTGGTCTGTATCAGACTGGTGGAACAACGCATCCGGGTGGATCAATTACTGGCGCACCTGGTCGCAATGCTGCCATCGTTATGTTAAAGGATTTGGGTGTAGATACAGCAGGGATTCTTTCTTAAATCAATCCCACTCGCTCTAGATCGCCACGGAGTTCGCGCTTCTGATCATCGCTGAGGTCCATTAATGGTGGCCTTACGCTTCCGCCTGACATACCTAACAAACCCGACCAATATTTAATTGCTGGCACCGGATTAATGCGCTCTCTCTTCCAACGACCATGCAACCATTTTTCGGTCAGATCCCTAATGGGTTGAATCTCTCGAGATATTGCTTCAGCCGTTGCAAAATCTTTTGCTAAAGCCGCAGTCGTATATTCCAACATCGCCTGACGAGCAGGAGTTTGAATCAAAAAGGGAGTGGATGCTGACATATAAACTTTCTGGTTATGGTCACGCATATTTTCTAGCCAGTCAGCTTCGCTAGGTTCGCAGACCATCATACGATCCCCAACTTTGTTCAATACTTCTAGATATCGATCGTGGCCATGGGCCATCTTGATGCCACAGACATTTTCTACATCCGCTAATTCGTCAATCAGAGACAGAGGTAGGGAAACGCCAGAATAATTCGTATCAAAGAGCCAGACTCCAATATCAACTGCATCCAAAATCTCTAAAAACCAGCGTTTTAAGCCCGCTTCAGAGCCTGGCGGGTAAACCGGGTTGATGACGACAACAAAATCTGCGCCAGTTTCTTGTGCGTGCCTGGTCAGCTCAATAGTTTCACGTGCCGAATGCGATCCCGTATGGGCCAAGACCGGAATCCGCCCACGGGTATTTTCTACGATCACTTCTACAGCGCGTTTGCGCTCCTCTAAAGTCAAGGCCCAGAATTCGCCCATGACGCCGGTACAAAAAACACCGTCAATTTTCAGGTCATCAACCAAGATATCTATATCTTTGATTAACGCGCTCTCATCCAATTGATCGTCTATGGTGAAGGGAGTCGTCATAGCTGCCCACAACCCATGAAAAGTTTCTAGGGCGGCGGCTTTGGAGTTTTCTCTGGTGTAGTTCATCTTTTCTCCTTAAAAGGTCGAACTTAACCAGTCCGCAATCGCGGGCCTGGACTTGTACCAAAT
>Ga0214201_1000145_pt1 | contig 29886 bp, 26 predicted proteins | sample TroBogEpilimnion_32_FD_153039 | JGI IMG/M metagenome (GOLD analysis project Ga0214201, IMG submission 153039) | Freshwater microbial communities from Trout Bog Lake, WI - 29MAY2009 epilimnion | ecosystem: Environmental > Aquatic > Freshwater > Lake > Epilimnion/Euphotic zone | place: Trout Bog...
GGCCAGCCGTGGTTCGCAAGAGTCTCCGTTGCAGTCGCCAGCGCGGAAAATCCTGTAGAACTTGATGGTGCTTTATTGGGAATTGATACGGCTTTCTACCTCATCCATTCCATCAATACCGGTGCGAATTTCGATGAGACTGAAGCCCGCATCGCTCAGAATTTTGCTGAAGCAGCAGAGCGGCAAGAGGTAAAGCAGATTGTGTATCTCGGCGGTATCGCAAATGACCAGAACATCAGCAAGCACTTGCAGTCCCGCAAGCAGACTGGAATATCACTCGCTTCCACATCAGTGCCTGTCATGGAGATTCGTGCCGGAATTATCATTGGTTCGGGGTCAGCGAGTTTTGAGATGCTCCGCCATCTGACTCATCGCTTACCAGTTATGACAACGCCAAAGTGGGTACTCAACCGCACTCAGCCGATCGCTATTCGCGATGTACTTTGGTATCTAGAGCACGCTGCTGAGCTGGCCGAGCCTGTCGATGGCATCTTCGATATCGGCGGACCTGAAGTTCTCACCTATGAAGAGATGATGCAGACCTTCGCGAAGATCTCTGGTCTCCCCAAGCGTTGGATTGTGAAAGTCCCAGTATTAACTCCAGCACTCTCATCAATGTGGATCGGTTTGGTAACCCCGGTTCCTACCTCGATTGCCCGACCATTGGTTCATTCGCTCATTAGTGAAGTCGTTGCAGATCCATCGCGCTCTATTGATGCGGTCATTCCCAAGCCCGAACAAGGACTACTTCCACTTGCGACTGCGATCGAACTCGCGCTCTCGAAAATTTCAGCTAATACAGTTGAGACGCGATGGTCAGATGCGAAGTCATTGACCGCTCCATGGGCCAAGGCGCAGAGTGATCCAGAATGGGCCGGCGAGAAAAACTTCAACGACCTTCGAGTCCTCAAAACTGAGGTTCCTGCAGCGAAGGTTTGGGAGGCGATCGAGAAGATCGGCGGCGAACATGGTTGGTACGGTTCTGGCTTTCTCTGGTACCTACGAGGATTGCTGGACCGAATGTTAGGTGGAGTCGGATTACGTCGCGGGCGCAGAGATCCCAACCATCTTCACGTGGGTGAAGCACTTGATTTCTGGCGGGTCGAAGAGTTAATTCCAGGAAAAAAATTGCGCCTTTACGCTGAGATGATCCTGCCTGGGAAGGCGTGGCTCACCTTTGAGGTTTCAGAAGAAGATGGCAAGACCAAGGTGGTTCAGGAGGCTTCCTTCTCACCTCGCGGGCTCGGCGGTCAGCTCTATTGGTTAGCAGTGCTACCCTTCCATTCGCTGATCTTCCCAACGATGCTTCGTAATATCGTGAAAGAAGCTGGTCGAACTCTGTAGCTTTAGAAGCGGCGTGCAGCGACAAACTTTTCGCCGCCAAAGTATGAAGAGAAAGATTCGATTCTCACTCGAGCGCCGGTATGTGGAGCATCGAGCATCTTGCCATTTCCGTAGTAAATACCTACGTGTGAAATTGGACGACCGAAGAAGATCAGGTCACCTGGTTGAATCTTATTGAGCGGCACGTACTTACCGTAACTAGATTGGGCAGCGGCAGAGTGGGGTAGAGAGACGCCTGCAGCGGCGAATGCTTGCATCGTTAAACCTGAACAATCCCAATAGACCAAGCCAGCTGCACCAAAACGATATCGTGAACCAAGTTGTTTAAGTGCATAGCGAATCGCAATACCGGCACGGCCACTCACTTTCACACCTTGAGCAGCGAGAGCAAGAGAAGCTTGTTGATCTGCGTTATCTTGATTCGCTTGCAACTTCGCAAGCGCATCACGCTGCTCCTTAGTTAATTTGGCAAGGAGCGCCTCGGCTTGCGCTAGTCGACTCTGTGCCAGTGCCTCTTGTTTGGCATATTTTGCCTTTGCGGCAACAACGAGAGCCAATTGATCATTAAGAGTGATCGATGTTGCGCGAAGTCGCTGTTCGGCCGTCATGTAGCGGGAAAGTTGAAGCGCCTTCTTTGAAGTGACAACACTCAGGGATCCCGCCGCTTGTAGGTAGAGCGTTGGATTTGAAGAGAAGAGAAGTGACATTCCCTGGCTGATGCCGTTGTTCTGGTACTCCTGCCTTGCGATTGCACCAATAGATTGCTTGAGCGAGGCCATCGATTTAGTCTGCTGGGAGTCTTGCTGCTGCACAGAGTTAAGCGATCGAGTAAGTCTTCCAAGCTCTACTTGTGCTTGTTGGCCTGCTTCAGCCGCCGCAGCTGCCTGGACTTGGAGATTCGTAATCTGCGCTTGGACCGAGGAGAGCGATGGAGATGCATGTGCAGGATATTGACCACCAAGAATGAACGCTAAGGCCGCTGCAGCGCAGGCGATAGCCGATCTACTCTTGAACATCACCGTAGATTAATGGGTGAGAGCCTTGAGCCTCAACTAATGCGCTCAATCTGAGCGTGGAGCGCTCTGTGATTTTCGAGTCTCAGGAAGTTGTAAGGCAAGAATTATCACGAAGAGGAAGAGAAGACCAGATACTTCAAAAGAAGTTTTGTACGAAAAACGATCAACGAGGTAACCCACAACTATTGGGCATACGATCATTCCCGCGTCGCCAGCCATTTGATAGAGCGCGATCACGCGACCACCTCTTCCTCCGAAGAGATCGCCAACGATAGAGACCGGAGCGGTTCCCATAAATGCGCCACCTAGACCGAAGAGAATCATCAATGCAAAGTAGGACCATTGGCGTGTTGCGAGAATTAAGAAGATCATTCCAGCAGATATCAAAGTGGCACCTACGAGTAATCCAAATTTCCTACCGCGACTATCAATGAGTTTTCCAGCAGTAACAAGTAGTGAGCCTTGAGCAATGGCGGCAAAGGTAAAACCAAATCCAAGAAGTGATGTCGAGAGATGAAGTTTGCTAGTGACAAAGAGCGGAAGGATCGAGGATCGCAGACCAAATAGAATCCAATTTGCCAAGAATGTGATGATCAAGGCGATTCGATAGGTACGAATTTTTATTGCATCACGCAGGAGAACTCGATCTTCGCTCTGTTGACTATTAGCTATGGACTTTCCAAGTCGCTTCTCATGGAGATAAAGGAAGGAGGTAACCGAGGCCGCAAGGAGTGTGGTTGCGTAGACGAAGAATGGTGCACGAAGTGAGATCGCAGAGAGGACTCCACCAAAAGCTGGCCCAATCACTCCACCGATAAGGAAGCCGGAGTTGTAAATTGATTGTGCCTGCGCTCGTTGAGCATCATTAACGGAGCGCATCAACAGTGCGCTTGCCGATACCGAGAACATAGATGACCCGAGGCCGCCGGCGGCTCGGAAGCTCAGAAGTTGCCAGTAGGACTGCGAAAAGCCGCAGAGAAGGGATGAGATGGAGACCATCCCTAGGCCAACACCGAGTGTTAGTCGCTCACCAATCGCATCAACGAATTTTCCTGAGATCAGCCCCGATCCAAAACGGGCAAAGGCAAAAGTTGAGATGATAAAGCCAACTTGGGTCGCGCTGGCATCAAAAGTTTTAGCAAAGAGCGGGATCGCCGGAACTATCAGGCCATAGCCGATAGCAACAAAGAAGCCAACTGCCGAGAGGACAAAGACCTCTTTTGGCAGTTGGCTTCTCGTGATCTTAATTATGCGAGCGCTTCCCCTGCAGCTTCTGTCTTCGCTGCGTGATGTTCGGCTCCACCTCGAAGTGGTACCTCCTTCAAGATGAGCGCGAAGATCAAGCCAATTGCCGTTACTGGCGCAGCTGCAAAGAAGACAACATGGAATGACTGCACAAATGCGTGCAAGATATTCTGTTGCAGTGCGGGCTTCAGGGTCTTGATGATGGCCGAGTTATTCTGAAGTTGACCCAGACTCTTTACAACATCTGGCGTGACGGCCGTTGGATCTGCCATCACAGTCTTCTTAATTGCAAGTGGCAGGTAGTGAGCAAGGCGACTTGCGTAGATAGAACCGAAGATGGCGACGCCAATGGTAGAGCCGACGGATCGGAAGAAGGTATTCGACGAAGTCGCAACACCCATATCCTTGAAGTCGACTGAGTTCTGAAGTGCGATAACGATCGTCTGCATCGAAAGACCAAGGCCCGCTCCGATCAAGATCGCGAAGATTGAAAGGCGCCAGAACGGTGTTGTTTCATTCAGGGTAGACATCGAGAGAATACCAATTGTCATCAGAGTGAGGCCCATGATTGGGTAGCGCTTGTAGTGACCGTGCTTTGAGATCAACTTTCCAGATGTGATCGACATCGAGACGATACCGAGCATAAATGGAATTAACTTCAGCCCTGATGTGGTCGCGCTATTGCCCTTTACTAGTTGCAGGTAGAGCGGAAGCATCACGATCGCGCCGAACATGCCTGCACCGATAATGAAGCCAAGAATCGAAGTCGTAGAAAATGTGTGATTCTTAAAGAGTCGCAGTGGAAGGATTGGCTCAGAGGCACGGCTCTCCTGGAAGAGAAATGCCAACAAGAGCACTAAGAAGGCCCCGAAGGCAACCAAAGTCTTGGTTGCGGTCCAACCATTTTCAGGACCGTAGACCGAGATCGCAAGCAGAAGTGCTGAAACTGAGAGAACCATCAAGAGCGCACCAAGGTAATCAATCTTGTGCTTCTTAACGACCTTTGGAATGTGAAGTGATGCGGTTGTGATGACTAACGCAGCAAGTCCGAATGGCAGGTTGATATAGAAGATCCAGCGCCAGCCAGCTACGCCAAAGATATGGTGGTGATCAGAGAAGAATCCGCCAAGTAGTGGACCAGCAACAGAAGAGAGGCCCCAGACGCCACCGAAGTAGCCCTGATACTTGCCGCGATCGCGAGGGCTCACAATGTCGCCGATGATGACGAAGGTGAGTGCCATTAATCCACCCGCTCCAAGACCTTGGATCGCGCGGAAGGCGATGAGTTGGTTCATTGAAGTGGCAGCGCCAGCCGCGAATGATCCGATTAAGAATGTAACAATCGCAAATTGGAAGACTGGGCGACGACCATAGAGGTCGGAGATCTTTCCGTAGAGCGGAGTCGACGCGGTAGAGGTAAGAAGGTAGGCCGTGACTACCCAGGTGTAGTGGGAGAGGCCATTGAAATCTTCAACGATCTTCTTGAGCGCGGTCGAGACAATGGTCTGATCGAGAGCGGCGAGGAGCATGCCCATCATCAGGCCAGAGAGGACGAACATAATCTCCTTATGGGAGAGCTGTCCCTTTGCAGGAGTTGCGGCTTTTTCAGCGGACATGAGAACCCTTCTTAAGTGCCAGTAAATCGAGAATCGATCGCCCCGAGCAGTTCGAGCGGCGGCGGGTGAGATCGAGGAATTTGTTGAACTTTCAACCGCAGGTTACCACCCAATATTCCCGAATGCGCGCCATAACTCGGCCCGAACTCGGCCTAGAATGTGGATATGAAGAGCATCACCGCTGAGAATTTGATGAAGAGCTATGGAAAAGGCGAGAACCAGGTCAAGGCGCTCGATGACCTCTCCCTCGATGTAGAAGAGGGCACCGTCCTCAGCATCCTTGGTCCTAATGGCGCGGGTAAGACCACGACCGTTCGAGTGCTCGCGACATTGCTCAAACCTGACTCTGGCCACGCCACTGTTGGCGGAATTGATGTGATCAAGAATCCGAAGGCGGTACGAGAGATCATCGGACTTTCTGGTCAATATGCCGCGGTCGATGAGACGCTCACCGGGTGGGATAACTTGGTGATGTTCGGTCGGCTCTACCACCTGAGTTCTTCAGCTGCGAACGCTCGCGCTAAAGAACTCCTCGAACAATTCTCACTTACCGATGCTGCCAAGCGCCCTATAAAAACTTTCTCGGGCGGTATGCGCCGCCGGCTAGATCTCGCCGCCTCATTGATCATCCGCCCAAAGGTGCTTTTCCTGGATGAGCCAACGACCGGATTAGATCCACGCGGGCGTATGGAGATGTGGAAGGTGATCGAAGCGCTCGTCGATGAAGGCGTCACACTTCTTCTCACAACACAATATTTAGAAGAGGCAGATCAACTTGCAGATGAGATTGCAGTGATCGATCGTGGCAAGGTGATTGCTCGTGGGACGTCAGATCAATTAAAGACTCAAGTCGGGGGAGAAAGACTCGAGCTCGTCGTTGCTGAAAGTGATCTCCCAGCTGCTCGTGAGATTGCTGATCGAGTCGGAAAGACTCAATCATCTGTCGATTCCGGTCTTCGGAAGATTTCTACACCGGTTTCGCAGGGAAGCGAATCCCTCGTTGAACTCTTGCGAGAGCTGGATTCAGCGAAGATTCATCCACTCGATATCGCACTTAAGCGCCCATCTCTCGATGATGTCTTCATGTCACTTACTGGCCACGCGGCGGAAGAGGTGCTCGCCGAACCTGTCGGTAAAGGCAAGAAGGGAGGCCGCAAATGAGAGCGTTAAGCGATTCACTGATCATCATGAAGCGCCAGCTCTTGCAATTGGCTCGAGTCCCTGAAGTTCTTATCTTCAACACGATCCAACCTGTGATGTTCGTTCTGCTCTTCCGCTATGTCTTCGCTGGCCTTGGCGCAGGGATTAAGGGCGGATATGTGCAGTTATTGATGCCAGGTATCTTCGTGCAGACAGTGACCTTCACGCTTGCTGCGACTGCTCAAGGTATGGCGCAAGATATGGAGAAGGGCTTGATTGATCGATTCCGATCCCTGCCTATCTCTCGTGCTGCAGTCGTTACAGGACGGACGCTCGGCGATGGCCTTCTCAATATTGTTGTTATTGCCGTGATGGGAACCGCTGGCTTTATTGTGGGCTGGCGTCCAACATCAGGCCTTCTCACGATTGGTCTTGGTTTCTTGATGCTCTTGCTCTTTGGTTACGCCTTGAGCTGGGCTGGGATCTTTGCTGGGTTGGTAGCGAAGGATGCGCGAGTTGTCGCAAATATCAGCTTCCTCTTCACCTTCCCGTTGACCTTCTTATCGAATGCCTTCGCCTCGACGACCTCGATGCCACGCCCACTTCAATATGTAGCTGAGTGGAACCCGGTCTCAACGATGGTTGCTGCTGTGCGCGAGCTCTTTGGTTTCCACAATATGTTTGGCGCGACAAAGAACTCCTTCCCAAGCCAGCACCCGATTCAAACATCGTTGCTGTATATGGTCTTGATCATGGCGATCTTTGTGCCGTTGAGCGTTAGGCGTTATAAGAACACCAATAAGTAGCAATAAGTAGTTAGAGGTACTCCGCTGCCTTAATGGTCACTGAGATCTCTCGGCCATTTGGGGCGGTGTACGTCACTGTTGCACCGACGCTCTGCCCATGGACGGCGCCACCGAGCGGAGACTTCTCCGAATAGACATCGAGATCATCAACTGCGATCTCACGTGAGCCAAGCAGGAAGACAACTTCATCGCCCATCAAATCGACCGTTACTTTCATACCTTGACCGATGATGCCATCGGCTGAAGCGGGCGGCTCACCGATATGTGCATTCTCAAGCATGTGCTTTAACTGACGGATGCGGGCTTCAATCTTTCCCTGCTCATCCTTGGCAGCGTGATAGCCGCCATTCTCTTTGAGATCACCTTCGGCACGTGCAGCCTCAATCTTCTTGACCACATCAACGCGACGCGGACCTTCAAGGTCGGCAAGTTCAGCACGTAGGCGATCTGCCGCCTCGTGAGTGAGCCAGGTCTGAGGTGAATCTGAAGGTGTCATAAGAGAAGGAACTTTACTTCAACTCAAGCAAGGGCACATCTGATAATCGCAGCATTCACCGCGGCAACGCGTGTAGGAATCACGCTTACCAGGGTGACTGGAGTGAAAGTCCCTGCGGGGAAGCGATCGGTAATCTCACCGACGGTATTTGCTGCATAGTCTCTAGCAACCAGTTGGCAGAGATGGGCCTTAGCCGAGCTTCGAAAAGTGAGCGAGTAGCGAACTTGCATATGTGACTGATCTAGGGCCGTGAAGGAGATGAGGGTCGATCGAATCTCAGGGCGGCTGTAGTGATTGGCCGACCAGGCGAGCCAAGCTCCTCCGACGATCAGAAGGATGAGAGCTGGAGTGAACCACTTCTTGAATCGAGAAGGTTCTGGGATGCCATAGCGCTGCCTGAGATAAGGATCATCTTCACGGCGCATATGAGAAGTCTAGCCAGTCCTTGCCAGCTGAGGATCTTCTGCGCCAGATAAGGGATACTTCACCTATGAGCGATTCAACGCAGAACATTAATGTTGGCCTAGTCGGATCATTTACCATGATCTTCCTAACGCTGGCAGTCACATTGCTCTGCGTGAGTTTCTATCGGCGTTACAAGCGGATGCAGAGCCGTCAGGAAGCGCTCGACAATTCTCAACAGGATGATCGCCCAACCGAATGAGTTCTCCTTCCGTACTTCTCAAGAGGTTCGGCTCGATCCTCTTCGTCCTTATTCTCTGCGCCACTTTCACGGAGCTAGGAATCTGGCAACTCCATCGCGCGCAGGCCGTTCAACACCAAGCGAAAGTTCAACCAGAGAAGCCGGTCATCAATTTAGAGAACGTAGCCGCAGCCGGCCATAACCTTCGGGATGCTGCTTACAACCGCCTCGTTACCTTCAGCGGAAGCTATGTAAAGTTTTATGATGCACCGTTACAGGTGCTCGCATCGAATAAGAGCGCGGATCTCAGAGTTGGTCTCATGGCACTCTCTCGTGATCGAGCCATCCTTGTAGTTCGCGGCCTCAACGACCAATCCCTACCTGATCGTTCTGACCTCATCACCGTCACCGGGCGGCTCTATCCCCATCAAAATGAGGATCATGCAAATGGTGATGCCACAACCCTCTCGCGTTTGGATCCCGCCCTTGTCGCTGGCGTTGGTAACTACCAACTTTTTGATGGGTATGTGAGTGCACTCAGTGAGAGCGATGCTGCAGGGAACCTCATTAAGGGCAGCCGCATTCCGGCTCCGCAGCTGATAAACCCTATTGGCGGCTTCTATTGGCAGCACATCGCCTACGTCATCACCTGGTGGTTCATGGCGATCTTGGTGCTCTTTGCCCCGTTTTATAACCGTGCCGTCAGTAGGCGCGATAGAGTGAATCTATGAACCTCCTCAAAGCAAACAGAGCTGGCGCACTCTCACGTTTTCGCCTGATGGCAAATGTAGCTGGAGTGATGTCGCTGCTCCTTTGGCTGGTCTACCTTCCTATCAAGTTAACTGCCACCAATGACAATGTCCCTAACCTGATTCGAGCGATCGCAGTCGTCCACGGCTTTGCTTATATGGTCTACGTCTTGGTTACCTTCAATTACTGCTTTGCAGTTCGCAAGCCCTTGAAAACTGCAGTCTTCTACATGCTCGCAGGCACATTCCCAGTTGCCTCATTTGTCGCTGATCGTCGGGCAGTCGCAGAGTTCGCAGCCTTTACCGCCAAGCAGTAAGACCTCATGGCTAGCTCGGTAGCATCACGACTTCTGCGCGATCAGATCAAACCTGCGATCAAGTCGTTGATCTATCCCCTCTACGAGAAGCGATTGCTACGCCAACTCGATCGAACTCAGACTCCGCATCACGTGGGAGTCATCCTCGATGGCAATCGTCGCTGGGCAAAGATTAACTATGGCCGGCCCGAAGATGGCCACCGAAAAGGCGCAGAGAAGATTGTCGAACTCCTTGATTGGTGCGAAGAGGCCGATGTCACGATCATTACTCTCTGGCTGTTGAGTACCGATAATCTTAATCGTGATGCACAAGAGCTCGATGCGCTCTTAAAGATTATTGCTGGGGCAGTTGATTACTTGGTCGCACAGAAGAAGTGGGAGATTCGCCCACTTGGTGCACTCGATCTCCTACCGCCCTGGTTACGTGATCGTCTTGCAGCAGCAGAGGTGGAATCAAAGGGTTGCTCAAAGATCGTCGTGAATGTGGCGATTGGGTATGGCGGACGACGAGAGATCGTCGATGCCGTTCGCGACTACATCAAAACTGGAATTAATGATCATAAGAGCCCTGATGAAATCGCTGAGCATCTGACAATCGATGAGATCGATAAGCACCTCTATACAAAGGGAATGCCCGACCCCGAGCTCGTGATTCGAACGTCGGGGGAGCAGCGTCTATCTGGCTTCTTACTCTGGCAGTCCGCCCACTCCGAGTTCTACTTCTGTGAAGCGTATTGGCCAGATTTTCGTCGAGTAGATTTCTTGCGAGCCCTGCGGGCCTATGCCCAGCGTCACCGCCGCTTCGGTCAGTGATTGTCAGCACTGCAACCGTCATCAAAATTTAACTTCCTCTAACTGCGTGTCGCCGACCCACGCGCCCTGGCGAGTTCTACCTTTTGGGCTATAAGTCCGATTCCCCCGGAACCGAATACTGCGCCTGGAAATGCGAGATACCCACCTTGGCCCAAGCAAAAAGCCATAAAGGTCGCAAGACATATGTATTAGATACCAGCGTTCTCCTGGCAGATCCCGCGGCCCTGGCCCGCTTTGCCGAGCACGAAGTCATCATCCCGATCGTTGTCATCGGTGAGCTTGAGACTAAGCGAGACCATCCAGAACTTGGCTACTTTGCTCGGTCGGCTCTTCGGATGCTCGACGATATTCGCATAAAGCATGGTCGCCTCGACGAGTCGATCGATATTAACGACCAAGGCGGTTCGATGCGGGTCGAGATGAATCACTCCGATGTCTCATCGCTGCCTTCAGGATTCTTACGTGATGGTTCAAATGACACTCGTATCTTGGCGATCGCAAAGAATTTGATGGCCGAAGGACGAGAAGTCGTTCTTGTCACCAAAGATCTTCCACTTCGAGTGAAGGCATCCTCCTGTGGCGTCGAAGCCGAGGAGTATCGAGCTGAGTTGGCATCAAGTGCTGGCTGGACCGGAATCGTTGAAGTTAATGTCGGTGGAACTGTGATTGATTCGCTCTATGAAAATGATCGAACTGCACACGAGCTCGGCAAAGAGTATCCAGTCCATACTGGCCTTGTTCTTCACTCTGAAAAGGGAAGTGCACTTGCTCGAGTTACACCCGATAAGCGGATCCAATTAGTTCGTGGCGATCGATCGGCATTTGGACTTCATGGCCGTTCGGCCGAACAGCGAGTCGCCCTCGATCTCCTCCTTGATAACGAGATTGGCATCGTCTCACTCGGAGGTCGTGCCGGAACCGGAAAGTCTGCGCTCGCTCTCTGTGCCGGACTTGAAGCTGTCCTTGAGCGACGCCATCATAAGAAAGTTGTCATTTTCAGACCGCTCTACGCCGTTGGTGGACAAGAGCTCGGCTACCTGCCAGGTTCTGAAGGCGAAAAGATGTCTCCTTGGGCTCAGGCGGTATTCGATACCTTGGGCGCTTTAGTTAGTCAGAGTGTGATTGATGAGATCATCGATCGCGGCCTGATCGAGGTTCTGCCCTTGACCCATATCCGAGGTCGCTCACTCCACGACAGTTTTGTCATCGTCGATGAGGCGCAATCCCTCGAACGAGGAGTTCTGCTCACCGTCCTCTCTCGAATCGGCCAAGGCTCACGAGTCGTTCTCACCCACGACATCGCCCAGCGAGATAACTTGCGGGTTGGTCGCCACGATGGAATTGCGGCGGTCGTGGAATCACTGAAGGGCCATTCACTCTTCGCCCACGTCACCTTGACCCGGTCCGAACGGTCGGCAATCGCCGCCCTCGTCACAGAGATGCTGGAAGAGCCGATCAACTTCAACGCTTGATCTGCTCGAAAATCGGCCTGAAAAAAGGCTGAGCGGACAAATCGGACATTTGCCATTCCTTAGGGGCTGACCTGCACTTTTGCAAGGCCCCAAAACTGTGAGTAAAAACTTTATCCCCCTTTACGCAAGGCTAAATTTGCCGATCATTCACATGGATGTAACTCTTTAACCTGTCAGTTGAGCAGGAAGGAGCGCGACCATGAATAACCGTTGGAATTTTCCGATGAGAAAATCTGCCATCGCCCTGGGAGCTGCCCTCTTGGTCTCCATCTTGGCCATCACCGATACCACTTTTGCTGAGGTCTCACTCCACCGAGATCTTGTCTTACCAAACTCCTCACCCGTCGCCTCACCCAACTCCGGTACGGCACTGACAGGTGATCAAGCTTTGGCGGTCTCGACTACCAATCCACCACTCTCTCCTGGTCTTGTTGACCCAGGGACGGTTCCTGCCATCAGCGCCCACCAGATGTCTTTGGTTGCGCTCGCTTCGGCTCAGGTTGAATTGGCGAAGACGCCGACTGGCGCCCAGCAGGTCGCCCAGACTCTGATCGATGCTACATACAAGTGGGACTCATCTCAGGTCGCCTGCCTAGATGCGCTCTGGAATGCCGAAAGCCATTGGAACTTTAAAGCCCATAACCATCGAAGTGGAGCGCATGGAATCGCGCAGGCGCTTCCCGCTGACAAGATGGAAGTGATCGCCATGGATTGGCGCACTAACCCGATTACTCAGATCAAGTGGGGACTTCGCTATATCAGCGTCCGCTACGGAACTCCGTGCGTGGCGCTCGCTAAACACCGTCGAAGCGGCAACTACTAAAAATTAATTGCCGGCAGGCTTTAGACCAATAGTCAGCGGCTTGCTCGTCTCGGCGAAGAAGTCATTTCCTTTGTCGTCAACGACGATAAAGGCTGGGAAGTTCTCAACCTCAATCTTCCAGACCGCCTCCATACCTAGATCAGCGTAGTCGAGCACTTCAACTTTCTTGATGCAATCTTGTGCGAGCCTAGCCGCCGGACCGCCTATGGATCCGAGGTAGAAACCACCATGGCTCTTGCACGCATCTGTCACGGCCTTTGAGCGATTTCCTTTAGCAAGCATCACCATCGATCCACCTGCTGCTTGGAATTGCTCGACATAGGAATCCATGCGACCGGCAGTTGTCGGACCAAAAGAACCAGATGCATAACCAACGGGAGTCTTTGCTGGACCTGCGTAGTAGACCGCATAATCTTTGAAGTATTGGGGGAGTTCTTTCCCAGAATCTAAGAGCTCTTTGAGCTTAGCGTGGGCGAGATCTCGCGCAACGACCATGGTGCCGGTGAGTTCTAATCGAGTCTTAATCGGATACTGGGTCAGAATCTTGAGAAGATCGGACATCGGTTGATTAAGATTGATTTTCACGACATTGTCATCGAGATGAGCATCGGTAGTTTCAGGTAGGAATCGGGCTGGATCGCGCTCTAACTTCTCGAGGAAGACTCCCTCTTTCGTGATCTTTCCCTTCGCCTGGCGATCGGCCGAACAGGAGACTGCGATTGCAATCGGTAGGGATGCGCCGTGGCGAGGTAGGCGTACTACTCGAACATCATGGCAGAAGTACTTTCCGCCAAATTGAGCGCCAATACCTAGAGTGCGAGTGAGTTCGAGGACTTCTTTCTCAAGGTCGAGATCTCTAAAGCCGCGGCCCGTCTGAGCGCTTCCGGTGGTTGGAAGGGAATCTAAGTAATGGGTCGAGGCTAACTTTGCAGTCTTCACGGTCTGCTCGGCGCTCGTTCCGCCGATAACAATGGCGAGGTGGTAAGGCGGGCAGGCAGCTGTGCCAAGTGAGCGAAGTTTCTCATCGAGCCAGCGCATAAACGATGTTGGGTTGAGCACTGCTTTCGTCTCTTGATAGAGGAAGGATTTATTCGCGCTCCCACCACCCTTGGCGATAAAGAGGAAGTTGTACTCATCTGGATGATCAGAGTCCGAGTAGACCTCGATCTGAGCTGGAAGATTATTTCCCGTGTTTTTCTCTTCCCATGTCGTTACAGCGGCCATCTGTGAGTAGCGAAGGTTGAGTTGAGTGTAGGAGTCGTAGACGCCACGAGAGATTGAGATCTCATCCTTCTCTGTGGTCTGGACACGTTGACCCTTCTTGCCCATAACAAGCGCCGTGCCGGTGTCTTGGCACATTGGCAATATTCCACCAGCAGAAATATTTGCGTTCTTGAGCAAGTCGAGAGCGACGAACCGGTCATTAGGTGAAGCTTCTGGATCGGTCATGATCTTTGCTAATTGTTCAAGATGCTCATCGCGCAGGTAATGCGAGATATCGTGGATCGCAGCGGATGTAAGTTCTGTGATCGCTTCAGGTGTGACGGTAAGAAATTCTTGACCGTTCGCCGTGAAGGTAGAGACTCCATCTTTCGAGATCAATCGATACTCAGTTTTATCAGGGCCTAGCGGGAGTAAATCTTCAAAGATGAACTCAGGCATCTTTCTCACCGGTTTTACTGCTGGCCTTTGCAGCATCTAACTTTGCCTTTGCGCCATCGAGCCACTCTTGGCAGATCTTGGCGAGCAACTCACCACGTTCCCAGAGTTTGAGTGAATCTTCTAGGGAGGATTGGCCAGATTCGAGTTCAGCGACGACATCAGCGAGCTCATCACGAGCCTCTTCATAGGAAAGCTTCTTCTCGGCCATGACGTTAAATCTACTCCTTCATCTGCGCTAGAGGGCGGCATCAGTTGTGGCAGCGACCACACCTTCGGCAACTTTGATACTGATGTGATCGCCAGCCTTGAGAGCGGAGGCTTTGCGAACGATCTCACCCTGATCTGTGAGGACGACGGCATAACCGCGATCCAGGGTGGATTGGGGAGAGAGCGTTCTTAACTGCGCTTTGAGGGAGTCAAGGTCTTCACGCCCAATAGCCAACTCAGCCTCCATCGCACGATGTGCGCGAGTGTGGAGATTTCCGACCTGCTCGGCTCGAGATGTGATGATTGTGTAGGGATCCTTAAAGATTGGTCGGGTTCTGATCGCAGCGATGCTGCTCATCTCAGAGGTCAACATATTCTTCAGATATCTCAGCGAACGCTCTTGGAGATGGGTGATCTTCGTGAGCTCCTCCATCAGATCCGGAACAACTCGCTTGCCGGCATCGGTTGGAGTAGATGCGCGCCAATCTGCAACGAGATCGAGCAGTGGCGCATCCTTCTCGTGACCTATGGCGCTGACGATCGGGGTCGACGCTTCGGATACTAAACGAACGAGCATCTCATCGCTGAAGGGGAGGAGATCTTCAAACGATCCGCCACCACGAGTAATGATGATGACATCTACATCTGGATCTGCATCCAACTCGCGTAGCGCCTGTGAGACTTCAGTGACGGCGGCAGCGCCTTGAACCGCAACTTCACGGATCTCAAATCGGACGGCTGGCCAACGACGTTTCGCATTCTCAACGACATCGCGTTCGGCATCGGAGTTGCGCCCACAGATCAGGCCGACGACATTGGGTAGAAATGGTAGGTCTTGCTTGCGATCAGCAGCGAAGAGTCCTTCGGCTGCGAGTTTGCTCTTCAGCTCTTCTAATCGAGCTAGGAGTTCGCCGACTCCGACCTGCCTAATCTCCTTAACGTTCATGGAGAGTGATCCACTCTTTCCATACCAAGAGACCTTTGAGTACATCACCACTCGGGCATTTGCTGGCAATGGATTGACCGCTTCAAGGACTGACTTATGGCACATAATCGAAAGGCTCATATCAGCGCTGGTATCTCGAAGGCGCATGAAGACCATCTGTGCCCCCGGCCGGACGGTGACCTCTGAGAGTTCGCCTTCGATCCAGACTGGGCCTAACTTGCTCAGGTAATCACCGATCGCCTCAGAGATGACACGAACCGGAAGGGGTTCCTGCGCTGAGTTCTCGAGCATGAGCGAACTCTAATAGGCTAGGGACCATGGGTAAGCGTGTTCTCTTAGCTGCACCGCGCGGGTATTGCGCAGGTGTCGATCGTGCCGTCATCGCCGTTGAAAAGGCGCTCGACCTCTACGGTGCCCCGGTCTATGTCCGTAAGCAGATCGTTCACAACAAGCATGTGGTCTCAACACTCGAGGCACGTGGCGCAATCTTTGTAGAAGAGACGAAGGATGTGCCAGAGGGCGCAACGGTTGTCTTCTCGGCTCACGGTGTATCGCCCGCCGTGCATGAAGAGGCTGCTGCTCGCCAACTCAAGACTATTGACGCCACCTGCCCACTCGTTACCAAGGTCCACCATGAGGTGCGACGCTTCGCCGAAGAAGATCTCGATATCTTATTGATTGGCCACGAAGGTCATGAAGAAGTTGAGGGAACTGCGGGTGAAGCCCCAAATTATGTTCAACTCGTTGATGGCCTAGATGGCATTAACGATCTACAGGTTCGCGATGAATCACGCGTCGCCTGGCTCTCACAGACCACACTCTCTGTCGATGAGACACTTGAGACCGTTGCTGCACTGAAGCAGCGCTTCCCAAATTTGATGGACCCACCATCTGATGACATCTGTTATGCAACACAGAATCGCCAGGTCGCTATTAAGCAGATCGCACCACTTGCAGATCTCGTTCTCGTCGTTGGTTCAACTAATTCATCGAACTCAGTTCGACTGGTTGAAGTGGCGAAGGAGTATGGCGCACGCGCTGGCTACCTCATCGATTACGCCGCAGAGGTTAAAGATGAATGGTTTGATGGCGTTGAGACCATCGGCGTCAGTAGTGGAGCCTCAGTTCCTGAAATTTTAGTCGAGGATCTCTTGAAAGAGTTAGCTCGCCGTGGCTATGCCGATGTTGAGACTGTGACAGCGATGGAGGAACATCTCCTCTTTGCCTTGCCACCAGAGCTTCGTAAAGATTTGAAGGCAGCTGGTAAGTAACGCTTTCGCTTACTCTTTTTATGCAGCGCGAGCTGCGCGGCTCTTCAGGATGTAATTTCCCCACGAGATTAGTGCGCCGATAGCGAGATAGGGCGCGAGTGCGGCAAGGGTTGTCACAAGATCCAAACCAAGACGTGCAATATGCAGTCCAACACCACCCAAGGTGCAGAGCACGATCACAGTGGCGCAGAAGAGGGCGAGCGGTGGGTTTACCGCGTTGATGAACTCAGTACCTTTGCGACCGAGGTAGATGCCACCAGCGATCGAGAGCAAGAGGGCGATGCCAGTAAGTGTGCCGATCTTTCCGATTGCATACTCAAAGGTCTCAACAATGAGAATGAAGAGGGCTTGAAGAATGACGATGCCCGGAGCTGTGAGGCCAGGGCCTTTGATCGGCTTCTTGATCTGATCGATCGAGGGAAGCTTTGATTTCGCACTCATATTCACGTTACTCATTATCCTCTAAACCATCCTCGATCTCATCAATATCCTCGCCACCGAACTCTGAGAGTTCTAGCTGCTTACTCTTAATTGCGCGTACATCATCTTCAACCTCATCGAGAGAGCCAATCTTCGCTGGAGTCGGTACGCCAAGAGCGACCATCTTGCGAGCGGGGCGGAGCATATTCTCTTCAGCGGATTGAACGAGGTCGTTAAATGCTCGCTCTGAACTCTTAATGCTCTTACCGAGAGTAGCGATCTTGGTGTGCACGCGACTGATCCGCTTAAGGAGATCGCCTGCGAGTTCGGTGATCTTTGAGGCATTGCGTGCCATATCAGATTGGCTAAATACATAAGCAACGGTGCGAAGGAGCGCCATCATCGTTGTTGGCGTCGCAATCGTGATGCCCTTCTCAAAGGCTTTATGGAGAAGTTGTGGATCAACCTCTAGCGCCTCACTCAAAATCGATTCAAAGGGAGCGAAGAGCACTACGTAGTCGGGGGAGTTGCCCTCGTTCTGATAACCCTTCTTGGCGAGATCGTTGACATGGCCCAAGAGATCTTTAGCATGAGACTCCATCAGTGATCGACGAAGTGCTGGATCTGATTCACCAACTGCCTCGAGGAATCGATCGAAGGGGAACTTTGAGTCGATAAAGATCTCAGAGCCACCCGGGATAGCGATGCGAATATCTGGACGAGCCGAATTGGCAACCGCAGAGGTGCGAGTATCTTGCTTGAAGAAGTGGATACCTTCCAGCAGACCAGAGGACTCTAAGATCATCTCGAGTTGGGCCTCGCCATACTTGCCTCGGCTCTGTGAATTTGAGAGCGCACCTGCAAGCTTGGTCGTCTCACGCAGAAGGTGCTCATTGCCATTCTTCATCGTCTCGATGGTGCTTTTGATCGATGCTTCGGCGCTCGCTCGTTTTACTTCAGCATCTTGTGCCTGCGCAGTCAGAGTGGCGATCGTCTGCCTGACCTCTTTGAGAGATTGATCGAGTCTGGTCTTATCCTCATTCTCGGCGCGAAGGCTCTGAAGTTGTGAAGTGAGGAGTTCGGATTTGCTCTTCTCGGTTGCTAATTGACCTGCAAGCCCCGACGAGGTGCGTCGGCCAGCGGAAAAACCAGCGAGGAGGCCGAGAATAAGCGTGCCAAAGGCGAGAAGGATAGATATCACTGGGCTCATAGCCTCATCTTGGCAGGGAAGACTGACAAAGCACCGTAGGCTCTACTCCTCGTGAGCCTCTCAATCGGAATCGTCGGACTGCCCAATGTGGGAAAGTCGACCCTTTTTAACGCCTTGACCAAGAACAACGTCTTGGCGGCGAACTACCCCTTCGCAACGATCGAACCCAATGTTGGGGTCGTCGGGGTACCAGATCCTCGCCTCGCCCAGTTGGCCACGATCTTTGGATCCGAGAAGATTCTTCCGGCCGCAGTCTCCTTTGTAGATATCGCCGGCATCGTCAAGGGTGCCTCTGAAGGTGCAGGCCTTGGCAATAAATTCTTAGCAAATATCCGCGAGACCGATGCGATCTGTCAGGTCATCCGCGTATTCAAGGATGAGAATGTCACGCGCGAAGGTGAACGTACCGCGAACTTCGTCGACCCAGCATCAGATATTGAAGTGATCAATACCGAGCTTGCGCTCGCTGACCTCCAGACAATTGAGAAGGCCCTTCCACGATTAGAGAAGGAAGCCCGCATCAACAAGGAGAAAGCCGCCGTTATCGAAACGGTAAAAGAGGCACAAAAAGTTTTGAATGATGGAAAGTTGCTCGCCGGGTCAAAGGTCGATCTAGCTGCGATCGCCGAACTTCAATTGATGACAACGAAGCCATTCCTCTATGTCTTCAATGTCGATGCATCCGAACTAGGAGATGCTGCACTCCGTTCACAATTGCAAGCGCTCGTTGCTCCGGCTGAGGCGATCTTCCTTGATGCAAAGACCGAGGCTGAGCTCGCCGAACTCGACGATGCAGATGCGCTCGAACTCTTGAAAGAGATTGGAATGGATGAACCAGGCCTTGCAACTCTTGCTCGTGTCGGTTTTGAGACTCTAGGACTTCAGACATATCTCACCGCCGGCCCGAAAGAGTCACGTGCGTGGACAATTCATAAGGGGGATACCGCACCAGCTGCGGCGGGTGTGATTCACACCGATTTCCAAAAAGGTTTCATCAAGGCTGAAATTGTGGCCTTTGGTGATTTGCTCGAAGCAGGTTCAATGACAGAGGCCCGTGCTCGCGGAAAAGTCCGTATAGAAGGTAAAGAGTATGTAATGGCCGATGGTGATGTAGTGGAATTTAGGTTCAATGTCTAACATGTCTAACATGTCTAACACGTCTAAGATCAAATACGAGAAGAGCCCTTACATAACTGGCGAACTCAAGAAGCGCGATGACCTGCGAAATGTGGCGATTATTGCCCACGTTGACCATGGCAAGACGACCCTTGTTGATGCGATGCTCACACAATCTGGTGCATTCTCTGAACACCAGAAAGAGGGCGAGAACCGCGACCGCGTCATGGACTCGATGGATCTCGAACGCGAAAAGGGAATTACCATCCTTGCCAAGAACACATCGATCTTGCGTGGATCTCAGACCGTTAACATCATCGATACTCCAGGCCACGCCGACTTCGGTGGCGAAGTAGAGCGCGGACTTGAAATGGTCGATGGCGTGATCTTGCTCGTGGATGCATCTGAAGGTCCACTTCCTCAGACTCGCTTCGTACTTCGCAAGGCGCTGAGCAAGAACCTCCCAGTTATTTTGGTTATCAATAAGGTTGACCGCCCAGACTCACGTATTCCAGAGGTTGTGGATGAGGCATACGGTCTCTTCTTAGATCTCGATGCGACGGAAGAGCAGATTGAATTCCCAATCGTCTATGCATCTGCAAAGGCTGGACGCGCTTCTATGAATCGCCCTGGCAATGGCGAGATGCCAGATCTTCCAAATCTTGATGCGCTCTTTGATGTCATCTTCAAAACTATTCCAGCTCCTACCTATCACGAGGATGCACCGCTTCAAGCACACGTGACGAACTTAGATAGTTCGCCATATCTCGGTCGTCTCGCACTTTGTCGTATCCGTGAAGGTGTCATCAAAAAGGGTGAGACCGTCATGTGGATGAAGGCAGATGGATCAAGTGAGCGAGTGAAGATCTCTGAACTCCTCATCACCAATGGCCTTGAGCGCGTACCTGCTACACAAGCTGGCCCTGGAGATATTGTGGCGATCGCCGGTATCGAGACTATTACTCTCGGTGAAACTCTCGCTGATCTAGAACGCCCACATGCGCTTCCTCCGATCATCGTTGATGAGCCATCGATCTCTATGACCATTGGTATCAATACCTCACCGCTGGCAGGCCAAGAAGGAAAGCTCTTAACTGCGCGCCAGGTGAAGAACCGTCTCGATGCAGAGTTGATCGGTAACGTCTCACTTCGCGTTGTAAATACTGACCGCCCAGATACATGGGAAGTTCAAGGGCGAGGCGAACTTCAGCTCGCAGTTCTCGTTGAGATCATGCGCCGTGAAGGTTTCGAACTTACTGTTGGAAAGCCACAGGTAGTTGTGAAGACTGTCGATGGCAAGCTGCAAGAGCCAATGGAACGTCTCACTATCGATATTCCAGATGAGTTCCTCGGCGTTGTTACACAGCTCATGGCACTTCGTAAGGGTCGCATGGAGCAGATGGTTAACCATGGCACCGGCTGGATCCGCATGGATTACAAGGTTCCATCACGTGGCCTCATCGGATTCCGTACCGAGTTCCTTACTGAAACTCGCGGAACCGGACTTCTTCACCACGTCTTCGATGGTTACGAGAATTGGCATGGCGAGATCCGTACGCGTATCAGCGGATCACTTGTTGCTGATCGTCGCGGAGTTATCACTGCATATGCAGTTGGTGGCATTCAAGAACGCGGAACGATCTTCCTTGAAGTCGGCACCGAGGTCTACGAAGGTATGGTCTGTGGCGAGAACTCTCGTACCGAAGATATGGATGTCAATATCGTTCGCGAAAAGAAGCTCACCAATATGCGTTCATCTGGCGCCGATGATGCTGAAAAGATCATTCCGCCTCGTCTACTCAACATGGAGCAGGCACTTGAATTCTGTCGCGAAGATGAGTGCGTGGAAGTTACTCCAAAGCACGTTCGTGTCCGTAAGGTGATCTTGGACCAGAACGAGCGTGGTCGCCTAACCTCACGTAACAAGCGCACCAACCAGAACGTCGATAACTAAACCTGAAGTGAAGTAAGCCATTTAGGGCTGATATCCGCGCCGTAGCGCTTGGATGTCAGCCCTATTCGCTTAGATAGGGGCTATGGCACAGAAGCAGGGGAGCGATCCCACACTCACCCTCCTTCGCCGTCCTATTCGCACGAAGACGCTCCAACCCGATGCCTCACAAGATGCCGTCCTCGCAGCACGAGGTCGCGTCGCAGTTTATGGTGGTCCCGGAAGTGGAAAGAGTTCGACTCTTATTCGTGCCGCAATTGATCGCGTTCAAGATGGGTTAGATCCATCCTCACTCTTGATTCTTACATACGGTCGCGAGAGCGCATCTGATCTACGAGATGAGATTGCCCAAGCATCCGGAGCTACCTCCTTCGAAGCACTTGCTCGTACATTTCACTCACTGGCTTTCTCTATCCTCAACGAGAAGTTACGCCCTGAAGATCCCTCGTACATCCTGATCTCAGGTGCCGAACAAGATGCCTATATTAAAGAACTTCTTCAGAATGAACATTCAGAGATTCCATGGCACTCAGATCTTGAAGAAGCCCAGAAGACCCGAGGCTTTATCCGTGAAGTCCGCGACCTCATATCGCGCGCAACCGAACTTGGGTTGACAGCGAAAGATCTCCAGAAGTTAGGGTCAGAGTTACGCGAACCATATTGGGATGGTGGCGCTAGGTTCTGGGCTGCTTATTACAACTCGATGCAACTTCGAAATCGAACGGTCACAGATTCACCGATCCGGATCGATCCATCCTCTGTTATCGTAGAAGCGATCGATCGGTTAAAGAGCGATCCCGATCTTCTCGCGCTCTATCGCAACCGTTTCAAGGTAGTGATGATTGATGAATTCCAAGAGAGTGATCGCTCCCAGCGTGAACTTCTCGCACTCCTTGAAATCCCAGAACTTCTCCTCTTCCTAGATCCCGATTCTGCAGTAGGTCGATTCCGTGGTGCAGATCCAGATGGAGTGACAGCATGGATAAAGAGTTATGTAGGTGCAACCCTCACTCTCACAACTCGCTACCGCGGAAGCAGATCAATCACTGATCTTGGGGCCGAGATCGCCGCAGGATTTCGATCCCAGAACCCAGCAAGAGCCCGCAGAAATGGTGCAAATCGCGGAGATAAAGCTAATCCCGCCGATCGCACGGATCACAAAAAAGGTATTGATATTGGCAAATTTGCCAACCAATCAGCTGCGGCGAGCCATATCGCCTACCAATTACGTCGTGCACATCTAGAAGATGGCCTGCCATGGTCTGAGATGGCGATCCTGGTCCGCACCCCCGGGGATCAAGTCAGTGCGATTCAACGTGCCTGCGCGCAGAGTGGCATTCCACTCACCATTGATGCGCAAGCAGCAGCGCTCGCAGATAATCCGGCAGTGAGGCCGATTCTTGATATCGCTCAACTGATCATCAATCCATCCTTGCTCACAACATCGCATTGGCCAAAGATTGAAGAGCTACTTCTCACAGAATTCGGTGGTGCGGATTCGATCACTCTTCGACAGATTCGCCTCACGCTGAGCAAGGCTCGAAGAGAGGGTGATCTTCGTTCGACGACACAGATGATGATTGATGCGATTACTGATCCCATCAGCGAGGTCGAAGATCATCAGATTCTTCCACTTGTGCGTTTACGCGATCTCATACGTGCTGGTCGTAAAGTCCGTAATGATCTCACCGAACTCTTATGGGCGATCTGGTCACATGCCAAGAACTACGAAGGTCAACCGATCCCCGTACTCTGGCGCTCACGGGCGCTCGCTGGTGGATCGCGTGGCGCCGTAGCTGATCGCGATCTTGATTCTGTCATCCAACTCTTTGAATCTGCGCGACGTTTCACCGATCGCATGGCCCACGCAACCCCACAACTCTTTATCGATCAACTCATGCAAGAGCGAATCCTCAGCGATGCCATCTCATATCGGGCTCAGCGCGAAGAAGTTGTCACTTTGACGACCGTGCACTCCGCAAAAGGGCAGGAGTGGGATCTCGTTGCAGTCGCTGGTCTTCAAGAGGGCAGTTGGCCAAATTTCGCTGAACGTGGCTCACTCCTCGGCTCTGAACGATTGGTTGAAGCGGTACGGACCGGGTTAACCGCTCGAGATCAGATCGCCGCAAGTACAAGTGCTGGACTGATTGAAGATGAACGACGCCTCCTTTATGTAGCGCTCACACGAGCCAAAACCAGGCTTATTCTCACCGCTTCTCAGGAAGAGGACTCATACCCATCTCGCTACTTTGAAGAGATCTACGATTACATTCACGGCACCTCTTCCGAAGATTCCGAGATCATTACGCCAGAGCGTGCGATTACTCAACAAGCACTCGTTGCCACCCTTCGTCGCGATCTCATGAACGATGAGAGTGATCTAGCTACGAAGGAGTTCTCCGCATCACTTCTTCGAACCTTGGCTGATGCTGGAGTGCGAAGCGCAGATCCAAGCAATTGGTTGGGAATGCGCGAGATCAGCACCGATCTTTCACTCAATGGTCCGAATGAGGATATCTATATCTCTCCAAGCAGCCTGCAGAACTTTGTGGATTGTGGCTTGAAGTGGTTCCTCGAGAAGAGCGGCGCCAAAGATGGCGACTCAACGGCTCAACTTCTCGGTGTCGCCATTCACGCTCTCGCTGCACTCGTGATGAAGGATCCTGATCTCACCGCAGAGCGTGCAATCGAATCTCTCAGCAGCGCCTGGTCGATCGTCGACCAGAATGTTGGCTGGTATAAGAGCTCACAACTTGAGAGTGCATCCGAGATGCTCCGCCGATTCTTCGCGTGGAGTGAGAAGAATGATCGCGTTCTTATCGCAGCCGAGAAAGATTTCTTCGTTCGAGTAGGCCGCGCGGTGATCAAGGGTCAGGTAGATCGACTTGAGATGAGCACTGATGGGACCGCACTTCATATCGTTGACCTGAAGACCGGAAAGACCTTCGCTACTGAAACCGAGACGCTCGAACATCGCCAATTGAAGGCCTATCAACTCGCCGTGCTCCATGATGGCTTCTATCTGCCGGAAGATGAGGCTCGGATTACCGAGATCACTGAGACGGGTGGCGCCGAACTCCTCTTCCTCGCAAAGACGACAGCGAAGAACGAGTCGCAGCCACAACCGCCTATTGATCGCGCTGAGGTCGAGGCCGATATCACCTCGATCGCCGAAGGTATGGCTGCCGCAACCTTCACCGCCCGAGCCAATAAACGCTGTGGGACATGCGCCGTAGCCTCGCTCTGCCCGATTCAAAGTGCGGGAAGGAGCGTCCTCGATGAGTGACCAGATGATTAACGCAAGAATCATTGACGGCGTAATCCAGTTGCGTGAAGAGATCACTCCACTTCAGATTGCTGAAGCCCTCGCTCGCGTAGGCGGAACTTTCATTCCACCAACAGATGAGCAAGCGGCGATCATTGGATCAAGGCATTGGGGACCAGCCGTTGTTATTGCAGGCGCTGGCTCAGGTAAGACCGAGACGATGACTCAACGAGTGCTCTGGTTAGTCGCCAATGGCGTCGTCGCACCGAGTGAGATCCTTGGTCTGACATTTACCCGCAAGGCGGCGGGGGAGCTAACCTCTCGAATTCAGAAGCGACTTCGCCAGCTCCGTAAAGCGAATATGTTGCCAAGTGATGCCTATGGCCCACTTGAAATCGCCGTCGATATCTCGACCTACCACTCGTATGCAGGAAGAGTTCTCTCACAACACGGAATCCGGTTAGGTATCGATGCCGAGATTGAACCACTGGGTGAAGCTGCTGCATGGCAACTCTTTAGTGAGATCGTCGCCGAGTTCCCAAGCACGCTCCATCCCATCGATAAATCCCCCAACACCGTTGTCGATGCGATCAGCTCGCTCTCATCCCAGATCGCCGAACATAATCGAACCCCGCAAGAGGTTCGCGATGCTACTGAAGCACTTCTAGAAAAATTTGCGACGATCGATCTAGCGAAGAAGAATGTAGATGTCACGAAAGCGATCTCGGTTGCGCAAGAGCGCTTATCCATCTTGCCTATGGTTGAGATCGCCGATAAGAAGCGACGCGATGAGGCGCTCTTGACCTTTGATGACCATATGAGCCTCGCCGCAACCTTGGTCTCATCCATTGATGATGTCGCGCTCGCCGAGCGGGCAAAGTACAAGGTCGTTCTCCTCGATGAGTATCAAGATACATCCGCCTCCCAGATCCGTTTTCTCTCTGCCCTCTTCAAGAGCTCCCCAGGCGATCCCTTTGCCATCACCGCGGTGGGGGACCCACAACAGGCTATTTACGGGTGGCGTGGAGCTTCGGCCGACACCCTCCAACGCTTTGCGCAAGATTTTCTCGTCGACCTCGATACCTCTCACTGTGAGAAGTTCACGCTCTTAACCTCATGGCGAAATGATCGCGTGATCTTAGATTTCGCTAATCAGATCATCGATCAGATCTCGGTGCGATCTACCGCTCAGGGCAGAGTGCGTCAGGTTGATCGTCTAACACTCAGCAAGAAGGCCGGCGTCGGTGAGCTCGTTGCTGGACGTTATCTCACTGCACGCGAAGAGGCCTTGGCCATTGCCGAACGCTTTGAAAAATTATGGAACGATCCTGCTCGAATTAATCAGCCTGAAGCTGATCAATCAAGTTTTGCAGTTCTGATCCGTGCTAAGTCATATATTCCAGAGATCGAAGCCGCGCTCCTCGAAAAGAACTTACCCGTTGAAGTCGTTGGACTCGGCGGACTCATACATCTCCCAGAGGTCGCTGAGATCATCGCTCTTCTTCGCGCACTGACATTCCCGGATGCCGGCACCTCACTCGCACGGTTACTGGTTGGTCCGCGGCTAGCACTCGGACCACGTGACCTAATGGCGCTCGGGCGATATGCTCGAAAGATTACCGAGGGATCGAAAGAGGGAAAGTCGCGCCGCCTCGAAGAGATCTTAGAGAGTGGCGAGATCATCTCACTTGAGAGCGATGATTTCGCCATTGGATCAATTATTGAAGCGCTCGATCAGATCGCTGATGCGCCACGTGAGAACTTCTCACCTGTCGGTTACGTGCGGCTTGTGGAGTTTGCCACAGAGCTTGCCGCTCTTCGTCGCCAATTACATGGATCGATCACCGACATTCTCGTTGAAGCAGAGCGATTCCTTCGTCTCGATACCGAGTTACTTGTACGAAGCGGATGGGAGACCGGCCGCAGACATCTCGACTCATTTATGGATGAAGCGGCACACTTCCAACGCAATGGTGGCACCTTGCCTACCTTCCTCAACTGGCTTGATGTGGCAGATAAGCGCGAGGGTGGCCTCAAACCAGCATCAATCACTGTCTCTAACCGAGCGATCCAAATCCTCACCATCCACGGCGCAAAGGGTGGGGAGTGGGATCACATCGCGATCCCAGGGCTCGTTAAAGGAAACTTCCCAAGCGAGGGAAAGAAGAGTGAGAGTTGGCTCAAGAACTCTGGTTCGATCCCACTCGATCTTCGCGCTGATGCTGATCAATTCGGTTTCTCTTATGAATTCCCCGCAACCACATCGACACCAGATCGAGCCCCTAAAGCCTCCGAGGTCGCTACCTCGCTCAAAAACTTCGACGAATCATGGAAGGCCCTTCGGTTAGAGGAAGAGTTCCGATTGGCTTACGTCGCCTTTACTCGTGCCAGGCACTCAGTTATTGCAACCGCCTCGATCTATCGGGATGGTACGCGCGAGAAGGGAATATCCGAGATCTACCAATGGGTGAAGGAGCATCTCTTTGCTACTAACCCTGATGCGATCCTTGAAGATGCAGAGGATAAGGTTGGAGTCAATCCAGTAATCGCGAACCCACGCACCGGGCAGTGGCCTGCGCCTTCATCAAAGTTAGCGAACATTCAGGCGAGTGCTCAGTTGGTTGACAGTTCACAACCAATCGATCTCACCACTGAAGCAGAGAGTGAGAATCTTGATCTGCAGAAGAACCTTAATGATGCTCGAATGATTATCGAAGAGATCGCTCGTCGAAGAGTCGGCCAACCTATCTACCTTCCAGATCGCCTCTCGGTATCAACCTTGGTGGCACTTAAGAGCGATCCTGAACAACTCGCACTCTCAATTCGCAGACCGATGCCGAATCCAAGTAATCCTTTTGCCCAGCGAGGAACTCAATTCCACGAATGGCTCGAACGTTACTTTGAAATCTCTACACTCTTCGACGATTCATTCTTCGATCCAGCCACACCTCTCGATCTGCCGCTCAAGGAGTTGCAAGATAAGTGGCTCGCATCAGAGTGGGCTCCGCGTAGACCTATCGCCGTTGAGATGGGCTTTGAGACGACCCTCGATGGCACGGTTCTCAAGGGCCGTATTGACGCTATTTATAAGGGCGCTGATGGTCGCTATGAGGTCATCGATTGGAAGACAGGTCGAGCGAAATCTGGAGATGAGTTGACCGAGGCTGCAATTCAGCTAGTGGTCTATCGCCTTGCCTTTGCCAAGCTTCATAACCTGCCGGTCGAAGATGTCAGTGCCGGCTTCTTCTATGTCAATGAGAATATCACTATTCGCCCTACCGAGATGATGGGCGAGTCCGAGTTGCGCGCACTCCTCCAATCCATCGAACGAGCGGGTTAGAGAATCTCTACGCCGATCGGTAGGTGATCGCTAATTCCAAGATCCGGGATTTCAATCTCGGTGATCGTTCGTTCACCAAAGTCTGGGACATGGGCAGTGATGTAATCAAATTGAATCTTTGATCCCCATGATGGATATGTATTCATCGTTCGAAGGGATCTCCAGTGCGTTCCGCGGACAGGTAGGGCCCATCCGAGATTGAGATCTCCCATGACGATTGGATTTCCAGGTAGCGCCTTCAACCAGCGACGCACCTTTATCAATTGGTAGTAGTTCACAAAGGGAACGAATGAGAGATGCGTGACTGCAACAGTGAAACCATTCTCTAATTCGGCAGCAAGTGCGACCCGAGGCTCATCACGGACATAGATGAATCGAATCGGAATTCGTTTCGTTGCAGCAGCTTCCCCCGAATCACCTCCTGCTGGTATTACAAGTGGTAATCCGATACGGCTACGACCAAGCTCTATGCGATGCCACTTCTTGACCGGAATAGTTGAGATTAAGCCGATGCCGTATCGCGGTTCAGACTTCGCACCTGACTTCGCACCTGGCTTCACTCCTGATGATTCTTCAATCACTTGTTCATCGCTGCGAAGTGCACGCCAAGTTTCTCCCGGCGTACCCATGATCGCTGGCGCAAAGGCCCAGTGTTCGGCACCCATTGCATCGGCCATTATCTTTACTTGTGAAAGGTTTGCCGAGCGAGGTTGATCCACATCGACTTCCTGAAGGCCCAGGAGTTCAACGCCCAATTCGGCGAGTTGCTGACCGGCTACTTTCAGCAGGTGCGTTGCCTCTTTGGCCGGAAGTGGCGTTGATGGGGGTGGCAGCGGTTGCCCATGGAGCAGATTCCATGAGATGACCTTCATAGTCCAAGGCTAGTAGGGTCGCCTCCTGCGCGCTTGTCCGAAAATCTCAGGCTAGCCCGCGTAGCTGGCGCCACGATTGGGGGAGTTCATGAAGATTCTCAATCTGCCGCTCGCCCGAAGCCGAGTCGATCGTGCCGAACACCTTCGCAAAGATCCGATCGCGTTGGAGGCGCTCTGGGAGAGAGCTCGTGTCATTCACTTTGATGGCGAAAAGTTCCTGATCGATCCTGCTACATCCGCACTCCATTTCCTGAAGAGCTTTGAAGCTCCAGATAATGGCGATGAGTTCTTCCTTGGCCTAGATGGTAATCAACCGTACTTCCTCTTTATGTCGCCGCAGATCAGTGGTGAGGCCGAGAATTACAAGACGCTCCGTGAGATCGGTGGCGCACTCGATGATCTTCAGATCGGTTTGGCTGTTCACGCACAAGGGTTGGCCAATTGGCATCGCAAACATCCACATTGTTCACAGTGTGGCGCAAAGACTGAGCCAGCTCTTGGCGGATCAATTCGAGAGTGCCCTCAATGCAGCACACAACATTACCCACGGACAGATCCGGCGATTATTGTTTTAGTAAAAGATGCACGCGATCGAATCTTGCTGGGCCACCAGAAAGTCTGGCCTGAGCATCGTTTCTCAACCTTTGCAGGTTTTGTTGAGACCGGTGAATCCTTCGAACAGTGTGTATCGCGCGAAGTGGCGGAAGAAGCTGGCGTCTTGGTCAGCGACGTGAAATACCTTGGATCACAACCATGGCCTTTCCCGGCATCACTCATGATCGCCTTTGAAGCAACGATCGTTGATCCAGAGAATGCAAGGCCGGATGGCGAAGAGATCGAAGAGATTCGCTGGTTTGATCGCGACTCCATCATTGAAGAGATCCAAGCAGGCGAACTTCTCTTGCCTCCAAAGATCAGCGTGGCACGAGCGATGATTGAATCTTGGTACAACCTTGTACCGCTTGCAGATGGCAGCGCTCGTCCAACTTTTGAATCTATTGAGAGTGCGCAGACGCTTGAATCTTGGCGAAAGTAGTTCAACGAGATGAAGTTAGAGGAGATCTTGCATGGACTCGATCCCGAGCAGCAAGAGGCAGTCAAGGCGATTAGAGGCCCAGTTTCAATCATTGCAGGTGCAGGTACAGG
>Ga0214201_1000148_pt1 | contig 28877 bp, 25 predicted proteins | sample TroBogEpilimnion_32_FD_153039 | JGI IMG/M metagenome (GOLD analysis project Ga0214201, IMG submission 153039) | Freshwater microbial communities from Trout Bog Lake, WI - 29MAY2009 epilimnion | ecosystem: Environmental > Aquatic > Freshwater > Lake > Epilimnion/Euphotic zone | place: Trout Bog...
CAAAGGTATTTCCGTGCATTGGATCGCAGACCCACAAGACCTTTGCGCCGGAGTCCGTTACCGCCTTCAAGAGTGGTGGCAACTTCTCGCGAATCTGACCTGCGCCCATACGAGTGATGAAGGTAAGTCGACCAGGTTCATTCGTGGGATTGAGTTTTGCAATCATCGCAAGGGCATCTTCTGGAGTTGTCTTAGGTCCGAGCTTGATGCCGATTGGATTCTGGATCTTTGATGCGAAGTCTATATGCGCGCCATCCATCTGACGCGTGCGCTCACCAATCCACAAGAAGTGCGCAGAGACATCGTAAGGAAGGTTGGTGCGGGAGTCGATGCGAGTTAATGGGCGTTCGTATTCGAGAATGAGTGCCTCATGACTTGAATAGAAATCTACAGATTTGAATGACTCTGGATCAACGCCAGCAGATTCCATGAATGCAAGGGCGCGACTAATCTCATTGGCCATCTCCTCATAACGAGCACCAAAGCGTGGATCATTTGCGAAGCCTTTATTCCAGGTATGAACCTGACGAAGATCTGCGAAACCACCTTGAGTAAATGCTCGAACGAGATTGAGTGTGGCCGACGATGTGTTGTAGACTTGAACCAGGCGCTCGGGGTTTGGCGTACGTGCTTCAAGTGTGAATTCAAGATCGTTAACTGCATCGCCTCGATAAGCAGGGAGCGTGACGCCATCGCGCGTCTCGTCGTTATTGCTTCGTGGCTTTGCGAATTGACCGGCCATGCGACCAACTTTGATGACTGGCAGACTTGCGAAGTATTGAAGAACGGCAGCCATCTGCAAGATCGTTTTGATGCGATTTCGGATCGAGTCAGCGGTAGCCGCTGCAAATGTCTCGGCGCAATCTCCGCCTTGTAACCAGAATGCCTTGCCCTCTTGAGCTGCAGCAATTCGAGCCTTGAGGTTGTCGCATTCTCCTGCGAAGACAAGTGGTGGCAGCTTAGAGAGAGTTGCAACCGCTGCTTTTACGGCATCGCCCTCTACTCCCCCAGGCCATTGTGGTTGCTGAGCAGCAACCAGCCCAGGGGTGAAGAGGTTATCTAATGTCGTCATGATGTAATCGTACGGAACTTTGCTCGGCTCGCGCCGGGCAATTATCCGAAGAAGACCTCGGCTTCTGCGTAGAGCGCAGGCTGAACGAGCTTCAACTCATTTGTCGCTGAGGCGAGTGGGACTCGAGCAATATCTGTGCCATGGAGAGCCATCATCTTGCCGAAGTCACCATCGTGGATGGCTGTGATCGCCTGAAGGCCAAAGCGAGTTGAGAGGACGCGGTCAAAGGCAGTTGGAGTGCCACCGCGCTGGATGTGACCGAGGACGGTGCAACGAGTCTCATACTTTGTGCGCTCTGTAATTTCAGCAGCAAGCCAATCGCCGATTCCTGACAACTTCACGTGTCCGAATGCATCCAGGCTCTGATCCTTGATGACCATATCGCCATCTTGCGGAATCGCACCTTCTGCAATCACAATGATGGGAGCGCGGTTTGCCTTGAAGGAAGAGTGAACATATTCGCAGACCTTCTCGACTGAGAACTTCACTTCTGGAATGAGAACTGCTGCACCACTGCTGGCGATACCTGAGTGCAGCGCAATCCAACCAGCATGTCGACCCATGACTTCAACCACGATTGGACGGTGGTGAGACTCTGCAGTCGTGTGCAGGCGGTCAATCGCCTCGACCGCGATATTTACAGCGGTATCGAATCCGAAGGTGTAATCGGTGTTATTCAAATCGTTATCAATTGTCTTTGGTACGCCAATGACCTTGACGCCAAGTGCATCGAGCTTGGTTGCGACACCGAGGGTATCTTCTCCACCGATTGCGATAAGTGCATCGATGCCAAACTTTGTAAGGTTCTCTTTAATCTTCTCTACGCCACCATCAATTTTAAATGGGTTGGTGCGCGATGAACCGAGGATGGTTCCACCCTTTGGCAAGATATCGCGGACGGTCTCAAGATTGAGCTCCATAGTGAGGCCCTCGAGTGGACCCTTCCAGCCATCACGGAATCCGACGAAGTCATAGCCGTACTCTTTAACGCCTTTGGTCACTGCCGCACGAATTACGCCATTAAGTCCTGGGCAGTCTCCGCCACCAGTAAGAACACCAATACGCATGAAAATCTCCAAATAAGGTCTGATAAATGTCTGCTCAGATGCGAGCAAGATGGTCAACGTTGACGAAATAAGTCTACCCTTGCCCCATGCCATTAGTCGCCGGTGTCGATAGTTCGACTCAATCTGTAAAAGTTGTCATTCGGGATGCAGAGAGCGGAAGCCTCGTTCGAGAAGGTCGCGCAGCTCACCCCGCGGGGACCGAAGTCCACCCCGATTCATGGTGGGCCGCACTTCAGGAGGCGATCGCCGCTGCCGGCGGCCTCGATGATGTAGCCGCTATCTCGATTGGTGGACAGCAGCACGGGATGGTCGCCCTCGACCAATCTGGCTCAGTAATTCGTCCAGCACTACTCTGGAATGACACGCGATCAGCAGACGCAGCGGCCGCAATCAACAATGAATTTCCAGATATCGCAGCGCGAACCGGCTCTGCCCTCGTCGCATCCTTTACCGGAAGCAAAGTTCGATGGCTCGCAGATGCCGAACCAGAGAACGCCGCAAAGGTTGCAGCGATCTGCCTTCCCCATGATTGGCTCTCATGGAAGTTAAGTGGCAAGAAAGAGTTATCAGATATCTTCACCGATCGAAGCGATGCTTCCGGTACCGGGTATTTCAATTCAGTGACATCTGAGTACGACCGCGAGTTATTCGCTGCGATGTTGCGATCAGATACCAATGTAATCTTGCCGAAAATCATTTCAAGTAATGCCTGGGGCGCTACAACTTCAACAGGCGTAAAAATCGGAGCAGGTGCAGGTGATAATGCTGGCGCTGCCTTTGGGCTGCAAGCCGAACCCGGTGATGTCATCGTCTCACTCGGCACAAGTGGCACCGCCTTTGCAGTCTCTGATACATCCACTCATGATGCAAGTGGTGAGGTTGCAGGATTTGCCGACGTCACCGGTCGCTTCCTTCCGCTCGTTTGCACACTTAACGCCGCCCGGATTTTAGATGCGGCAACTCAGATTCTTGGTTGCACTCATGATGAACTTGGTGAACTCGCACTTGCTGCGCCCGCGGGTGCACATGGGCTTACCTTGCTTCCTTACTTTGAAGGCGAACGCACGCCAAACCGACCAGATGCCACCGGCACTTTGACTGGCATTACGCTCGAGAATTCTAACCGGAACGATATTGCTCGCGCTTATATTGAAGGAATGCTCTGCGGATTGGTTGATGCGACAAACTCACTCGCTCAGAGGGGTGTCGCGGTTAATCGCATTCTCTTGATCGGTGGCGCAGCAAAGAACCCAGCGATCGGTGAGATTGCTGCGGCGCTCTTTGGTCGTGAAGTTCTTATTCCACCTGCAGGTGAATATGTAGCAAATGGCGCAGCTAGACAAGCGGCGTGGGCGCTACTTGGGGGCGCACAAGCACCAGATTGGGATTTAGGCGAAGTGAAGAGTGTGAGTGCAAAGCCAACACCAGAAGTTCTTGTGCGATATCTCCAGCTGAAGGATCGAACAACTACCTGGTAACGATTTCGCCTTTTCCGACGACAACGATTCCACTTGGCGAGATTGTGTAGCGCTCGCGGTCACGATCGAGATCGACGCCGATTTGTGCGCCAGGCTCGATAACGACATTCTTATCGAGAATCGCATTGCGAACGATTGCGCCCTTACCGACTCGAACAGATGGCATTAATACTGCGCCTTGAACGATTGCATGATCTCCTACATGGACATCAAAGGAGGCAACGCTTCGTTCCATTCGGCCGCCAGCGATAATGGATCCAGCACCGACGATCGAATCAACGGCAGAGCCATTCTCGGAGAATTTTGCAGGTGGTAGTGATGGTGGATTGGTGAGCAGCGGCCATTCGCGGTTGTAAAGATTAAAGATTGGATGGATCGAGACCAGGTCCATATGTGCGTCGTAGTAAGCATCGATGCTACCTACATCTCGCCAATATCCCTTATCGCGTTCGGTCTCTCCCGGAACATGATTATTGGCAAAGTCGTAGGCAAAGGCGCGGCCTTGCGCGGTTAACATCGGAATGATGTTGCCACCTAAATCATGTCGACTTGCAAGGTCGTCAGCATCTGCAAGCAGTGCCTCTTCCATGACATCACGCTTAAAGATGTAGTTACCCATCGAGACCAAGGTGTAATCAGGATTTCCTGGCATCGCCGGAGGATTCACTGGCTTCTCATGGAAGGCCTTGATCGTAATTCCATCATCGGCCAACTCGATGCAACCAAACTCTGACGCTTCGGATCGCTTCACTCGAATCGCAGCGACTGTGACGCCTGCGCCGGTTTCGAGATGGAAATCAAACATCTGTTCTGGGTCCATGCGATAGACGTGATCAGCACCGAAGACGAGGATATGGCGAGGATCTTCATCGTGAATCAGATTAAAGTTTTGCAAGATTGCATCAGCCGATCCGGTGTACCAACGTGGACCGAGGCGCTGCTGAGCTGGAACAGGCGTGATGTAATTTCCAAGCAAGGTCGACATCCGCCAGGTTGTGGTGATGTGACGGTCGAGCGAGTGAGATTTATATTGAGTCAGAACCGCGATCTTGCGTAGATCTGCATTCACTAAGTTTGAAAGAACAAAATCCACAAGACGATAAGCCCCGCCAAATGGAACTGCTGGCTTTGCGCGATCTGCAGTAAGAGGCATTAACCGCTTTCCCTCACCACCGGCGAGCACGATTCCTAGTGGGACTTCGCGTCGGCTCATGGCTTAACGATACCCTTAGCGCCTACGTTCAGGAAGGTGCATTGTGAAGATTGGCTTGATCACCAAAGAGTGGCCACCTCATGTCTACGGTGGCGCAGGTGTTCATGCCTTACAGCTCACCCAAGCACTCCGATCCAAGATCGAAGTCGATGTGCATACCTTTGGCAAGAACGGTGATGCGGCGCCAACTGATGCGACCAACCATCCACTCTCAGATTCATTTGCTTCTCTCAATCCTGCTCTAGCAGCGCTCATCACCGATATTGAAATTGCTCATGCGGTCGATGGGGTTGATCTTCTTCATTCACATACCTGGTACGCCAATATGGGCGGTCATCTTGGTGGCCTGCTTCACGGTGTCCCTCATGTGATCACAGCCCATTCACTCGAACCAGATCGTCCATGGAAGGCTGAGCAACTTGGCGGTGGATATGCAATCTCCTCATGGGCCGAGAAGAACGCTTATGAGAACGCTGATGCGATCATTGCAGTGAGTAATGGCATGCGAACCGATGTCCTTAAGGCTTATCCCGATCTCGATCCCGCGAAGGTCCATGTCATTCTCAATGGCGTTGATACAGAGGCTTTCGCTCCAACTACAGATCCCGCAATTGCAAACCATTATGGAATCACCGGACGCTACGCGATCTTTATCGGGCGAATCACTCGTCAGAAGGGCTTGGCCCACTTACTTCTTGCCTGGCACGAGGTAAATCCAGATGTTGGTCTCGTTCTCGCCGCCGGAAACGCTGATGAACCAGGTATTGGCCGCGAAATCCAAGAGTTGATCGAGGGCCTACAGAAAGAGCGCGCGAATATTTGGTGGATTCAAGAGCGCCTGAGCCTTGACCACATGAAGGTGCTTCTCACTGGAGCCGACCTCTTCCTCTGTCCATCGATCTATGAGCCACTAGGAATCGTGAACCTTGAGGCGATGGCATGTGAGACCGCAGTGCTCGCTTCTCGCGTCGGCGGAATTCCAGAAGTCGTTCAGGATGGAATTACCGGTCAGCTCGTTGATTACAACGGTGATGGTCCCGCCTTCGAAACAGCTTTCGCTCGTGCTGCCAACGAGTTGTTAGCCCAACCGGGCAAGCTCAAGGAGTTCGGTATTGCAGGTCGCAAGCGGGCGATCGCAGATTTCTCGTGGGACGCTATCGCTGATCAAACTATCGCTCTCTACTCACGAGTGATCGCGTCGAGGAAGAAGTGAGCCGCAAGAATTGGTTTCTCTTCATCACTATCGGCCTTCTATGGGGCGTTCCATACCTTCTTCTTAAGGTCTCGGTAGCAGAACTCTCAGTTCCTGTGATTGTCTGTAGCAGAACCTTCATCGGCGCCCTCGTCCTTCTACCCATTGCGATCTACCAGAAGAATCTCATTCCTGCCCTCAAGAAATTCCACTATGTGCTTCTCTATGCAATCTTGGAGATGTTCCTCCCATGGCTGCTGATCACATCTGCGGAACGAAAGGTCACCTCTGGACTTGCAGGATTGCTTGTTGCAACGGTTCCAATCTGGGCATCAATTCTCGCCTCTATCAACGGAGATAAAACTGTTTGGCATTCAAAGCGGCTTGCCGGAATGGTGGTTGGCTTTATTGGAGTGCTCTTAGTTGTTGGTATTGAGAGCATAAGGTCGAACCAGAATCCACTTGCGATCGGCATGATCCTGCTCGCATCACTTTCTTACGCGACTGCTGTAACAACCGTTACGACGAAGATTCCAGAGGTAAATCCCATCGCGATCAACGGAGTGGCGATGGCTACTACCGCTCTCTTCTATCTGCCATTTGCGCTCCTCGCTCTCCCCCATCATCTGCCGAGCGGAAAGGTTGTTGCTGCCCAATTTGCACTTGGTCTATTCCCGACCGCCCTTGCCTTCATTCTCTTCTTTATGCTCTTAGCCGATATCGGATCGGCCCGAGCATCACTTGTTACATACCTCAATACGGCATTTGCAATCGTGCTGGGCGTGATTGTCTTAGGCGAGCCGCTTACTCTTGGAATCGTCCTTGGATTACCGCTCGTCTTAATCGGCTCTTACTTCGCTGGTCGAAAGTCAGTTACTCAGTAAATCCCATTCGGGCGAGGGCTTTCGGATCGCGCTGCCACTCTTTCGATACCTTCACATGCAACCCTAGGAAGGCTTTGCCACCTAAGAAATTTTCAATGCTCCCGCGGGCGGTTGTTCCGATCGCCTTGAGGCGTGAACCCTGTGGTCCGATAATGATCGACTTCTGACTATCACGCTCTACATGAAGCGTTGCATGAATATCGAAGAAGTTCTTACCTTCCCGCTTTGAGAATTCATCGATCGTGATCATCACTGAGTGCGGAAGCTCTTCGTAGAGATCCTCAATCGCCGCTTCACGAATCAACTCGGTGATCGTGAGTTCAGCTGCTTGATCTGTCGAAATATCTTCCGGGTAGAGCGATGGCGAAATTGGGAGTGCAGAAGATAGCAGCTCCATCAATAGCTCGGTCTGCTCTTCGCGCTTTGCTGATACCGGTACGACTTCTCGAATAGTGAGGTTATTTCGCTCAATAAACTCTGAGACTTCAACTAATTTTGCGATCAATATTTCGGGCTTTGTGGCTCGATCGACTTTAGTGACCGCAATAAAGATGTTGCGAATATGCCCCAATTGCTTCACGATGAACTCGTCGCCAGCTCCAATCGCTTCATCAACTGGCAAGCAAATGAGGGCTGCATCAACTGACTCAAGATTTTCGGCAACCATTGCATTGAGTCGTGTACCAAGCAGAGTCTTAGGTTTGTGGACCCCTGGGGTATCTACCAAGATCATCTGATAATCAGGCTTGGAGATAATTCCACGAATCGGATTCCTCGTTGTATTGGGGTGATGAGAAGTAATAACGATCTTCTTCCCCACGAGCGCATTGACCAAGGTGGACTTGCCGACATTGGGACGCCCAATGACAGCGACAAATCCAGATCTATGGTCACTCATTGGAGAATCATCTCACTATAACGGCGACACCAACTCCATAATCTCATCGACCGAGGAGACAAGTTCAGCGCGACGTTCATTGATGAGTCGATGACAGCCCTCGCTAGTAGGCGTATTGATAGGCCCTGGAATCGCCATCACTGGACGTAAGAGCTCTGCGGCATCGCGGGCGGTTCGAAGTGAACCGCTTCGATGGGCTGCCTCTACAACGAGCAATCCACGAGAGAGCGCTGCGATCAACCGATTTCGAATAAGGAATCGATGAGGAACTGCAGGCACCGTTGGTAAGACTTCTGAGAGAAGGAGTCCATGGGTCGCTATTTCAGTGAAGAGGCGATCATTTCCCGATGGAAAGATACTTCGCACTCCCCCACCTAAAACGGCGACGGTTTCACCTTCAACCGCAAGTGCTCCCCTATGAGCAGCACTATCGATCCCATAGGCGCCACCGCTAACAATCGCCCACCCGCGATCACAGAGTGATGCTGCGAACTCACTTGCGATTCTTGATCCGTAATGTGTTGGATTGCGGGTCCCTACGATCCCGATGCTCTGATTTAAGGTCGGGAGAATCTCTCGCTCGCCAAGGCCAATGAGTGCAAAGGGCGGCGCAATCAAATCGTTGAGCGCAACCGGCCAATCCTCCGATGATGGTGTTAAGAGAAACCCTTCTTGCAGAGTGTCAATCAACTCTTCAGAATGTACAGAACGTATTCGATCGCCAATCTTCTCCCCAGAGTGACGTCCGCCCTGATAAAAATTTCCTTGTAGTCGCTCGACCACTTCTTCCGCCCCGTATTGCAGTACCTCGTTCGTCCAATACTTTGAATTTCCTTCAATCGCTGAAATTAGAATTAATCGAGCCTGCTCATCATCTGTCATAGGAAGGTCCCTTCGCGCATAGTGAAGGCTGCTTCGACATCCTCGCGGCTTGGAATAGTTCGACCTGTCCGATCTGCGAGTGACCAGGCAACACGTAAGACCTTATGAAATCCTCGAGCGCTCAGCCGTTCCGAATCTAGCTCGGCATGCAGAAGTGCCATCCCGTCACGCGCCGCCTTGAAGCGACCTCGCAATTCACTCGATGGAATCTGCGAGTTAATAGACCACCGCTCGCCTTTGAAGCGTTCTGCCGCAACGCCTCGTGCTGCTATCACGCGCTCTTTTACGCAAGCGCTCGATTCACCGAGTAGCTCTGATGCCATCTCTACCCGGGTAGGCGCCTCCACAAATGCTCGGATATCGATGCGATCGAGTAACGGTCCAGATAATTTCTTCAAGTAATTACGGATCTGCATCGATGAACACGTGCACGCTCGGCCGCGACCATTAAATCGCCCACAAGGACATGGGTTCGCCGCCAAGACCAAGAGAAAATTCGCGGGGTATGTCACCGTATTCACAGCCCTAGAGATTGTGACCTGTCCCGATTCGAGTGGTTGGCGCAATGAATCAAGAACGCCAGATGCGCATTCTGGGGCTTCATCTATAAACAAGACACCTGCATGAGCAAGCGAAACGGCACCAGGCTTCACCGCATGCGAACCTCCCCCGACCATGGCTGTCGTTGTCGTTGTGTGATGAGGCGCAACGAAGGGTGGTGTTCTCGTAAGAACTCCTCGCTGATTAAGTGAGCCAGCAACGGAGTGGATTGCACTCACCTCGAGCGACTCTTGTGCGCTTAGAGTCGGCAGGATTGTTGGGATTCGCTCTGCGAGCATCGTCTTGCCTGTTCCTGGTGGACCAATCAGAAGAAGGTGATGGCCACCGATAGCCGAGATCTCTAACGCCTTGCGCGCAGGCAACTGTCCCACGACATCGATTAAGTCGAGATAGTCACTGCTCTCAATGTGATCATCTACTCCCGCCTGATCTGGAATCTGACCGCGAGTAAAGAACTCTACGATCTCAAGCAGGCTATTGAACGCAATAATCTCAAAGCCAGGAACAGCCTTCGCCTCATTGAGATTAGCCATTGGAACAATCGCCGAGGATGCGTTAAAAGACAGTGCAGCGATGAGTGTAGGCAAGACACCACGTACAAATTTCAACGAACCGTCGAGCCCCAATTCACCGAGTATGACCTGTGATTCCGATGGTGGGTTTGGAATAACACCTTGTGCGACAAGTAAACCAATGGCAATTGGTACGTCGTAATGCGACCCGCTCTTAGGAAGCCACGCTGGTGATAACGAGATCGTCACCTTCTTATTTGGCCACGGTAATCCACTATTGAGAAAGGCAGAACGTAATCGCTCCCGCGACTCTGAGAGAGCAGCATCTGGAAGGCCCAACAAGGAGTAGCCGGGTAACCCCTCCGAAATATCCACTTCTACTTCGATGAGATGGCCGACGAGTCCGACTAGTGCGATCGTATGAACTCTCGCTAGGGTCATTAAAGGACGCCCTCGCGATAATCAATCTCATTGCGCCCATCGAGCGAGTAGAGAACTCCTGCGCAATCGATCCGAAATGGTTTGCCAAATGCGCTGTGGGTGACGAGCCATGCCAACGCTAAACGCTGCAACCGCTGGGCCTTCACTGCATTGACAGCCTCAAGCGGGTCACCAAATTTTCGTGAGCTTCTGCTCTTTACCTCAACAAAGATGATCTCGCCATTTGGTGATTGAGCTACCAGGTCAATCTCACCCTCTTTGATTCGCCAGTTTCGATCAAGGATTGTGCATCCTCTTTGTTGAAGGTATTTCATCACATCATCTTCACCACGTGCACCAAGTGCCTGATTCTTCATGGTGGCGAGGGTAGGAGATGCCTCGCGAATTAATGGAGTGAGAGCGAATAGGTGTGGAAATTACCGATCTGTTGAAAGAAGATCTGCCACATTCGCAAAACTCTTTCGATGGATCGGAGTTACGCCCAATGTACGGATCGCTTCCATATGAGTAGCAGCGCTATAGCCCTTATGTGATGCGAAGCCATAACCTGGATATACGAGATCCATCTTTGCCATGATGCGATCTCGATAGACCTTGGCAATGATCGAGGCGGCGCTAATGGTGATTGCGACCTGATCGCCTTTCCAGACTCCAAGAGTTGGCATCGCCATTCCTTCAATGGCATACCCATCGGTGAGGACATAATCGGGTGTGACCTCAAGTGCACTTACTGCGCGGCGGAAACCTTCTAGATTGGATTTATGAAGTCCATCGCGATCGATCTCATCACTGCTGATCTCAATAATAGAGAGTGCTAGCGATTCAGAGACGATGACGTCATATAGCGTCTCACGCTTCTTAGAAGTGAGTTCTTTAGAGTCACGCACTTCTGCCAGAGCTGGCGAGAATGGATCTTTGAGAATTAACGCCACGACTACGAGTGGACCAGCACACGGCCCTCGACCAGCCTCATCCACACCAGCAATTGCGCTCATCCCTGCATCGCGGAGAGTCTGCTCAATCGCTCTCATGGGATTACTTCTTTACAGCTACCTTAGATAGGTCGTGACCTACAGATAAGAACTTCACATCTTTAGGTGGCCAGACAGTTGCGAAGGCTCGTCCAACAACATCATTAAGCGGAACCATGCCATGATGAATATCGTCGGTATGGAAACGTGAATCAGCTGAGGCACCACGATGGTCGCCCATCACCCAGATAAAGCCCTTGGGGACTTTCACAGTAAAGGTCGAATCACTCGGCTTATTGCCAGCAAAAATATATGGCTCGGTCACTGCAGTGCCATTTACAGTTATTCGGCCGACTTTGTCGCAGCAGATAACGGTGTCACCACCGACGCCAATTACGCGCTTAATCAGATACTGCTTTGCAGGATCAGGAAGAATTCCAACGGTAACGAGCGCATTCTTCAGTGCGACAACAGGCTTAGAGCCGGTCTCACCAGGTGCTTGCCCAAGCCAATTTGCAGGATCTTTAAAGACGACGACTTCGCCTCTCTTGATATCCGAGAAGTAATTAGCCAACTTATTGACGGCGATACGATCGCCAACTTTCAAGGTGTTCTCCATGGATCCCGATGGAATATAGAAGAAATGAACAAGAAAAGTCTTTACAAAGATTGAGACGATAAGTGCCGCAACAATAATGATCGGGACTTCGCGAAGTAATGAGCCCTTCTTAGGAAGGCGCATGAAGAAGTTTCTTAAGCTTCTGGAGATGCTTCAGGTGCTGCTTCTGCAACAACTTCAGCGACTGGAGCTTCTTCAACTGCTGGTGTCTCGACTACTGCTTCGACAACCGGAGCTTCAACTACTGCTTCGACCGGAGTCTCGACAACTGCTTCGACCACTGGAGCTTCGATAACATCTTCAACGATAAATGAGCCGCCGATACCGCGCTTCTCTTTGATCTTTGCTGCCTTACCGCGAAGATCGCGGAGGTAGTAAAGCTTTGCGCGACGGACATCACCGCGGCGAACCATCTCGTACTTTTCAATAACAGGTGTGTGTACTGGGAAGGTACGTTCTACACCGACACCGTAGGCAAGCTTGCGGATGGTGAAGGTCTCGCGGACGCCAGAACCCTGACGGCGGATAACGATTCCCTGGAAGAGCTGAATACGGCTCTTGTTGCCCTCAATAACGCGAACGTGGATCTTGATCTCATCTCCTGGGCGGAAGTTAACAACATCCTTGCGGAGTGAAGCAGCATCGACTGCGTCTAACACGTTCATCTGTGGGTCCTAACGTTTTCGTCAATATTTAAGTCGCAGGTCTGCCTGCGAAGGCCCAATCCTGCCACATGCGGGGCAGATCACCCAATTCGGGCGGTGAGCTCCCTATGCAGGGCTGGCCCAGCGGCGATCACCATCGCCTCCCCGGCTGCTCCCCCGTTGCGCCCGGTCACCAGCGCACCTGCCTCTCGGGCGATCAGGCCTCCAGCCGCGAGGTCCCACTCCTTCAAGTCAATCTCAAAGTATCCATCCACAGCACCCATTGCTACCTGGCAGAGGTCGACCGCCGCAGCTCCAGCCCGACGAATATCTCGGATGTGAGGAATCAAATTCTTAGCAAACTCAGCCTGACCGATTCGCTTCTCCAGCGAGTACGAGAATCCAGTAGCGATGAGGGCCCGATCGAGTGTGATCGGGTCATTGCAGGCAATCGGATTGCCATTCCAGGTGGCACCGCCACCTCGGACCGCTGTCCACAGTGAGTTGATGGTTGGGGCACAGACAACTCCAACGAGAACTCCCTGCTCATCCTTGGCTGCAACTGAAACGTTCCAAGCTGGAAGGCCATAGAAATAATTGACGGTACCGTCGAGTGGGTCGATTACCCATGTGATCCCAGAAGTGGATTCTCGAGCCGCGCCCTCTTCGCCAATGATGCCATCGCCGGGCCGGGCCGCCAAGATTGCCTCAACGATCAACTTCTCGCTGGCGTGGTCCATCTGGGTTGCAAAATCAACGGCCGAACTCTTCTGATTAATCTCAAAGTTAGAAGGCCGAGTTGATAAGAGGGTTGCAGCCTGAGTTGCAACATCGACTGCCAGCTTTAACAGATCTGCCGACTGATCTCCATTGTTAACCATACGACAGATCTTAGCGGTGCTGGGCTGCCCGCAGGTGAATCGCTATCCTAGGGACATGACAGATCTGCGGTTAGTTGGACGATCAGAAGATGGCACTGAGCTCGAGCTCACCGATCAAGATGGCGCCACCTACAACCTTCGGATCAGCGATCAACTCCGCGCCACCATCAATCAACCTCGACTTGTTGCAGTGCAGAGCACAGAAGAAGTCACACTTACATCGGTCAAAGAGATTCAATCTCGTCTTCGTGGCGGCGAGTCGGCAGAATCTATCGCGCGTTCTACCGAATGGGCAATGGAGAAGATCGAAAAGTTCTCTGGACCAATCATGCAGGAGCGTGCTTTCCTTATCGGTCACGCACTACAAACTGCACTGCGTCGCGATCCACACTCCCCAACCTTGATGGCAGCAACGATCGCCCAACTCTCACCACGTGGCGTCGATATGCAGTTAGTCGAGTGGAATACCTGGCGCCGTGAAGATGGTCTCTGGAACATCATCCTCTCGTACCCAATCGCTACTGGATCAGGTGAAGCGAACTGGACCTTCGATCCGCAGAACCGCACATTGGTAAGTGAAGATGATGGCGCACGTTGGATCAGTGGCGATGAGAAGCCAACTCGTCCTGCTACTCCCACTCATGGCATGGTCTTTCCGGCCGAGGGTTCAGCAAATAATCCAGCACCGCGACTCGTTGCGGTAAAGCCAGAAGAACCAATTCGAATTTCAACAACACCAGTTGCAGAAGCACCACAACCTGTGGCAGATCAGGTGCGCGAAGAAGTTGAACCTGAGGCGAAGCGCGATGGCATCACCAAGCGCATTCGCATTCCATCATGGGATGACATCATGTTCGGTAAGAAAGAAGAGGGATCAGAACCTCGTCCTGAGTAAAGCCGCCGTGGTGTCCCACCATGAGACTTTCTTTTTCGGCAATCGCTGGGTCTAAGAGCAACAATTGCTCGCGTGGAACCGCAACGATATCTCCCATACGATCTAAGGCATCCGCTGTCATATCGCCAAAGAGCTTTGCTGCATCTGCCTTCGTGAAGATCTCTGCCCGCTCACCAAAATAACTGCGCCAGGTCTGTGCAACATCATCGGTTGCACCTTCACGGGTATAGATATGACGAGCACGAGCCTCGCCGCCAATGAGTGTGACACCTTCAAGAAGTGGGTTATCAGCGCCAAGGATTATCTTCTCACCAGCATTGATCATCCCGTGATCTGCAGTGAGATAGATCTGAACGCCTTTTGGCAATTTCTCGATTAGCAAAGTGAGTAACTGTGCGACAGTTCCGAGTGCAGCTAGCCACTTCTCTGATCCCACACCGCTGCTGTGGCCTGCCACATCGAGCACATTGAGATAGATATATGAGAAGGAATTCTCGCGAGCGTGTGCAACCTTCGCCTTATCGACGATATCGGTAACATAATTTGCACCAAGATAATCTGCGCCGCGCATCCCGGCGCGAGTGAAGCCGCTACCTTCATAACGCTTCTCGGCAATATGTGAGACCTGTAATCCATGTGCAACTGCGCGCTCATACATCGTCGGAATTCGCTGCCACATTAATGGATCAACTCGCTCATCCCATTTCAGTGCGTTAAGCAGCCGTCCTGGTTCACCTGACCGTGGGACTCGAACGGTGTAACCCAACATTCCATGTGCACCCGGAAGTTCACCCGTACCAAGTGAAACCAAATTGGTCGCAGTTGTAGTTGGGAAGTGTGATCGGAGCGGTTCGTGCTCTGTGAGAGAAGCAAAGATCGGAAAATCTTTTCGATACTGCACCAACGAGTTGTGGCCAAGGCCATCAATCAAGACCAATGCGACCTTTGAACTCTCATCGAAAGCGAAGAAATTTTGGGTGTCAGGAAGTCCGAGGGATGCAAAGATCGATTGCGAGAGCTGCGCCAAACCCGAATCCATCATTGGCCCATCATCCCACGTGAGAGTTATGGATCACTTCTGACCCCTGTTTGCGGGGTTAAAAGCACCTCTAAACGAGTCGCTCCCCTCATTTGGTAGCAGCAGTTGGCAAGATACGCACCATGGCAACAAAGACCCCAAAAGTCGTTCTCCCAAAACCAGGTGAGAACCCAGGAAAGATCGTCGATATCGATGTTTCATCAGAGATGTCCGAGTCCTTCCTTGAGTATGCGTACTCGGTCATTTACTCACGCGCCCTTCCTGATGCCCGCGATGGTTTGAAGCCGGTACAACGCCGCATCCTCCACATGATGTTCGATATGGGTCTTCGTCCAGATAAGGGCCACGTCAAGTGTGCTCGAGTCGTTGGAGAGGTTATGGGTAAGTTGCACCCGCACGGCGATGGCGCAATCTATGACGCCGCCGTACGTCTCGCCCAACCATTCACTACTCGCCTACCGCTTATCGATGGTCACGGAAACTTTGGTTCACTCGATGCCGGCCCAGCAGCGATGCGTTACACCGAGGCTCGCCTGGCACCAGCTGCCCTTGCAATGGTGAACGAATCAGATGAGAACACTGTCGACTTCGGCGGAAACTACGATGGTCAGCTCCTTGAGCCACTCGTTCTTCCAGCCGCATTCCCGAATTTGCTAGTCAATGGTGCTACTGGAATTGCAGTCGGTATGGCCACGAATATGGCGCCACATAACTTGGGTGAAGTAGTTGCTGCGACCAAGCACCTCATTGAAAATCCCAAGGCGACGCTTAAGGCCTTGATGAAGTTTGTCCCTGCTCCTGATTTTCCAACCGGCGGCGAGATCGTTGGCCTCTCTGGCGTTGAAGAGGCATATGCAACTGGCCGCGGCTCCTTTAAGGTCCGTGCAACCGCTGTTGTTGAAAAGGTAACTTCGCGCAAGCAAGGCATCGTCATTACCGAATTTCCATTTAACATCGGGCCCGAGAAGGTCGTTGAGAAGATCGCTGATCTGGTGAAGGCGAAGAAGATTCAAGGCATCTCAGATATCGTCGATCTCTCCGATGGCCAGCAAGGCACAAAGGTCGTTGTCGAAATTAAGAATGGGTATGAACCAGAAGAGATTCTCGAGAAGCTCTACAAGCTCACTCCGATGGAAGATCAATTCTCAGTTAATGCCGTGGCGCTCGTGAATGGCCGCCCTCAGACACTCGGATTGAAAGAACTCCTTCAGGTATTTATCGACCACCGCATCGATGTTGTTCGTCGCCGCTCTGCTTATCGGTTAGAGAAGGCCCAGGCTCGCCTCACACTCGTTGATGGCTTGCTCAAGGCAATCATCGATATCGATAAGGTCATCAAGATCATTCGCGCATCAGAAGATGCCTCTACTGCGAAGGCCGACCTCATCAAGTCCTTCAAGCTCACAGATGAGCAGGCTACCTACATCTTGGATATGCCACTTCGTCGCTTGACCAAGATGAGCAAGCTTGAGCTTGAGACCGAACAGAAGGAGTTAAGCGCCACGATCAAGGCTCTCAAGACGCTCTTGGAATCTGAAGAAGCCATTCGCAAGCAAGTCTCTGCTGAATTGACTGAGGTCGCGAAGAACTTCGCAACACCTCGTCGCAGCCGTATTGGTGAATAACTGAACTATTTCAGCAATGTAGCTATCTGACCTGCAAGTGCCTTTGAGGTGCTCACGCTGATATGAGATCCATCTCGGTAGGTATTGCGCCCCCTGTATAAAGCGGTGCAGGTATTACCTGGGCACAACTCTCCTGTGAGATTGAGGTAATGAACTCCACTCGCCTGCAGTAACTTCCGTGTTGTCAATGTTGCCTCAGAGCGATGGAGTGGGAAGTTACACACACTGGTTCGTCCCACGTTCTTCGAGAGACAATCTGGAATCGATCGATTGGGGTGTGGCGTATCCTCAATAAAATAAATGGTGGAATCTGGCAAACCTAACGCGCGAATAAATTTCGCTTCACCTTCAGAGTAAAGATTCGGATAAGAACCCGATGTCGTGAGTGAATAGGTGTATTCCGAGTAGGCCGTAATGATGACTCGTGATGGCTTCTCGGCTGCAATCCTTGTTGCTACATATTTCTGCCAAGCCGCGCAAGGTGCATCAGCAACTCCATTTCGCTTCGTCGGCATCAGGCTTGCCGGGCATGAAGACTTTGTGAGAACGAGTAGCTTCCAATGATGTGTCACCGCTGCCGCTTCGATGGCATCGAACCATTGCGCGGCATGTGAATCACCTGCAAGAACGACCTCAGTCTTGGAGGTGAGATCGCCAAAGAGACAGGCAGAGGTTGGTTGAGTGTATTTAAAGTCGAGATGGCAGCCATCTTGATAGATCACTGGCTCACCGCGATCAATGACGAGAGGTGAATTCTTAGCACTCGCCGCTTCCCAAGAACTTCCAGCCGCTAGCAAAGCAGCAACCACGCCAAGAACGAGGGCCCAATTTCCAAGCCCAAGGGTAAGTCGCTTATTGGATCGGAATGGCATCTCCACGAAGCGGCTCATCAGATACCCCATTCCGATAGCAAGTAGCCCAAGCATGACTTTGGCGAGCAGACCTAATCCATCGTAGCGAGCAAGCGCAAAGACGATCAGGGGCCAATGGATGAGATAGATCGAAAATGAATGGTCGCCGAACCAAGCCAGGAATCGTTCAACCGGATTGGTCGATCGAGCGATCAATATCGCCATCGCACCAGCAACTGGAATCAATGTTGTTATTCCAGGAACTGCGAGATCTGATCCGATGAAGAGAATCGAGAGCGAAACGGTGATCCAGCCCGCAAGTGCTACGTACTCACTTTTGCGTGGAGCGCGTGGAATCAGAAGTGCGACGACGATGCCAGCCAAGAACTCCCACGCACGAGAGATCGGGAGGTAGAAAGAGTTCACCGCAGCAATATGTGTGTACCAGAGAGCGAAACCTGTCGCAGCCGCGAAGAGTGGAAGCACCAGGCGTTTACGACTTTTAAGGAAGAGTAAGAAGAGGATCGGCCAGATCAGATAGAACTGCTCTTCAACACCTAACGACCAATAATGAAGATACGGAGTTGGGCTCATGGATTGATTGAGGTAATTATTTCCTTGGGCGGCAAAGCGGAAGTTTCCGGCAAAGAGTGTTGCGGCTAAGCCGTCTCGGCTAAAGGTTGCCAGCGAGATGGGGGCGAGAAATATTCGCGAGAGCAGTGCGGTAAGAACGATCGTGAAGAGAGATGCGGGCAGGATTCGCCTTGCACGCCTTCGGTAAAAATCAGCGATCTGCGCACGAAAGGATCCCTCTCCCCTGGCGAGACGCTCGGTAATAACAAAGCCAGAGATAACGAAGAAGATATCGACCCCGAGGAATCCACCTTTAATCTGATGAATCTGAAGGTGATAGAGAAGAACTGCAAGTACTGAGAAGCCGCGCAACGCCTGGATATCGGAGCGCTTCATAGCGTCAACTCTAGAACCCAGAGGGGTTAGGCGTCGATCCGATCGCGATCGATCTCGGCAGTCGCGATGAACTCCTTGCGTGGCGCAACATCGTTGCCCATCAATAATTCAAACATCGCTTCAGCGGCATCCGCATCCTTCATGGTGATACGACGGAGCGTGCGTTTCTCGGGATCCATTGTGGTCTCACGGAGCTGGTCGGCATCCATCTCGCCAAGGCCTTTGTAGCGCTGTACTGGCTCTTTCCAACGCTTGCCATTCTTTGTGAGATCGGCCAAGACACGCTTCATCTCATCATCAGAGTAGGTGTAATGGATCTCCCCGCGCTTTCCGCCGACTACGTCGATGCGATGCAGAGGTGGGATAGCAGCAAAGACTCGACCATCTTCAATAAGTGGGCGCATATAACGGCAGAGCAGGGTCAAAAGCAGACAACGAATATGCGCACCATCGACATCAGCATCTGACATCAGAATGATGCGGCCGTAACGAGCATCTTCAAGGCTAAATGATTTACCAGAACCAGCACCGATTACCTGGATGATCGAGGCGCATTCAGTGTTCTCAAGCATCTGTGAAAGTGATGCCTTCTGAACGTTCAGGATCTTTCCTCGAATGGGAAGGATCGCCTGGAACTCTGAGTTACGAGCAGCCTTCGTGGTGCCAAGGGCGGAATCTCCCTCAACGATGAAGAGCTCGGTGCGCTCGGTGTCATCTGAACGACAATCTGAAAGCTTGGTTGGAAGTGATGAAGATTCGAGCGCATTCTTTCGGCGCTGGAGATCCTTGTGTGCACGAGCTGAAACACGAGTACGAGAAGCGTTTGCGATCTTCTCGAGAATCAACTTTCCGGTCGCCTTATCAATGCGCTTGGTGGAGTTGAAGAACTTCTCCATCTCTGCCGCAACAACTGCTGCGACGATCTTGGTAGCAGCGGCAGTTCCTAGAACTTCCTTCGTCTGGCCTTCAAATTGTGGTTCGGACATACGAACTGTCACGACCGATGTAAGGCCTTCGAGCACGTCATCTTTAATGACATCGGCTTCGTTATTCTTCAATGTCTTTGTTGAACGCAACATATCGTTCATCACTTTGGTGATAGCGCGCTCAAATCCCAGAGTATGGGTTCCGCCCTTTGGCGTTGAAATAATATTTACAAAGGATGCGCCAGTCGATTCGTAACCATTGCCCCACTGCATTGCTATATCCACGCCCATGACGCGCTCGACCTCAGTCGGCATCATGTGGCCCTTCTCATCAAGGACTGGCACGGTCTCGGTGTATTCACCGGTACCTGAAATACGGATTACTTCGCCGACTGGTTCATCTGGACGAAGGAAGGAACAGAATTCAGAGATGCCACCCTTATGGAAGAAGGTCTCAGAGCTCTTGCTCTTGCCGCGGTTATCGTTCACAACGAGAGTGAGCCCAGGGACTAGATAAGAAGTCTGGCGTGCGCGAGCGTAGATATCTTCGATCGAGAGTTCAGCCTCTTTGAGGAAGATCTGGCGGTCGAACCACCACTTCACGCGAGTGCCAGTTACCTTTGCAGCGACCTTGCCGATCTGACGCAGACCAGATGACTCTTCAAAGGCAGCCTTCGGACCATCGCCATCGAAGATTCCGGCGTTACCGCGCTGGAAGGACATCCAATAAATCTTGCCATTGCGATCAACTTCAACATCTAACCGAGATGCAAGTGCATTCACAACGGATGCACCTACGCCATGTAGACCACCTGATGCGGCATAAGAACCGCCACCAAACTTTCCACCTGCGTGGAGTTTGGTGAAGACAACTTCTACGCCAGTAAGACCGGTTTTAGGTTCTTTATCAACAGGAATGCCTCGGCCATTGTCATGAACTTCAACCGAACCATCAGCTTCTAAATTAATTTCAATGCTTGTACAGAATCCTGCGAGCGCTTCATCTACCGAGTTATCGATAATCTCCCAGAGGCAATGCATGAGACCACGTGAATCGGTCGTACCGATATACATGCCGGGGCGTTTGCGTACAGCATCTAAACCTTCAAGTACCGAGAGGTCCTTCGCCGTGTATTGATTATCGGCTGAGACTTCGTTATTAGTTTTAGTTGCCACGGGTGCAGAGGCTATCTCTGAACGCTCTGAAAGGCGCCCATTACGCGCCGTAGGGATCCCTTTTTCCCGCAAGTACGTTGCAGAAGGAGCCAGCGCAGTGAGAAATCTCCCAGGTTGAGCGGTCATTTCCCTACTTTGGCTCAGGAAATATAGATTTAACGCGCGCGGGAATAACTATCCGTGATTTACTGTTCCAGTACCACCTAGAATTACCACCGGAGAGATCGGCCCGTGCCGATAGCGAGAAGGAGTGAGCAGATGTCAGAGCAGTTGATTCTCGAACCAACACCCTTGAATGCCGTAGATCGTTGCGATCGTTGCGGAGCTCAGGCCTATGTTCGTGCGACTTTGCTCAATGGCGGAGAACTTCTCTTCTGTGCTCACCACGCGAAGCAATATGCCGAAGGCTTGAAGCCTGTCGTTGCTGCTATCCAAGATGAGACCTCAAAGCTCACGGCATCAGCTACTACCGTCTCAGAGGACGAGTAAGCAGAACTTTTTAGAGATTAACCCTGGCCATCGTGGTCAGGGTTTTTTTCTTGCCTAAATTCTTTATGACTGCCATCGCAATATGGCTTATCTTTCGAATGGCCACAACCGCATAACTTCACATTGCTCTCGGATCGAATAACAACGCCGTCGGCATCGATGAAATCGACATCCCCACTAATTCGAATCGACCCCGATTTCGGGTTGATGAAGATCTGTGGCTTCTCGCTCATGCGTACTCGGGCTGATTAATCGAGATAGTCGCGAAGAACTTGTGAACGCGACGGGTGGCGCAACTTCGACATCGTCTTGCTCTCGATCTGACGGATACGTTCGCGAGTTACCCCGTAAACCTTTCCAATCTCATCGAGTGTCTTTGGCTGACCATCTGTAAGTCCAAATCGCATCGCAACGACGCCAGCCTCGCGCTCAGAGAGCGTGTCGAGTACTGAGTGGAGTTGCTCTTGAAGAAGTGTGAAGGAGACAGCGTCGGCAGGAACAATCGCTTCGGAATCTTCGATGAGATCTCCGAACTCTGAATCGCCCTCTTCGCCCAGTGGTGTGTGAAGTGAGATTGGCTCGCGGCCATACTTCTGAACTTCAACAACCTTCTCTGGTGTCATATCGAGCTCTTTAGCGAGCTCTTCAGGTGTCGGTTCGCGGCCTAGGTCTTGCAACATCTGGCGCTGAACACGTGCCAACTTATTGATGACTTCAACCATGTGAACCGGAATACGGATCGTACGTGCCTGATCTGCCATCGCGCGGGTGATCGCCTGACGGATCCACCAGGTTGCGTAGGTCGAGAACTTATAACCCTTGGTGTAATCGAACTTCTCAACCGCACGGATGAGACCGAGGTTTCCTTCTTGAATGAGGTCTAAGAAGAGCATTCCGCGGCCGGTGTAGCGCTTTGCGAGCGAGACAACGAGACGAAGGTTCGCTTCAAGAAGGTGGTTCTTCGCACGCTTTCCTTGCAGCACTAACTGCTCATATTCGCGCTTTAACTTCTTATCCATCTTCTTATCAAGGGTGATCTTCTCTTCAGCGAAGAGGCCTGCTTCTACCTGCAAGGAGAGTTCAACTTCCATCTCAGCATTAAGAAGAGGTACGCGACCAATTAACTTGAGGTAATCCTTCACTGGGTCAGCAGTAGCACCCGCAGTCATCACAGTCTGGACTGGCGCATCATCTTCTTCAGAGTCCTTGATGGTGAAGGCGTTCTCTTCGTTCTGAGACTCTTCCGCAACGTTAACTACGCGGATCTCATTCTCTTTCTCTTCCGTCGCAACAATCTCTGTTACTTCTTCAACGAGCGTCTCTAAATCTTCAAGTTCGACTTCTTCAAGTTCGACTTCTTCGCCATCAATCTTTGTGACAACGGGCTTGCCAGCCTTATCGGTCTTACCCTCTTTTGCCGGAGCGGCTGCAGGCTTTGGATTCTTGAGAGCTTCTTCTGCCAAGCGCTTTGCTTCAAGTTCAGCTTTTGTTGGAAATAGTTTGCGACCAGCAGCTTTCTTCGCCGCGGCAGCTTCAGCCTCTGCTGCCTTGGCAGCCTTCAGGGCTTCGAGTTCGGCCTTGGTAGGAAATTTACGAGGACCAGCGCCGACTTTCTTTGCAGCAACTTTTTTAGCAGGCGCTTTCTTTGCGACGACCTTCTTCGCTGGTGCTTTCTTTGCAACAACTGCCTTCTTTGCAGCAACCTTCTTCAAAGGTGCAGCCTTCTTCGCTGTTGCTTTAGCGCCGTTTTTGGGCGCACTTGTTCCAGGCACAGGTCATCCTTTTGTTTATCTGACTCACGGTCGGGTCAGGGAAAGTTGCTGGCTATATTATAAATTGTCCACAGGGTAAATTGCACATCCAGCGGTGCTATTGCAGGTGTTTTGACCCAGCAATCACGGCTCGGCGGACGAAATCACCAACTGTTTCGACCTCAATGAGGAAGCCATCATGTCCAAATGGAGAGTTGAGCCGCTCAAGTGGGGCTGCGCTAGGCGTAAGTTCGGCGATCTCCTCTTGCAGGCGAGGCGGGAAGAGGCGATCGGTATCAATAGCCATGACAAAGGTCGGGGTTGTGACAGTAGCGAGCGCAGCTGCGACTCCCCCACGCCTGCGGCCCACATCATGAGAGTTCATGGCATCGGTGAGTGAGATGTAGGTATTGGCATCAAATCGCTTCGCGAGCTTATTGGCATGGTGGTCCAGGTAGGACTCAACTGCCCAGCGGCCCGTCTCATCTCCTTGGAGTTCGCGGCCAAAGCGGACATCCATCTCTGACTCGGTTCGATAGGTCAGATGAGCGATACGGCGTGCGATGCCGAGGCCGTTGAGAGGACCTTCAGGCAATTCGTAAAAGTCGCCATTATTGAAGTTCGGATCGGTCTGGATCGCTCGGATCTGAATCGAAGCGGTTGCGATCTGATCTCCGGTTGCGACCGCCGATGATCCGATCGTGGCGATAGCTCCAACCCGGTCAGAGTGGGTAATAGCCCATTCAAGCGATCTCATTCCGCCAAGTGATGGACCTACGGCGAGAACGAACTTTGTGATGCCGAGGCGATCTGCAACTGCCAATTCTGCTGCGACCATATCTCGGATCGTGATGCGCGGAAACCTTGAGCCCCATCGTTTTCCATCTGGGGCAAGTGAGGAGGGCCCCGTACTTCCCTGGCAGCCACCAATCACATTGGGACAGATGATGAAATATTTATCCGAATCCATCGGCATACCTGGACCGACCATCGAAGGCCACCACCCAGGAACATCGGCCCAACCAGTCAGAGCATGATTAACGAGAATCGCATTGTTGCGATCTTCGTTGAGAACTCCCCAGGTTTGATATGCGATCGTGACATCTTCGAGGATTTCTCCGGATTCAAGTTCGAGATCACCGATCTTGAGGAAGAGTCGATCGCCGGGATCATGGTCTTCAAACCAGGCCCCTGAAACTCGTTGGCTGACGATGGCGACTCCTTGATGTGACACACGCTTGCCGCTGCACTGTGCAGTCGGCCAGGTCTTCACCCGGAGCACCCCACCGTGGTGGAGGGTTGCCGTCCAGTAAGCCGGGGCTAAGCACTGGAACTCGTGACCTGGTCGAATAATACCTTAAGAAGAATGGGGCTCATTAGGTCAATTCATTAGGTCAATTAAGCGCTAAGGAAGGGCTAGTTGGTCTCAGTCCAATGCGAGGTGATCGGCAATCGGCGATCTTTTCCAAATGCCCGAGATGAGATCTTTGTGCCAGGCGGATATTGACGGCGCTTATATTCAGCGCGATCGACCATGCGGATAGTGCGCATCGCAAGTTCGGGGTCAAAGCCCGCTGCAAGCAGGCCATCGAGCCCGCCATCCTGATCGATGTAGATGGTGAGCATCCGATCCAGGGTTGGGTAATCCGGAAGTGAATCGGAATCTTTCTGATCCGGCCGCAGCTCAGCTGAAGGTTCTTTAGTAATGGAGTTCTCTGGAATCGGCGGGACTTCACCCATCCGAAGCGCCTGGGCATTACGCCACTTAGCGATCGCCCAGACCTCCATTTTGAGAAGATCCTTAATCGGGGCATAACCGCCGACTGCATCGCCATAGAGAGTGGAGTACCCGACCGCTAATTCAGATTTATTTCCAGTAGCGAGCACGAGGTGACCCTCTTGATTAGAGAGACCCATGAGTGTTGTTCCGCGAACACGTGCCTGGAGATTCTCCTCGGCCAAGCCAGTCAATCCGAGTTCATTCAAAAAGGTATTCACCATCGGCTGGATATGAACCGTTGAATAATGAAGCCCGATGCGCTCAGCGGAATCCTTCGCATCACTCATTGAATGATCACTTGAATATTGGCTTGGAAGTGAGACGCCAAAGACTCTGCGAGCGCCAATCGCATCTGCTGCGATTGCGGCAACGACGGCTGAATCAATACCGCCAGAGAGTCCCAAGAGCACACTCTTAAAGCCATTCTTCTCAACGTAATCTCGAAGGCCAACAACAAGTGCCTGCCAGATCTCTGCAGCATCATCTAATCGAGTCGCAATACCCGGAGTCAGTGGCTTGTACTTTGCCAACGACTCTTCTGTAAGAACGAGATCAGGGGTCGAACTTCTATTCTCGCAATCAAGATCTACCACCATTAAGCCATCGTGGAATTGTGGGGCTCGGGCAATCTGATGTCCATCAGAATCAACAATGATTGAATCGCCATCGAAGACGAGATCATCTTGTGCGCCCGTCATATTCACATAGGCAAGTGGGGCGGCGATATCTCGAGCACGTTGCGAAACGAGTGCAGCGCGGGCTCCGCTCTTGCCTCTCTCGTAAGGGCTGCCGTTTGGAACGACGACGAGTCCAGGTCTGCGAGCTGCGAGATCTGCAACCGGCCCTTCGGTATGCCAGATATCTTCACAGATCGCGACGCCGACATCGATGCCATGGAGCCGGAAGACCAGAGATTGCGTGCCAGGTATAAAATTTCTAAATTCATCGAAGACGCCGTAATTGGGAAGATGGTGCTTGATATAGGTGGCGCGGATCTGGCCGCGATAGATCAAGGCAACGGCGTTTTGTGGGGCACCGTTCTGATCTTCATCGAGGTAGCCAACGATCGCCGCAAGGTTTGGTGCGACCTCACCCATCGAATCTGCAACCTCAGCGATGATCCGGCGAGAGGCTTTGCGGAAGGTCTGGCGCAAGGCTAGATCTTCGACCGGATAGCCGGTGAGGACCATCTCTGGGAATACAAGTAAGTGAACGCCAGCGAGCGCGGCCTTCTCGGCGTTCTCCAGAATCAAGGCGCGGTTATTGATCAGATCCCCCACAGTTGGGTTGACCTGAGCTAATCCCACCCGTAATTGGCTGCTCATATGAATAGCCTACAGGGGCTACTATTTTCTTACTCGCCCTTAACCGACGGTTAAGGCGCTCGCCAAAAAGCGCAACGGGGACCAAATCTGGCCTCGATTGCTCGAAGGGGTTTATATGCGTATGACAATCTCTGACCTTGCTGCCCGAAAGAAGCGCGGCGAAAAATGGTCGATGCTCACCGCCTACGACTCTATGGTCGCCTCCATCTTGGATCAGGCTGGCATCCCAGTCCTCCTGGTGGGCGACTCCGCTGGCAATAATTTTCTGGGCGAAGAGAACACGATTCCGGTCACGGTCGATCAACTCATCCATCTCTCGCGGGCTGTCGTATCCGGGTCCAGCAAGGCGATGGTCGTAGCCGATTTTCCATTTGGATCATATGAGGGTGGCGTCGATGCTGCGCTCGCTACTGGAATCCGCTTCTTTAAAGAGGCGAAGGTTCAGGCGGTAAAACTCGAAGGCGGCGCCAAAATTGTTCCGCAGATCAAGGCCTTAATTGCGGCGGGCATCCCGGTGATGGGTCATCTCGGCCTTACCCCGCAATCAGTTCATGCACTTGGCGGATTTAAGGTTCAGGGCCGCGGTGATGATGGCGCTCGAATTAAGGCCGATGCCAAGGCGCTCGCCGATGCCGGCGTCTTTGCGATTGTTCTCGAATTAGTACCGGAAGAACTCGCTGCTGAGATCGCCGCCGAGTTATCAATCCCGATCATCGGAATTGGTGCTGGCAATAAGGTCGACGCCCAAGTCTTGGTCTGGACAGATCTCATGGGGTTGACCGTTGGGGCACCGAAGTTTTCGAAGGCATACCTTGATGGTCGCTCACTGATGGTCGATGCCGCGACTCGATGGGCTGAAGATGTGAAATCAGGATCCTTCCCAGGGCCTGAGCAAACCTTCCATTAATCCCTGAACTTTCCGCCAACCCTCATTAAGGTTCTGCAATGAGCAAATTCGCGATTGATTTAACCCCGCTAAAGAAGTATCGCGAGCTCCGCCTGCTCTTCACATCGGGCGTTATCACCCGGCTTGGCTCGATGGTCACCTACGTGGCTCTGCCTTTCCAGATCAAAGACCTCACCAACTCGTATATCGCAGTGGGGTTGATGGGCGCCGCCCAGATTATTCCGCTCATTCTCTTTAGCCTTTATGGCGGAGTCCTCGCCGATTCACTCGATCGCAAGAAGATGATCTTCATAACCGAGTTTGGCTCCTTGGCCCTCTCGACCCTTCTGCTCGCAAACTCCATGCTCGCCAAGCCCCATGTCATCTTGCTCTACTTCGTGGCCGCAAGCTTTACCGCCTTGGATGGTCTTCAGACTCCAAGCCTTTCTGCGATCGTTCCAAGAATTGTCGAACATGACGATATGCCTTCGGTCACCGCTTTGATGGGTATTCGTTGGCAAGTGGGTGCCGTCTTTGCACCAGCACTTGGCGGCATCATGATCTCGACCATGGGAGTGAAGTCTGCCTACTTCATGGATGTAGTGACCTACATACTTTCCCTCGTTCTCATCTTCCGAATGAAGCCAGTACCACCGGGTGAAAAAGCTACCCCCGCTTCACTTTCATCGCTTATGGATGGCGTTAAATATGCGCTTCGTCGCCAAGATTTAATGGGCACCTACATCATCGACTTTGCCGCAATGTTCTTTGCAATGCCAAATGCGCTCTTCCCATTCTGGGCTGACCACATCCATGCCAGATGGGCACTTGGACTCTTCTACTCGGCTGGATTTCTTGGGGCAATTATTGTGACCCTGACGAGTGGCTGGATGAAGTCCTACCCATTCCATGGGCGAGCAGTTACCTATGCCGCCTTGGGTTGGGCGGCAGCTATCGCCCTTGCCGCCGCAACGAATAATCTCTGGGTCGTTCTCTTCTTCTTGGCATTGGCCGGTGCTTCCGACCAGGTCTCGGCGATGATGCGCGGAAATATTTGGAACCAATCGATCGCCGATGAGTACCGAGGACGACTGGCAGGTATCGAATTACTCTCCTACGCAGTCGGTCCAATGAGTGGCCAACTCCGAGCCGGCACGATGGCGGCGTGGACGACCCTTCGAATTTCGGTGGGTGGAGGCGGTCTGATGTGCCTCGGTTTCGTCGCCTTAACCGCCAAAATGATGCCCGATTTCCTCAAATATGACGTCAGGACCAATAAATACGCTCAAGAAAAGCGAAAATCTCGCCCAGAGAATCCATGATTTCCTGATCAAAGAATCGAAATCAGATCTCGCAATTAATCTGCATCGAGATCACTTAAAAGGTTCTCGTAAAAAATGCGAAAATGCATAAAAAAATAAAAAAATATTGTTGCGACACGCACTCCATTATTTATCGAAAATAGTGGCGCATTTCTCTAATTGATGACACGCTTCTCCTTGAACAGGTTCGGTGACGGATCGAACTATTCTGATAGGAGACTCACTATGGCTGCAGCTAAGAAAACTGCTCCAAAGCGTCGCAAGGCCGCTGCAAAGAAGGCTGCTCCAGCAGCTAAGAAGGCAGCTCCAAAGCGTCGTAAGAAGGCCGCTGCAAAGAAGGCTGCTCCAGCAGCTAAGAAGGCAGCTCCAAAGCGTCGTAAGAAGGCAGCTGCTAAGGCAGCTCCAGCAAAGAAGGCCGCTCCAAAGCGCCGCAAGAAGGCCGCTGCAAAGAAGGCTGCTCCAGCAGCTAAGAAGGCAGCTCCAAAGCGTCGCAAGAAGGCCGCTGCAAAGAAGGCTGCTCCAGCAGCT
>Ga0214201_1000150_pt1 | contig 28837 bp, 38 predicted proteins | sample TroBogEpilimnion_32_FD_153039 | JGI IMG/M metagenome (GOLD analysis project Ga0214201, IMG submission 153039) | Freshwater microbial communities from Trout Bog Lake, WI - 29MAY2009 epilimnion | ecosystem: Environmental > Aquatic > Freshwater > Lake > Epilimnion/Euphotic zone | place: Trout Bog...
TCGGTCTTCCAGGTAAATCGATCGACCCGGTTTACTTCATCAACTACGCCGGCGGTTGGAGCCACAAATGAACAACCAACTTTGGTCAAGATATCTGTTGCGGGATAGTTGTGGTGATAAGCGGTGAAGTGAACCGTGCAGCCTTGAACAGGGAAAACATATCTAGGTGCGGCTTGGGCGCTTGTGAGAGCACTTAGATTCAGGGCAACTACCAGGAACAGAATTTTCTTCACACCCTGACAATACGGCACGCTCAATGGATACCTCGTGCGCCAGATGGCTAAGCCCGCTCCTCTCTCTTTTCTAATCTGGGTTGCCAATACCCGGAACATTCGGGTTGCGCCCAATGAATGGAGATACGGATGGGTTTAAAAATCGCAATAGTGGGAGCAGGCTTTGGTGGGCTCTCCTCAGCAAAGGTGCTTACCGAGTTTGGACATGATGTAACAGTCTTTGAAAAGGAATCAGAGGTAGGCGGAGTCTGGACTGCATCTCGCAGATACCCAGGACTCGGAACTCAAAATGTGAGAAGCACTTATGCCCTCTCCGACTATCCCTACCCTAAAGGAACCCCAGAGTGGCCAAGTGGCGAACAGGTTCAGAGCTATATGGCTGGATACTGCAAAAAATTTGGTATTGATAAGAAAATTCAACTAAATACCACTGTCGAAAAAGCCGAGCAGAATTCAAACGGAAGTTGGTCGCTAACCTTAGCTTCCGGCGGAAAGAGTCGAACTGAGGATTTCGATTATTTGATAGTAGCAAATGGAATTTTCTCCGATCCCTTTGTACCGAATTACCAAGGTGCTGATGCATTTCGCGCTGCAGGTGGCAAACTCATGCATACCGTTGACTTTCACGATCTCAACGATGTAAAGGGTAAGAATGTAGTCGTAGTCGGATACGGAAAATCTTCCTGCGATGTGGCAAATGCCTGCGTGGGAACAGCTGCTAATGTCACCATAGTTGCGCGCCATCTCATCTGGAAAGTTCCCAAAAAGCTAAAAAATGTTTTAAATTACAAGATGTTATTACTCACCCGAATGGGTGAGGCACTCTTCCCATATATTGAACTAAAGGGAACTGAAGCCTTTCTTCATGGCAAAGGCAAGAAAGTTAGCGCCGGAATGCTGGGAAGTGTTCAAGGGGTCATCGAGAAGCAGTTCAGGCTCGAGAAACTTGGACTTCATCCTAAGAACGGTCTTGAAACAATCGTTCGAAGCACCGTCTCGCTAGCTTCAGATGGATTTTTCAAGAAAGTTCAGGAAGGAAAACTTAATGTCGAACGTGATACTGAAATCGTTAAAATGGAAGCTGGCAAGGTGCACCTTTCCAATGGAAAAGTCCTGGATGCCGACTATGTTATTTGCGGAACTGGCTTCCATCAGCGCGTGAGCTTCTTTGACGACAAAATCATGAAAGCAATCACTGATGAGCGTGGAAACTTCCGCCTCTATCGCCAACTAATTCCACTTGATGTGAAGAACTTAGCATTTAGCGGATACAACTCATCCTTCTTTAGTCAGCTCAATGCTGAAATTGGTTCGGTATGGATTGCTGCAAATATCGCGGGTTTGATCAAACTACCTAGCCGAGATCAGATGCTTCAACATATCGATAAGCGTCTGGCTTGGATGGAACATCGCACCGAGAATAAGCATGCTCGTGGAACAAATATCATTCCGTTCTCGGTTCATAATATTGATGAACTGCTAGAAGATCTGGATGCGCAAATCCCAGTGTTCACTCGCTTCAATCAGTGGCTACTCCCCATCAATCCCGCAAGCTATAAAAATGTAAGCAAGAAAATTCGTGCTCGAGTGGGTGCCGGAAAATAATTAGCCACGTGAAAAAGCCCCGGTCAATTAGATCGGGGCTTTTATCATTTCTGGATTTAGTTATGCTTCCAAGAGCGGAATTGCTGGTACAGCTTGCTCTGGTCCCATTGCTGAATAGCCACCGTCTGCCGCCCAATCTGCTCCAGTTACGACAGATGCTCTATCACTTGCTAAGAAGGAAATGACATTTGCGACTTCTTCTGGATCTCCTACGCGGCCAGTGAGGTGGAAAGGAGCGGCAACTCGATCTGTCTTCATTCGATCGCCTTTAGATAACAAGTTCATGATGGCCGACCAAGTCCAGCCAGGTGAAACGGAATTAACGCGAATTTTATCTGGCGCATAATCCATCGCCATGTTTCGGGTGAGTTGGACAATTGCTGCTTTGCTTACGGGATAGGCCCATCGTCCAATCTGAGCCACGCCCGAGGAGATGCTGGTCAAATTTATGATGGAGCCGCCTCCTTGTTTTTTCATATGTGGTCGAACCGCTTCACCCAATAGTGCGGCACTTGCCACATTCACATTGAGAGTATTCGTCCATTGAGCGCGATTGGTGGCTGAACCTGCGTCATCATACGAACAAGCTAAGTTGACCAAAATATCTATTTTTCCAAATTTGGATATAGCGGTTGTCACAACCGTTACCACATCTGCGTCACTTGTTATATCAGCATGTACAAATTCTGCTCCAGTACTCAAGGCTGCTGAAGCTCCGCTCTCCTCATTGATTTCCACTATGAGAACTTTGGCTCCATCTGCAATTAATACCTTGGCAACCGCTTCGCCGAAAAGGGTTCCGCCACCAGTCACAATGGCACTTTTTCCTGATAATAGCCCTGTACTCATAACACTCCTTTATGGGTTGGTAAGACTCTGAAGGTAGGCAAAAGCGCTTGGGCATCCTGTCCTGCCTGCGCGTAACATAGCCAGAGAACGCAGTTTCGTCGGGAAATCTATTGACGGGCTAGTAGGGGGAGTTAGACCATTAGCAAATGGTTCCCGTAGCAGAGCTGCTCTCGGCGCATAATCTCTTTCGCACCACCAACCTCGATCAAGCGCGAGATGAAGTTGCGCGCGTTTTTTGTCCGCACAGATTAACTACGACCAGCATCGATCAACGTCTGAATACAGTTCATAACCGAATCACACTTGGCGATGTAACCCTTAACTATTTGGATTATGGCGCAGAGGTACACATCACACCGGGCGAGCTTCACTCTTTCTATTTGGTTCAAATGCCGCTTGCCGGATCAGCAGATATTAACTCGGGCAAGGAGCACGTCTATTCCGACGTTAACACTGCATCCATTCCTAATCCCCTTGAAAAACTGGACATGGTTTGGCATGAGAACAATCCACAACTTTTGGTCTACATAAATCGCACAACACTTGAAGAGCGCCTTGAAGATTTGATCGGCCGAGAGCTGCATCTTCCCGTTAAATTCAATTTAGGAATGGATCTCACAACTCCACAGGCTCGAAGCTGGCGAACACTCGTCGACACTCTTGTCGCAGATGTAGATCGCGGTGGACTTACGATGCATGAAGGAGTTCGCAATCAATTCCAAGATCTCATTATCTCGGGCCTGCTTCTCTCCCAAAAGCATAACTACAGCGATTCAATTGGTACAAAAATTGAACCAGCTGCACCCAGGTCAATTCGACTTGCGATAGCCGCATGTGAGGAGAATCCAGAGGAGCCATTAACGGTTACCGATATGGCCCGTGTTGCCGGAGTAAGTATTCGTTCATTGCAAGATGGCTTTAAGAAATATGTAGGAATGAGTCCAACTGACTATTTGCGAGATGTCAGGTTAAATCGAGTGAGAGAAGATTTACTCTCCGAACGCGCCTTGCAAACATCCATTGCCGACATCGCATTTTCATGGGGATTTACTCACTTAGGTCGCTTTGCCAAGTCGTATCAAGAGCGATTCGGAGAGCTTCCATCGGAGACCGCTCGCAGGTAATTTCGATATATCAACTGCGTTGCTGATAAAGTCGGCCTTTGCCTGCATCCTTGCGGGGCGGTAGCTCAGTTGGTTAGAGCCCCGGACTCATAATCCGGTCGTCGTAGGTTCGAGCCCGACCCGCCCCACTCAATATTTTCCCTTATTAAAGTGCCGCTAAGACATTCTCGAAATTGGGATGCCGCGGATCGATTAATTCAAAGTGACCGATTCCCGGAAGTTCGTAATATTGAACGGTCGAATATTTCACGGCGAAATCTCGAGAGAGCTCAACCGGAACTCGAATATCGTCAGAGCCGTGGAAGAGAGTTACAGACTTTTCATTTATACCCACTCGTATCGGTTCTAAATCTGAACGACTTTCTGCGCTCTGACCTAGGAAACTTTGAATTGCTCCATCATCTAAGTTGAGTTGCTCGCCTGAAACTAAATCCGAGACTGGCGCGAGAGCTATAGCTGATTTCACTTCGTCCAATTGGGTTGCGAGTAAAGCCAAGTGACCTCCGGCCGAATGGCCAATTACCACAGACTCCCCCACCAATTTAATAGCGGTAAATACATCCTCCACCGTTGCATTTGGATTTCCCGGTTCACGGCGGTATTCAATGAGATAAGTATCAAATCCTTGGTCAGCTAGCGCCGCAGCAAAGGGTCGCAGATGGACCCGGTCATACTCAGGGCGCCAATATCCTCCGTGGATCAGAACTACTTTCTTTCCGCCCTTGTTTCCATAACGTTCTATTAGTTGATCCGGCAGATCACCGTAACGAATAACTTCATCAGATGGCTCAGCGGAGAGTTCAAAGACGGAACGGTCCTCCACTATCTCGTACCAGACCTTCGACCAATATTTACAGGCGCGGATGAATAGGTTGAAGAACTGTAGGAACCATCGGTGGGCGTTGCAAGAACGGATACATTTCCCATACGCGAACTCATTGGCTTCCACGCACAAGTGGCCGCTATCGATGGTGAGCTTCCGGTTGTTGCAACTCTGATGCAACCGGGGATTCTCTTTCCGTAAATGCTGAACGTAACCTTGCCCGGCACATTCACATTAGCGCTCATATTTGCTCGAATACTTTTCACTGGAGGCGTCGCGAAAGAAAACGAAAGTATTCCAGCAACTAAGCCTGATATGACCGAGATAAGCGAAGAAGTGACACCTGAACCATAAACGTTATCGGCCCGAAGTGCGATTGAATAATTAGTTCCATCTGTTAAACCCGGAACTGATACTGGTGAAACGGTATCTACGGGAGAAAGCGCCATCCACGTATTTCCACCATCGAGTGAGTACTCATAATTGGTGAGAACACTTCCACCATTCGTCGATGGATCAGTGAATGATATTTGGGCTGAACCGGCAAGCGGAACGTAACCCAATCCAGTTGGAGCGTTAGGTGGACCCACTGGCGTAGCGGTTCGCGTTTCAGACCACGCACCTGTTCCGTATGAGTTTGTACCGGCCACCCGGAAGGTATAACTAGTTCCATTAGTCAGACCAGTGACCGTCTCAATAGTTGTTGGTGCTACCGGCGTGGAAAAAGTTGTGAATGCCGTATCAGGATCGCTGGTTTTCTTATATTGGACGATATATCCGGTGGGGGCATCACCTGACGCTGGTGCTTGCCAATCCACCACCACTTGATGGTTTCCTGGCTGTAGTGGAAGTCCGAGTGATGAAAGTGGATAGCGAAAGACAACAAGTGATCCGGATGGAAATGCGAAACCTTTTCCGCTCAGATTTGCCGCACTAGGACCGGCACCATTTGAGTTATTTGAAAGGTCACAACAAACTCCGGAATTATATTTATAGTTGGGAACATAACCTGTGGAATCGGTGCCTGTTGCATAAGCAGAAGTCCATGAGACTCCAGTCAGTGCACTCTGGATATCTGCTAAAGAGACATTTTGAACACCATTTGCTACATCTGTTAAGTTGTAGCCAGTTATAAATGAATGTAAATCAACATATGGAGAACTCAGTGTCGCTCCGCCCAGCGGAGAGCGGCCAGAGCTGGCTTGAGCGCCGGGAATTGAAACCACATCCATGCCATTGAGGTAACCACCAAAATCTTCGGTGCCGCCGCCACCCATGACAGCTAGGTATATGTATGACTCACCAGATTGCGGAATGATGTTAAGAGTTGCTGCATTCGTCGCTTGGGTCATCCAAGCAACGTTGTTCTGATAAAACAATCGAGTAACTGAACTGCTATCTCCCATAAAGACCGCGAAGTCATTGTCGACTAAAAGTTTTAAGGAGGCCTGCGTAAATGTGGGGGCGAGTGGGGCGGCTGCCGCGCTAGCCGATGGAGTAAAACCGAGAATTAATCCAATAATTAAGGTCGGCAACAAATAAGGAAGGGAGCGCAGACGCGCTCCCCACCAATTCGACTGCTCGGCCATGAGCAGAGTCTATATCTAGCTTATAGGGCGACTCTTCTTTTTACTTAAGCGATTCCTGCGACCATGGCGGGTGGGGGATTCCTCAACTAAATTAATCAGCCATCCGCGAATCGCTCTTGGCAGTAGGAAGTACAAACAATCGATCCTTATACCAACCGATATTCTCGGTTTGGTGGGCATCAAGTGCAGGAACATATGGCTTGATATCAATCACAGGTGTTTGATCCAGCATGTCATTCCCGCGAATCTCAAGGAATCGGCCAGAAACTTTTTCTAATTTCACGATCGTAAGGCCAAGGCGATTGGGCCGTGCAGGCGAGCGAGTGGAAAAAACACCGTGAGTTTTAACATCCATAAAAGGAATCACATTGAGATTTTCCGATGAACCGACATGGAACCTGGTGATCAGCACTAAGTACTCAAAGCCTTCTATATCTCTAAGGCCGGGTGCGAACTCTTCAAAGACCTCTACCCGAGCGGTTTGATCCATGGCTGCTGATGCCTGTATTGGCATACCTTCCACGCTCGTGAAAGGTGAGTGGACCAGGCCGATAGGTCTAATAGTGAAACTGGGATCAGAAGATGTGCTCATAGCCCCAGTCTAAACATCGCGGGTAAAGATTGCTGGGACGAAAGTCTGCAAGATTGATACGCTTCTTAACGTGAACTCCTTCGAAGCATTGGTTGCACTTGGAGAACCTCTCAATGACGAGGCGAAAGCAAGATACCGGCGTCATACCGTCATTCCAGAGATCGGTATTGAAGGACAAATGCGGTTGGCCAATGCCAAAGTACTCTGCATTGGAGCAGGTGGACTCGGATCTCCAGTCTTGCTGTATTTAGCCGCAGCCGGAGTTGGCACTATTGGAATTGCCGATCACGACATCGTCGATGTTTCGAATCTGCAACGCCAAGTAATGCATGGCGAAGGGAATGTCGGCTCACCTAAAACAGTCAGCGCGCGAGCCGCAATTCTTGAAATTAATTCATCTATCAAGGTGATCACTCATAGCCAGGGCATCACTCGTAAAAATGCGCTGGAATTAATTGCTGAATATGACCTCGTCATTGACGCGACAGATAATTTTGCAACACGCTACCTCATTAATGATGCTTGTGTTCTGCTGGGTAAGCCGTGTGTCTGGGGTTCTATTTATCGATTTGATGGTCAAGCCTCGGTCTTTTGGTCAAAGCACGGTCCTTGTTATCGATGCATGCATCCTGAACCTCCCGCTAAAGAACTTGCGCCTAACTGCGCAGTCGGCGGCGTATTCGGGGCGCTCTGTGGCGTGATTGGTTCGATTCAGAGCACTGAAGCAATTAAATTGATTACCGGTATCGGTCAGCCGATGGTTGGAAAAGTTCTGCTCTATAACGCACTGGAAAATAGCTACGACACCATCACGCTCAAAAAAGATCCATCCTGTGTGATCTGCTCCGAAAACCCAGTTCAGACGGAGTTGATGGCAGATTACGAATCTTTCTGCTCTGTCAGCCTCTTTGAGTACAACGAGTTTGATATTCCAGTTGTAACTCCCGAAAAACTAGATCAGATACAAAAGAGTGGGGCAGTCTTCCAACTCATCGATGTTCGTGAACCTAGCGAATGGGATGAAGGCTTTATCCCGGGAGCGGCGCTCGTGCCACAAGGAGAGTTCTATGGGGGCACAGCGATTGCAGCACTTTCCCCAGAAGTGCCGATTGTGCTGTACTGCCACTCGGGTTATCGATCAGCCAATTGCGCTGCTGCGCTTTTGAATGCGGGATTTAAAGATGTCGCCAGTTTAGATGGTGGCATTGAAGCTTGGGCTTTATACTCGACAAATGTATGAAATAGCCCTGAGTGTGAGCGCCTGTGTTCGCTCTAATACACGCGCCGATCTTGCTTGGCTAGTTTCAGAAAATCCGCTTGGCGCAACCAACTCAACCGAAGCTCTTGTCCTGACACCTGGTGGCGGCAAAATCGGTACCGTGCTTGGCGGAGCATTTGATGGACACTTCACAGATTTTGCTGCACGAAAACTTCCACGTGGTCGAGTTGTCGATGTCGTCGTCGGCCCTCTTGAATCGGCCCTCACCTCAATTCCTCAAGGAACATCACTTCGTTTCATAGTGATCTCGGCGCAGGAGCTGGAGACCGAACTGTGGCCAGCGTTAATAGAACGCGAGTCGATTGCGATCGTGGCTCATGTAGAGAACCAAGAGATTGTTCGTACTGAAGTTTTCACCTCTGCCACGATTTTGGCTGCAGACCCACAAGTGGCTGAGATTTTTAATCAGGGCAAATCAACTGTTGTTGATCTAGGCGATCGAATTGTTACGACATATATGCCAGTCACTCGAATGATTATTGCCGGGCTAGGCGCAATTGCAGATGCACTTGCTGCTGCTGCGCAAGCACTTGGATGGCAGACAGCAGTAGACCCTCGTACCGAGAACTTTGCTGGCTTGGCCGCCACGCTTTCACCTATCGATGCTGCAGTCATCATGGGGCATGATGTGGAGAGCTCTAGTCGCGCACTTGCATCAGCGCTAGAAAGTCGCGCCGGATATATCGGAGCTCTTGGTTCAATAAAAATGCAAGAGAGTCGCGCAGACTGGCTAGCATTTCGCGAGATTACCGATCTATCGCGAGTCCATGGACCTGCTGGAATAAATATCGGAGCTAAATCTCCTGCCGAAATTGCGCTCTCGGTTCTTGCTGAAGCGGTTGCTGTCCTCAAAGGCGTCGAAGGGTTCTAAGGCAATGAATATGAGCAATTCGAGTGATACCCAGATGACTTTTATGTGGATTTTTATGGGAGTGATGTTTGTGATGGAAGTTTTCATGTTCTATATCCACGCCAAGACCCACAAAAGAGTGCAGCAATTAGAGCAAGAGATCGCTGCCCTTAAAGACTCCAAGAAGTAGTCGCAATGCGTGAGGGCACGTGGGCAGAGGCTAGAGAGATTGCAGCTACAAGTTTTGCGGCATTAGCCAGCGAGCGAGTGGCACTTCGGGAAGCTTTTTCTCGAACTGCCGCAATTGATCTTCGATCGCTCTGCGAACTGCCAGCGTTCGCAACATCTGCAATGGATGGCTGGGCAGTGTGTGGGCCATCGCCGTGGCACATTGTTGGCGAAGTGCTTATGGGCAAGGCTCCGACAATTGAACTCACTTCGGGACAGTGCATGAGAATTTCAACCGGTGGAGTGGTGCCGCGCGGATGTGAAGGCATATTGCCGTGGGAGAACGCGGATGAAAGTCCAACTGAAGTTCGAGGAGAAATTGAGCCAGGGGCTCACATCAGGCCCGCCGGAATGGAGTGTGCCGCTGGTGACCTTCTGACTTATCAGGGTGATCGAATCGCTCCCGCACTCATCGGATTGCTCGCCGCAACAGGTCATGATCAGGTGGATGTATTCCGTAAACCGCGAGTAGCAATTTTCTTTCTGGGTGATGAACTTATTCACCACGGTGTTCCTGTCGATGGTGCAATTCGTGATGCTCTTGGACCACAACTTCCAGCACTCTTTGAACTATATGGTTGCGAAGTAGTGCGTGCTGAGTTTGTAAAAGACGATAGCGAGCTATTGAATAACACAATCAAAGCAGCGTTGTTGGAAGTAGACATGATCGTCACTACTGGCGGCACTGCAGATGGACCTAGGGATTTTGTGCGACCTGCAATCTCTTCACTCAATGGTGATTACCTCATTGACTGCGCAAAAGTCCGTCCGGGCTATCACATATTGCTTGCTCGTATTTCACGCGAAAACCGCTCACTTCCGTTCTTAGCGCTTCCCGGCAATCCGCAGTCCGCGTTAGCAGCGTTGGTCTCCTTTGGTGCACCGGTAATTGATTCTCTGGCAGGGCGAAAGGCCAGTAACTTTGCAGGGTTGAAAGAGATCTCACTCACGGAGAGTTTTAAAACACAGCCAGGCTTTGCACGACTAGTGCCCGGAAATCTTGTGGACAATGAGTTTACATCCAGTGGATATTTAGGTTCTGCCATGTTGCGGGGAGTGGCAAGCGGTTCTGGCTTTGCACTCATCAGCGATAGCGATGCGAAGAAAGCTAGGTGGCTTGCGCTGCCTCAGGTAGTTATCTCTTAATGACAATTAATATTTAAGAACTGGGGCGGGCTCATCTTCGCTGGCCAAAGTGTTCTTATGAATCGGATCGCTACCTTCACGTAGTGGTCGATTTGTTCCACCGACTATATCCGAAATTATTTCTGCAGCAATTGAAATTGCTGTCTCTTCTGGTGTTCTCGCTCCAAGATCAAGGCCGATAGGCGAGCGGAGCCTTGCGATCTCGGCATCAGTCATGCCAACTTCTTTCAATCGAGCTAAACGATCTAAATGTGTTCGACGCGAACCCATGGCACCTACGTAACCAGCTTTTGTTCGCAGCGCAATCTCTAAGACCGGTACATCAAATTTTGGATCATGAGTAAGAACGCAGATCACCGTACGTTCATCGACATCGATAGTAGGCAAGAATCGGTGCGGCCAATCCACAACAACTTCATCGGCTTCTGGGAAACGTCGTTTCGTTGCAAAGAGCGCACGAGCATCGCAGACCGTCACGTGATAACCCATAAATTTACCGATGCGTGCAACTGCTGCAGCAAAATCAATCGCGCCAAATACAATCATCTTCGGTGCGGGTGCAAAGGATTCGACAAAGATCGAGACTTCATCCACCCGGCGCTCTCCGTGAGGACCAAGCTTGATAGTTTTGGTTTTGCCTTGTTCTAGCAGGCCACGGGCATCTTCGATCACTGAGTGATCTAAGCCGGTATCACCGAGAGATCCTTCTGTGCTGGTGCGAGTAAAGACAATGCGAGACCCAATGTTTTGTGTTCCGGCAACGAGAGTGGCCACCCCAATAGGCTTTTCTTCTCGAACGGCGCGGGCGATTTCACCAAATTGTGCAAACGTTGTTGGGCTTACAACTTGAATGAATAGTTCAATAGTTCCACCGCATGTAAGTCCAACTGCAAAAGCGTTGTCATCGCTTACGCCATAAGTAACTGATTGAGAAACTCCGGTTTTAAGAACTTCTAGCGCGGCCTCATGAATCGCGCCTTCAACGCAACCACCCGAGACGCTACCTACTACTTCACCGTTAGTCGAGACAGCCATAGCGGCTCCGACCGGGCGGGGCGCAGAACTCCAGGTGCGAGTGACCGTTGCTAGAGCAAAAGGTTCGGCAAGATTAAAACTTGGCAAAACCTCTTCAATTATTTCGCGCATGACGTAGAGTGTAGCGATGCTCGCAGGATTGCTCTTGGCGGCGGGAAACGGTTCTCGCATGGGACAGCCCAAAGCTGCGCTGGAAATAAATGGCGTACGCTTGGTAGACCGAGCAGTCGCGCTCTTTAAGGCAGCCGGCATCGACCAGGTCTATGTTGTTCTCGGCGCGTGGGTGGGAGAAGTTCCTGGCGCAACTGTCCTTATCAATGAGCAATGGCCAGAAGGCATGGGCAGCTCACTTCGTGCTGGGCTCACAGCAATCTCGCAAGACCCTGGAATTGATGAAGTTGTAGTTTCCCTCGTCGATCTTCCTAGAATGACTGCAGCTGCTATGAAGAAGATTGCAGAAGCCAAAGGCGAGCTTGTGATGGCCACATATCTTGGGAAAAACGGCCACCCAGTGAAGTTTTCGCGAAATCACTGGGCTGGAATTATTGAGAGTGCCAAGGGTGATGTGGGTGCCCGCAACTATCTAGCGGATAAAGAGCGGCATGAAACAGAAGTGGTTTACATCGCCTTAGAAGATCTCGCAACTGGAAACGATTTGGATTCGCCAGAAGATCTCGTTCAATTTAACGGTTGAAATATAACGTTTAGATAAAGAATTATTGCAAAACGCCCAACGCAAATAATTTGCAGTTATCTATTGCTGAGCGTAGGGGCGAGTGTTACTTTGCTCTCGCAACCCTTACTGGAAGAAGTCCTACGAGAAGAAGGATGTGTCATGGCTGTTGAATCTTCGGGACACGAACGTGGTAATCCACGTTTCTTTGCTCTCATTGAAAACTCACCTAAAACGGGCAAAAGTCCAACAATTTGGGCGTGGCCGCAGTTCACTGAATTTATGAAAGTAGCAAGTCAGCCAGTACAAGGACCATGGCCAGCACACCAAGAGCCTCGTCCTGATCCAGATGCAGATTCATTGCCAACAGCCGTTCCGGATAAGCGAAAGAAGTAGCCACCTATGTATCCATCACGTTTTAAATACGAATCTCCAAAGAGTGTCGAAGAAGCAATCGCGCTTCTCGATGCAGCAAAGGGCGATGCAAAAATTTTAGCTGGTGGCCAAAGTTTGGTGCCGATGTTGAAGCTGCGTTTCGCATTCCCCGAACAACTCGTTGACATCAACAATATCCCTGGACTCAATCACATCACCTTCGATGCTGATGGCACACTTCATATCGGTGCACTCGTTCGTCACGAACAGTTGGAGTTCTCAAAAGAGATAGCAGCTAAGCAACCAACAATTGCAGCAGCCGCGCCACTTGTTGCAGATCCAATTGTTAGAACTCGCGGAACATTTGTAGGTTCTGTCTGTCACGCAGATCCACAAGGTGACTGGGCTGCAACCATGATTGCTCTGGGCGGACATCTTGTCGTTCAAGGCCCTAAGGGTAAGCGCACTATTGAAATGAAGGACTTCGTACTAGGTCCATATGCAAATGCATTGAACTACAACGAGATCGCAATCGAAGCAGTGATCCCAGCTCCAAAGGGTGTTGCTCGCGGAGGTTATCTCAAGCTCGAGCGCCGCGTTGGCGACTTTGCTACAGCTTCCGTTGCTGTTGCGCTCGACATGGATGGCAATCGAGTTCTTCGTGCTGGAATGGCGCTTGCCGGCGTAGGCGGCAAGACCATCGATGCAAATGAAGAGGCTTCCTATCTTGTAGGAAAAGATTTGACCGAGGCAAATATCAACCAGGTCGCTGATCTTGTTGCTGCAAAGGCAGAACCAAAGACAGATCATCGTGGTTCTTCAGAATACAAGCGTCAAATTGTTCGTACCTTCGTCAAGCGAATTCTTCTCGCTCAATCAACACAGAAAGCAGCCTGAAATGTCATCACTCTTTGAAGAAGTTCAAACACAGCCAAACGCTGACATTCCGGTGCGTCGAGTCACTATTAATGTCAACGGAGAAGATCGTTCTGCAAACATTGAACCACGTTTGCTCCTTGCTGATCTGCTACGTCAAGGTCTAAAGCTCACCGGAACTCACAAGGGTTGCGACACAACTAGCTGCGGTGCCTGCACCGTGTTATTTGACGGTCGACCAATTAAGAGCTGCACCATGCTTGCTGTTCAAGCAGATGGTCATGAAGTTCAAACCGTTGAGGGCCTTGCTACTCCAAGTGAATTGCACCCAATTCAAGAAGGTTTCAAGCAAGAACACGGTTTGCAATGCGGTTTCTGTACACCAGGAATGATGTTGGCTGCGAAAGCTCTGCTTGAGCGCAATCCAAATCCAACAGAAGATGATGTTCGTTGGGGACTTTCTGGAAACTTATGCCGTTGTACCGGATATCAAAATATCGTGAAGGCTGTTCTTTGGGCAGCTGACAAAATGCGCGCGGAATCAATCTAAGGCGAGGGACTGACTATGTCACTAGACGAACTCAAGATCGGCGGAATGGGCGCGAGCCGTCGCCGTGTCGAAGATAACCGTTTTATTCGCGGTAAAGGAAATTATATCGATGACATCGTGCTACCAGGCATGCTGCACATGGAGATCCTCCGTAGTCCAGTAGCTCACGCACGTATTAAGTCAATCGACACCAGCGCCGCTTGGGATATGCCAGGAGTCCGCTTGGTTCTTACTGGCGAGATGATGGCTGCTCGTAACTTGGCATGGATGCCAACACTTTCATACGACACACAAGCAGTGCTTGCAACTGACAAGGTGCGTTTCCAAGGCCAAGAAGTTGCTGCAGTTATTGCTGATGATCCTTACATCGCTAAGGATGCGTGCGCAAAGATTGTTGTTGACTATGAAATCTTGCCAGTGATCGTGAACCCAGTTCAGGCTGCAGCACCAGATGCAGTTCTTATCCGCGACGATAAGGAAGACCAGAAAGACAACAAGGTCTTTGATTGGGAGATCGGTGACAAGGCTAAGACTGACAAGGCCTTCGAAGAAGCCGACGTCATTTCAAAGCTCGAGCTTCACTACCCACGCACCCACCCATCACCAATGGAGTGCTGTGGATCGCTCGCTGATTTTGATCGTTCTACCAACAAGCTCACTGTTTACATGACATCGCAAGCTCCACACATTGTTCGTGCTGCGGTTGCTCTTGTTGCAGAACTTCCAGAACAAAATATTCGTATCGTGTCTCCAGATATCGGTGGCGGATTCGGAAACAAAGTTCCGGTCTATCCTGGCTATGTTATTTCGATCCTTGCTTCTATCTTGACTGAACGTCCAGTGAAGTGGATTGAAGATAAGACAGGAAACTTGATCTCAACTGGCTTTGGCCGCGATGTGTACCTCAAGGGCGAGATGGCCATGCGTAAGGATGGAAAGATTCTTGCATTCCGCATGAACACAATCTCAGACCACGGTGCATTCTTTGCCGATGCTCAGCCAAGTAAGTTCAAGATTGGTCTGATGCACTCAACCTTTGCAGCGTATGACATTCCAAACGCTCATCTCTTTGCTACAGGTTATTACACAAATAAAGCTCCGGGCGGTGTGGCTTATCGCTGCTCCTTCCGCGTGACCGAGGCAATGTTCTTCCAAGAGCGCATGGTTCAAGCTGCTGCTGATGACTGCGGAATTGATCAAGCAGAGTTCCGTCGCATTAACTTTGTGAAGGATGATCAGTTCCCACACAGAACTGCATTCGGTTTCTTGACCGACTCAGGACAGTACGGAAAGTGTCTAGATATTGGTCTAGAAGCTATCGGTTACAAGAATTTCGCTGCTGAAAAGGCTGAAGCTGCAAAGCGCGGACGTCTTCTCGGTATTGGAATTTCAACAATGACTGAACCTCTGGGTGCCGGTAACTCACGCGAGTACGACATCTTGGGTATCAAGATGTTTGACTCAGCTGAACTTCGTGTTCATATGACCGGTAAGGCGATCTTGCGCACAGGTGCAAAGACGCAAGGTCAAGGCCATGAAACTACCTGGGCTCAAATTGTTGCTCACGAGTTGGGAATTCCAGCGGACGACATCATCGTCGAAGAAGGCGATACCGATACTGCGCCATTTGGCATGGGTACTTATGCATCGCGTTCCACTCCAGTCGCGGGTGCAGCAGTTGCGATGGTTGCCCGCAAGATTCGTGCCAAGGCTCGCAAGATTGCCGCTCACCTTCTTGAAGTATCTGAAGAAGATATCGAGTGGGAGTTAGGTCGCTTCTATGTTCGAAGCAATCATGATCGTGGTGTCACCATCCAAGAGTGTGCAATGGCTGCGTACAGCAATATGCCTGATGGAATGGAACCTGGCCTGGAAAACAATGCTTACTACGATCCACCAAACCTCACTTGGCCGTTTGCTTGCTACATTGCCAAGGTCGAGATCGATCCTGAAACCGGCGTCTGGGATGTTTTGCAATTCGTTGCAGTCGATGACTGCGGTGTTCGCATCAACCCAATGATCGTCGAAGGTCAGATCATGGGTGGGCTCACCGAAGCTTATGCAATGGCAAATATGCAATATCAGACTTACGATGAAGACGGTAACTGCATCGGTTCTAACTACATGGACTTCCTCTTGCCTACCGCATGGGAAACACCAGGGTTTGAACTTTATGAAGTTGTCACACCTTGCCCTCACCATCCAATTGGTGCAAAGGGAATTGGTGAGTGCGCAACCGTGGGTGGTCCAGCAGCTTTCGTAAATGCTGTTATGGATGCTCTCAAGGATCGCGGCGTTCGCAATATCGATATGCCACTGATGCCAAACCGTGTCTATGAGGCACTCACAACAGGAAGCGATGTCTATGGCATGCCACCTGTTCGGAGCGGCGACTAACAATCATGTCCAATAAGGCCGTTGAGGGTGCTGGCGTAATGGAACGCGCGGTTGAACTGACAAAGCGAGGCGAATCCTTTGTCATGGCAACTGTCGTGTGGCGCCAGGGCCCTTCATCGGGCCAGAGTGGTTCGCGAGCAATCGTGACCGAAGATGGCGAGCTCTATGGCTGGATTGGCGGCGCGTGCGCAGAGCCAGTTCTGATTCGGGAAGCAAAGACAGTTCTTAAAGAAGGTCGCGCCAGACTCATATGGCTGGGCCAAGAGAAAGAACTTGAGCAACTGCATGTCCCGGAAGGCGTCTACACAGTTCCGATGAATTGTCAGAGCGAAGGCGCGCTACAGATCTATGTCGAACCAGTTCAATCCGCTCCTCGTGTAACGATTGTTGGCCGATCACCAATGGCGATCACACTCACTTCACTTCTGACAGCTTTGGATTGGCACGCCGATTTAATCGACCTCGCCGATTTTCAGAGCGAGATGGTGGAGCAATCAAGCATCGTTGTTGTTGCTACCCAAGGTCATGGCGATGAAGATGCAGTTGAAATCGCTCTTCCAAAGAAGCCGGTTTATCTCGGTGTTGTTGCTTCACGTAAGCGTGGGGAAGCGGTATTTGCCTACTTAAGAGACCGCAAATTCTCAGAGGAATCTCTGGCCTCAATCACATTGCCAGCAGGAGAAGACCTCGGACATACCTCACACCGTGAAATGGCTGTCTCAATTCTTGCGCAACTCGTCAAACTGCGCGCAGAAGGAAGATTTAAAAAGAGTTCCATGCAATCACTTTCAGGAAAATCACTTCCACTTCTTGAGCCCGAGTCAGTTCTCGATCTCGTCTGTGGAATGACAGTAGATGCAGTACCTGCCAACCGTCCGTATGTATATGAAGGGGTCACGTACTACTTCTGTGCACCCGGATGTCGGGCATCGTTTGAAAAAGATCCAACCTCGTTTATCAACCAGGAGGCAAAATGCTAATCTCACAAGCGATCGAAGTTGATCAGCCGATTGATGCGGTCTGGAAATTTTTCGATGACGTCCCGCAGGTCGCTGCCTGCATTCCCGGCGCAGACCTGACCAATAAAGTCGCCGAAGATCACTACGAAGGCGATGTAGTTATCTCGGCTGGCCCAGTGAAGCTTGAATTCGCCGGAGCGGCACAGGTCACCAGCCGTGACAATGCCAAAAAGGTAATCATTATTGAAGCTTCAGGCGCAGATCGTAAAGGTCGCGGTGAAGCCCAAGCGCTTCTCACGGCATCGCTCACTCCAAGTGGTGCAGGTACCAAAGTAAATATTTCACTTGACCTCACAATCTCTGGAGCAGCTGCACAGTTTGGTCGCGGCCTCGTTGCAGATGTAACAGCAGTTCTTGTAGGTCAAACTGCTAACAGCATGAAGGCCCGCATGAAGGCGATCCAAATGGGTCTTGATCCAAATTCCGTAGGCGGCCCAAAGGCTGCGAGTGGAATCCAGATCGGTATCAACGTCGCCAAGCGTGCTGTTGGCCGTATCTACTCCCGCTTGGTCATGCCATATCAACCTGTTGCACGCCGATAAGAATTAAGTAACGAGACGAGAGGAAATAAAGATGAGTTTATGGGGAATCGGAAACCTGGTTCTATTAATAGTCATCGTTCCAGTTCTGTTGGCGCTGCTCAGTGCAGTGCTCGGACCACTCGAGCGAATTCGTGGCGCAGCAGATGATGCACTTGCCGGAGGAGTTGCCTTGATCGGCGAGCTCGACACAACTCCACAACTACTCAAGACTACTGATGCAGTGATTGCAGATGTTGCCAAGGGCGCAGTTCGCTACGCCGGTCCAGTTTCTAAGTTGCTCGGATAAGGAGAAAGAAAATGCCACAAGAAGCAGTATTTACGCTCTGGCTATCGGTGCTCATAATCGGTGCAGCAGCGCTTGGACTTATCCGTGTGATTCTTCACTTGCGCGCCGTAGTTGGAGCACTCGATGCTCTTGAAGGTGGAGTAGCTGTGATTGTCCAAAAGACTTCAACCGTAAAGCCAGTTGTTGACTCTGTGAACGCTAGCTTGAAGCCTGTACGCGATTTCGCGGAATCGATCTAAGGAGACGCAATGAATATTAGCGGCCATAGCGGTTGGCTCCTTGGGTACATCATTGGAACAGTTGTTGTTCTAGTGGTAGTAGCCCTCGTTGTACCAATCCTGCTTCTTGCTCACCGTATTGGTGGTCAAGCAGAGAGAATTAATAGCGGCCTCGAGCAAGCAGTAGTTAACACTTCTGGACTCAAAGGTCTTAACACCACAATCGCTTACGCAACTTCCATCGTTGCTGGGCTTAACCGCGGACGCAAGAAGTTGGGAGGCTGATCGTGTCATCACAAGTTCACACACTCTGGCTTTGGGCTGACATCCTAGGTGCAGTTGTAGTTGTCGCAGTAGCGGCGCTACTTACCATCTTGGTTGTTCTAGTTCGAGTTATCGATAAGCGAGTAGCAACGATCAAGGTTACTTTGGCAGCTGCTAAAGCCAACACAGCAGATACACATCTCATTGATGTTACAGCTGCCGGTGTCGATGCTGTGCTTGCCGAAGGTCTCGAGCATCACTTGTTCCTCGGTCGCGTTCTAGAAAAGGTGCGTTCATGAAGGGTCTACAGATTTTCAGCGTTGTTGACATCATCGCGCTGATCGCAGGTCTTGCAATATATCTCTTCATTGTTGGTCGCCAGCTCAAGGCTGTAGCCGACAAGCTTGAAGAGGCAGCCGATCTCGTCTGGGAGATCAAGAAAGATGCAGACATCATCGAACCTGGACTCAACCGCATCAACACCACTGGTGATGTAGTTGCCGGCGCTCTTCCGCTGCTTTATACCTTTGCGGAGGGAATCGTTCGTGGTGCTACTTATACGCAAGATCCAGAGCCAGAGCCAGAAGATCGCAAGCCAAACTTCCCAGCAATGCGGACTCGTCGCTCACGACTCTTTGAAGGCGTTGGCGCAAAGATCGTATAGTGAGCCTCGAGCGAGGTCAGGAGCGTTTTTGCGCGTTCGGATCTCGCGAGGTTTGTAATGGATCGGTGAATGCATGTGAGTATTCCCCGATCCATTCGTCATTCCAGACCTGCTCATACTCTTCATCGTTACAGCTAGGTTGATAGACGGCGAGCAATTCACCCACGACTTGTTCTCGGTGGCGCGCTGTTCCACCCAAGATCTCATACCAGCAAACATGCAAGTTATATTTGTTTCCAGCACGGGCAATCCATTTCGCCGAGCGAGGATGCTTGAATGGAAAGCCAACCGCGCTCAAGTCATCACTATGGTCTACATAAATTATTGAAAATTCTTGTGGCTTGTTCGCTGGATCGTTTAGGCACATGATTGCATAGACCGCGGCGATCTTGGGCGGTGTCCAGCCTGCTAGGGCGCGAGGCCCTTCAAATGGATAGCCTGCAAGTGATCCAAGTCGGATCACTGCTCTTGCGCCCCAAGGTCATTTTCGGCTTCTTGGAAGATTGATTCCCACTCTTCATCTTCGGTTGTGGTCTCGGCTTTGAGGACCGGCCATAGCGGCAATCCAGCTGTCTTTACCGCATTCTCAAAAATTTCGAGTGACATATCCACAGCAATGTCAGAGTTTGGGGCCTCGATCAAAATTTGTGCACCATATCCGAATGTGCCGGCACCAGAGGCGATACCGCCATGGATAGCAACGGCATCGGCCAGTGCTACGACCTCTTCAAGCGTAATTTCGCGATCGCCTTCGGCGATCAGTGAGACGCTGTATTGCATGGTTGCTCCTTTAACGGATGGTGGTGAGCTTGCGACTGAATTCTTCCAGACTTCGTAGATTATGTCCTGACACAATCTGATCGATAAATGGTTGTGCGATCATCATTCCCATGGCGTTTGGAATGTAGTCCGGAATATCGCCTTTATGGGGATTCATCCAAACGATTCGATGGGCAACTCGTGCCACGTCTTCCATTGATTTAGCGAGCGTTGCGGGATCGCCTCGATCAAGGCCATCGGAGCAGATCACAATAATGGCGCCGCGCCCCATTCGAGTGCGGCCGTAGGATCGCAAGAAGGTGTTGAGGCTATCTCCAATTCGAGTACCGCCATCCCAGTCGAGTACCGAACCGCCGGCAAGCTCCATTGCTTCATCGGGATTAAGTTTGCTGAGATATTTGGTGATTCGGGTTAGGCGTGTTCCAAAGCAGAATACTTCAACCTTCTGATTGGCTCTTCTGGCCGAGTAGGCCATTTGCAGCAAGTTTCTAGAGTAATCCGCCATTGAGCCAGAGACATCGAGAATAAATACCACCGGACGCAACTTCTCTTTGCGTTTTGAGAAAAATATTTCGTGCGGTTCACCCAAGGCGCGCATATTACTTCGAACCATCTTGCGCATATCGATTCGCTTTCCGCGCTCAACTGATTGAAATCTTCGAGTACGGCGTTTAGGGGGAGCCAGGCGCAAAGTTGCAATCATCTTTCGAAGCGAAGCAAGTTCTGCGGGAGTGCACTCTGAAAATGCTTTATTGCGATAGATGTCGTTGACGGCGGCAACTAGCCCCATCTTGGACTCTTCTTCGCCATCACCCGGTTCTCCTGGCTCTACGTTGGGAACCTCGAGTGTGGCGGTTGTACTTACAGATGCCTTAATTTTCTTTTTACGAACGTCAGTCTCGTCATCACGAATATCAAGGAAGAACTCTTGAAACTTTATATTGTAAGCCTCGATATTTTCACGTCTGCGAACAAGCGTTGTTCGACCACTCCAGTAAATGTCCAGTGCATCTGCCGGATTAAGTTGCGCAGCAGCGGCACAGAAAGAGATCACATCGTCGGAACCGATCACCAAACCTACTGAACGAAGTTCTTGTGCGAATTCGACAAATAACTCGTCAAAGCCTAAATCAGCCACTACTTCACTCACGGGAGTTACAAACCTGTAACGATCTCCGAGAGATTGTTTTTAGCGAATTCAAGATCATCGCGACCCTTGATTACGGCGCCTAGAGTCTGGGCAGCACTCTCTTCGGTAAGTTCTTCTACTCCGATGGCATCGAGTGAGGCGACCCAATCGATTGTTTCAGCAACGCCTGGAGTCTTCTCTAATTCCATCTCGCGCAAGGTATTTACTGCCGCCACAACTTTTGCAGCCAAAGCGCTACCTATTCCAGGCAATCGCGATTGCACGATTTCAAGCTCTTGGGCTGCTGGTGGAAAACCGATCCAGTTATAGAGGCAGCGACGCTTGAGCGCATCATGGAGCTCTCGAGTGCGGTTTGAGGTAAGAATAACAATCGGGCGCGATGCAGCTTTGATAGTTCCGATTTCAGGAATAGTGATTTGAAAGTCAGAGAGAATTTCCAGAAGAAATGCTTCGAATTCATCGTCAGCGCGATCGACTTCATCAATCAGTAGAACACATTGATCTCCAGCTCTGATTGCCTCTAGCAGTGGGCGTTCAATCAAATACTTATCGCCAAAGAGTTGATCGACAGCGGCATCGCCACCAGTCTTTTCGGAATCCGACATTGTTCTAATGGCAAGCATCTGGCGGGCATAGTCCCACTCGTAGAGCGCTTGGTGGGTATCGATACCTTCGTAACACTGCAGACGAATAAGTTTGCGCCCATAGAGCGTTGCAACTGTCTTAGCTAACTCGGTTTTGCCAACTCCCACTTCGCCTTCAAGCAGAATAGGTCGGCCCAACTTCATCGCGATGAGCAGAGATGTGGCAAGACCTCGATCAGCAATATAGCCAGATGAGCGGAGTTCTTCGGTGAGAGTTGCTACCGTGAGATCATCAAAGGATGTAGCGGTCATTTACTTGGCGGTGTTGCCAAATACTAAATCTTTAAGCGAGCTTCCTGGGCCAGCAAGCTTGCCTTCGCGCTCCAACTTTTCGCGCCACGCAGTCTTGAGATCTTGACCTTGCTCGGCAAAACCTTCGAAGGTGACTTCCTTCATGTTCTTGCAGACACGGTTTGGATTACATTCCTCATCAAGTTCCTCTAGCGAACTCTCTTGGGTCTCCCAAATAGAACGAAGCGCTAAACGAGCTTGGTTGCTCTCTTGCGACATGAGATCCTCCTAATTGCCGTGGCACTGCTCTTCCCGCAGTGATTTAAAGCATATCAGCGCCCCTATTTTCTGCTACCCGAGATTCACAGGCTTTCGTTACAAATCGCGAGCGGTGGCTCAGCAAAGCGTTATCTGATGGAGTGGCCGAGTATGCCGTGGCTAGCCCACCATACAGTCATGGAAAGAATAGTCACGAGAAGACGCTCTTTAGCCCGACTTCAGGCGCTCGCTCTTGCTCATTGCTTAACCTTCACGCTCGTTACATGTGCGATTGGTACCGGAATGACCCTAACCGAGGCACCAGCGGCTAGTGCCGACAACGGACACTCCGTGACCGTCTTTGCGGCGAGCAGCCTCACCAAGGTCTATACAGTCCTAGCCAGTAAATTTCAGGCGGCCTTTCCAGGCGTAACCGTCAAGATTTCCTTCGGTTCTTCAACCACGCTGGCGACCCAAATTAGCGCCGGAGCGCCAGTAGATATTTTTGCCTCAGCCGATCTTCCAGATATGAGTGCTGTTGCCTCAGAATTTCCCAGCCCTAAAAATTATCTTGTTAACCAAGTAGTAATTGCGGTGCCTAAGAATTCGCCAATCACATCAGAAGCCGGCCTGAACAGTAAAGTCACGTGGTTGCAATGTGGTCACACTGTTCCATGTGGAATTGCTGCAGACTTAGCATTGAAGAGCGATGGCCTAGTTACATCCTCACCGGTCTCACTTGAGAGCTCAGATGCAAATGCGCTCGCCAAATTGTTGGCTGGTTCAGTGGATGCAGCTGTGGTTTATAAGACCGATGTGATTGCTAATCCAACTAAGCTCCGGGCAATTAGTTTTACCGACTCTGCTGCAGCATCGACTCAATATCAGATTGGTTTAAGTAATCAAGCAACCACCCTTAAGAATCACTGGGCGCAAACTTTCTTTAGTTATCTCACAAGTTATGACGCGCGCAAGTTCCTAGCTGCTAATGGATTTGTGCCAACCAAGTGAAACGCGTTGACCCAGTTACTCGATTTCTTGCGATATGTGGCGGGCTCTTTATTGCTGCGCCAATCCTTGCAATTGTTATCAAAGTACCGTGGTCGCACTTCTTCTCAGCGCTGCGCAGCGATGGTTCGCTTACCGCGGTCTGGCTCACGCTTTGGACATCCGTCATTGCATTAGGACTCTGCGTGTTATTCGGAATTCCACTGGCGTGGTTGTTGAGCAGAAGTAATGGTCGTATTACTGCAATTATTCGTCCAATCGTATTGGCGCCGATAGCACTCCCACCCACGGTGGCGGGCTTGGCGTTGCTTGGCTTGCTTGATCGCCATGGCTTAATCGGTCAGTGGATCTACCAATCACTTCATTGGCAATTACCATTTACAACTTATGCCGTGATCGTTGCTGGGGCATTTGTAGGAATGCCATTTTTGGTATTGATTTGTGAATCCCACTTCCGCCAACTTCCGCCAGAAATCGAAGATGCTGCGCGAATTGATAAAGCCAGCAACTTTCAAGTCTTTCGACTGATTGCAATTCCACAAGCCCGGAGCGGAGTCATCACCGGAGTGGTTCTGGCATGGGCGAGAGTGTTGGGGGAGTTCGGTGCAACCATGATGTTCGCTGGTTCGCTTCCTGGCAGCACCCAGACATGGACTATGCAGATTTACCAGGAGCTCAATGTCAATCCCGATTCCGCCTATGCGCTCAGCGTGTTGCTCGTAGCCATAGCCATGTCAATCATCTTTACCTTGCGAAAGCCACTTCAGAGCGCTTTCCGCTCGTAGTTTTGCGGTATTCCATTACGATTGATCCATGAGTGATGGTCTAACGCATATCAATGACAAGGGCGAAGCCCATATGGTTGATGTTTCAGATCGTGAGGTCAGCGTACGCACTGCTCGGGCTTCAGGAAAAGTTCTGCTGAAGGCAGAAGTTCTCAAGCTGATCGCCGATGGCAGCGCACCCAAGGGAGACGTGCTTGCCACAGCACGCATTGCTGGAATCATGGGTGCAAAAAAGACTCCTGAACTTATTCCACTTTGTCATCCACTCGCGATTTCAAAAATCACTGTAGACCTCGATGTCCTGGCTGATGGTGTCGCTATTTCAGCATTTGTGAAAATCGCTGACAAGACTGGTGTAGAAATGGAAGCACTCACTGCAGTCTCTATCGCAGCGCTCACGATTATCGACATGGTTAAAGCCCTTGATCCGCACGCGACTATTACCGATGTACGAGTTGATGAAAAAGATGGCGGCCGTAGCGGCGCGTGGGTTCGTTAGTGAGCCACGGTAGAACTGCTGTTGTTATCACAGCAAGCAATCGCGCCTCAGCCGGAGTTTATGAAGATAAATCTGGCGAGATACTCCAAGCTGGCTTGATTGAGCAGGGGTATCAGATTCACGCTAAACATATTCTTCCTGATGATCGCGATAAGATCGGTGCTGTTATCGCAGATGCAATTGCTCAAGAGATTGATCTGATTGTCACAACCGGCGGAACTGGTGTCTCACCCTTCGATGTGACGCCAGAAGCAACGGCGGGGCACATTGAAAAACTATTGCCTGGCGTGAGTGAAGCGTTACGGGCGTATGCCCGCGCGAAAATACCTACCGCTGATCTCTCGCGAGGATTAGCTGGAACCGCTAAAAAGAGTTTGATCGTGAATCTTCCAGGTTCTCCTGGTGGTGTAAAAGATGGACTTGTGGTGCTCGCGCAATTAGCGTCACACGTTCACGATCAGATTGACGGACATGATCACAGCCCTGGTAACTGAGTCAGTCATCGATCGCGCATCCTTAGAGGCGGCGGTGCGAAGCGAGTCGGCGGGTGCAATGGTGATCTTTAGTGGCGATGTTCGAAATCATGATGGGGGAAAGTTTGTTCTCTCGTTAAATTATGAGATTCACCCATCTGCAGCCCAGGTAATTCAAGAGCTGAGCGAGAGAGTGGCTGCTAAGCACGAGGTACTTCATATCGCCGCCGTGCACCGCTATGGCGCTATTCCAATCGGCGAGAGCGCTTTCACGGTGGTAGTGTCGGCTAAACATAGAGGCCCAGCGTTTGCGGCTTGTATGGAATTAGTCGATACGGTTAAAGCGGAATTGCCCATTTGGAAATATCAAGTATTCACAGATGGCACAGATGAATGGGTGAACAGCGCGTGAGCTCTCTGATTGATAGTTACGGCCGAGTCCATCGTGACTTGCGTGTTTCGCTGACCGATCGCTGCTCGCTCCGCTGCACTTACTGCATGCCACACGACTTTGCTGCATGGCTACCGAGCGAAAGTTTGCTAACAACCGATGAGCTCATTGCAGTTATTGAAGCTGCGGTTTCGCAGGGGATAGACGAGATTCGCCTTACAGGTGGCGAGCCATTACTTCGCCCAGACATTGTTGAAATTGTTGGCCGAATCAATTCAATTGCCAAGCCACCGAAGTTATCGATGACAACCAATGGCTTGGCGCTAGCGAAGCTTGCTCAACCGCTTGTCGATGCCGGACTTGAGCGGATTAACATTTCACTCGACACTCTTGATAAAGAGCGTTTTAAGCAGATGACTTTTAGAGATCGCATTGACGATGTCTTTGCCGGCATTGCTGCGGCTCAAGCAGCTGGGCTTACACCGGTCAAAATTAATTCAGTTCTCATGCGCGGTGTGAACGATGATGAAGCCACACGCCTTTTGGATTGGGCCTTGGCCGAAGGATTAAAACTGCGCTTCATTGAGCAGATGCCGTTGGATGCCGGCGGAATTTGGAGTCGTTCCGATCTCGTAACGGCTGATGAAATTTATTCCCAGTTACAATCCACGTACGCATTAACTCCGGTCGATGATCGCGGTTCATCACCTGCCGAAGAGTTTTATATCAATGGCACCGAAGCCACTGTTGGAATTATTGGAAGTGTGACTCGACCATTCTGCGGCTCATGCGACCGCGTGCGTCTGACTTCTGACGGTCAAATCCGTAACTGCCTCTTCTCTATGAGTGAAACAGATTTACGGTCGGTGCTTCGCGATCCAGAACTTTCAGGCAGTGAGAAGAATGAGCGTTTGGTGAAGGCGTTTCATGCCACAGTTGCCGCAAAACTTCCGGGACATGGAATCAACGAGCCTAATTTCATTCAGCCAGTGCGACCAATGTCGGCTATTGGCGGTTAGTTTCAACCGCCTGCAAAGCGAGGCAACACATCGATTTTCGACGATGGGGAAATAGCTGTATCCAAATTCTTGCAAGCAACGCCATCAAGCAAGTAAGAGCAGCCAGGCAATATCGGAGCTAGTTGTGGATATTCACGCGAAAGTTCTTGAATCAGTTCGGCTAGGTTTGTGGCGCTTAGTTGAACGCTTTGAACTCCGGTAGCGGCACGTGCTGCTGCGAAGAAATGTACCTCTGACATAGTGGTGAGAATACTCTGAAAGTTGGCTAACAGGGCGACTCTTCTTTTATACTTTTTAACATGGATTCCGGACACATCTCTGGTAAACCGAAGCTCTGGCTTCGTCTTGAAGGTCTTGTCCTGTTTATTGCAACCATCGTGCTCTTTGCAGGTCAGCACCAAAACTGGTGGCTCTATCCATTACTCCTGCTTGTTCCCGATGTATTTATGGTGGGTTATTTGGCTAATACAAAAATCGGTGCCTTTTTCTACAACTTAGGTCATAGTTATTTTGCCCCGGCTTTGATGATTCTTCTATCGTGGAGAGCGGGTAGCAGTTTTGCTCTGGCAATCGGCATTATCTGGCTCGGCCATATTGGCTGGGATCGATTCTTCGGCTACGGTCTCAAATATGACACTGATTTCAGGCACACGCACTTGGGCGATCTAAACAAACAGAAGTAGCCGATTACATACCGGACACAACTTATAGAATCAATGGCCGCCCAAAAGTCTGTGTAGGGTTTCATCATGAGTTCGATACTGAATGGACTTGGCGATGGCTGGTGGATGTTCTATGAAACATTCTGGGCACTAATCTTTGGCTTTTCTCTATCGGGCTTTATTCAAGCCTATATTTCGCGCAATCGAATGAAATCTCTCTTGGGCGACCATTCCGCTCCAGCGGTTGCGCGCGCAACAATTTTTGGAATCATCTCTTCTTCATGTTCCTACGCAGCTAGTGGGTTGGCAAATAGCCTTCATAAAAAAGGCGCAGATTTCACAGCAGCGATGATCTTTATGTTCGCGAGTACCAATCTCGTCATTGAACTTGGACTCGTCTTGTGGGTTCTTATAGGTTGGCAATTTGCTGCTGCAGAATTTATAGGCGGCCTCATAATGATTGGGTTGTTGTGGGCGTTATTGCCGCGAGTTACGCGAGGTTTAGTGGCTAATAATCGTGGAATTGCAATGGCCGATGAAGAAGTCATGCCGAGTCAGTCATCAATTCGCGATGCAGCAGGATTTGCAATTGGTGATTATCGGATGATGCGCACCGAACTAATTTTCGGTTTTATTGTTGCAGGTCTGGCAACCCGCTTGATACCTACGCACGTGTGGACCTCACTTTTCCTGAGCGGACATGGCTGGATGACGCAGGTAGAGAATGCTCTTATTGGTCCAGTGATTGCTTGTATTAGCTTTGTCTGCAGCGTTGGCAACATTCCCTTGGCAGCAGCACTCTGGCACGCGGGGATTACATTTGGCGGAACAATCTCATTTATTTTTGCTGATCTTCTTTCATTGCCGCTCATTTTTCTTTATCGAAAATATTTCGGAGAGCGATTAACTCGTCGTCTGGTATTTGTATTTTGGGGCGTGATGTCCCTCAGTGGGCTAATAACCGATAAAATTTTCTCCGCCCTCAATTGGATCCCAGCACGTCGCAGTGTCATAACTAGCACTCATCATGTCGGACTAAATGCAACGACGATATTAAATGGATTCTCGCTCTGTGTGGTTGCCTTCATTATTTGGGCTTATAGACACAAGCCGGGGGAATCGAGTGATTTTGCTGTAGATCCCGTTTGCGGAATGCAGGTACGAAAATCGGATGCAGCAGCCACTGCAAAAGTGAATGGTGTCGATTATTACTTCTGCATGGTAGGATGCAAAACTAGCTTTCTCGCACGTCAAAGATAGAGGAGACCGGGGATATGGCGCAGGTTCGAGACGTAGGTGATGAATTAGTTTTAGCGCTCTCTTTTTGGGAGAAGCTCGGTGCATTCCATGGTTCACCTAGGGCACCGAAGAGCGCTCTCGTATCGGTGGAAGAGATGAAGAATCCTTGGAATCGCTCGGAAGGCATGACGGGTGCTCGTGCCCCTGGAACAGGAATGCCAGGTGTCATCATGCTCGGGACCTTGCGCAGATTGAAAAGCAAGGATTTCGCTGCCGTATATGGTCGTCGAAAGACAACGGTCTACGTATTTAGTAGTGGTCCGTTTCAGCGATGGATCGTGTCGGAGAAGTAGAGCGTTTGGACCCAAAAAACTGAATAATCGTTATTCTTGAGAGGTGATTACAACTCGAGCACTTGCTCCCGAAGATAAAGAACAGTGGCTCACGCTCTGGCGTGGCTATATCGAGTTTTATAAGGCCA